>Ga0214919_10008794_pt1 | contig 13179 bp, 10 predicted proteins | sample LL1503_MetaG_FD_177994 | JGI IMG/M metagenome (GOLD analysis project Ga0214919, IMG submission 177994) | Freshwater microbial communities from Lake Lanier, Atlanta, Georgia, United States - LL-1503 | ecosystem: Environmental > Aquatic > Freshwater > Lake | place: USA: Georgia | collected...
AAATATAGTAATAAATATACATATACATATACATACATATACATAAATAAAAAATGCAATATTGTAGTACTAATACACCATATACAACATATATACTAGATAATACAATTGAAGATATTATAACAAGTGTATCAATTGCTGCATTTTATAGTTTTGTAGGATACATGTCTTTATCATTAATAAATAAATATAGACTAGCTTGTAATACAAAAAATTATTATAATACAGATACAAATATAGCCAATGATACAGAAAAATATAAATATTTAAGAATTATTGAATCAACACCATGTAATATAGCAAACTTTCAAAATAATGTTCTAGATACAAAAAATGATGAGGTAAATGATGAGGTAAATGATGAGGTAAATGATGAGGTAAATGATGAATTAGAAATAATTTATAATAATAATAATAATAATAATAATAATAATAATAGTAATAGTAATAGTAATAGTAATAGTAATAGTAATAATAATAGTAATAATAATAGTAATAATAGTAATAATAGTGAAATAGATGATTTAACTCATGTTGAGTGTCTAGAACCAATTGATTTGTCAAAACTCAAAGAATACAATAAATTAAAGATGTTATTTGATATCATGTTATCTAAACATTCACTTGATAAAGAATATATTTTATATTATATTTTTAACAGAAAGGGTGATTTTAAAGTATCAGGCGAATTATATAATAGTTTTGATGAATTTTTAAAATGTAGTGCAGCATATAATGAAAAAGGATTGAATTTTGAATTTAATGATAATTTTGAACCAGATACTCAAATTATTATTGGTACAAATCTAAATAAATATAATTTAAATAAAAGTAATTTACACTTTATTTCATGGTTGTATTATAGTGGATTATTTGATTATTTAATTTATGATGAATCTTTTAGTAAATCTAATAAAATGAAATATGATATTTTAAAAGAGATGAATAATGAAAAATTATTATTAGGAAACTTATTTATTAAATACCAGTTTTATTTAATTGAGTGTGAAAATTCTGAAAATGATGAGAATGATGACGATGATGAGAATGAAACTGTTGATGACGAGCATGATGACGATGATGAGAATGAGGATGAGGATGAGAATGACGAGGATGATGAGAATGAGGATGCCGAGGATGATGACGAGGATGATGATAATAAGCTAAATTTAAATTATAACGAATTTTTTGATAAAATAGAAAATATTAATGATATAGATAAACAGTATTTTGAACAATATCTAAAAGAATTTAGAGAATTGTGTGAACGAATTGTAATTTAGAATTTATAACAAACATGCTTTTTTTATTGCACTTACAATATTTTTATTATTAGTATAATCAGTACCATCAACTACTGCATTTGCATATTTACCTTTTACATCTTTATCATATTCCAAAACTTTATCTAAATTTTCACTATCACATAAACCAAAACCCCTTATTTCATTTGCATAAACTTTTGCACATTCATTTACATATTTAGTCTCAGTATTTGGTAAACTTGACAAATATGAATCAACTGTTGAGTATGCAGCAGTAAATGGTGTTAATAGTTTACCACCTTTATTACCTCCAACAGCATATCCATATTGACCATCACTATTAAATATTTGAAACATATAGTTATCTTGTTCAATATCTAACTGTTTGTCAAATGTTACTGTTGGACAATTAGAATTTTTGATTTTTGTTGGTTCAGGTTCTAGACTATACCCACTAGAATCAAACTCCTCAAAAGTTCTTTCTACTAAATTAATACCATTAAGTTTTAAAAAACGCTTAATATCATTATAACTTCTATCACCCATATATGTTTTTTTTTCATTATTTACAATTATTATTAAAGTAGGTACACTAGTTATATGATTCTCAGTTGCAGTTTTAGTATCTGTATCAGTTTCAATCTCCTCATACATTACACTTTTTGGTAAATTATTAATAATTTGATACCATATAGGTAAAAACTCTGCACAATAAGGGCATTTATTTTTATAAAATAACATTAGTTTAGATACATTACCCTTATTTAAATAAGATACTATTGTATCTTTATTATTATTACCATTACTGCCACTACTACCTCCACCACTACCACTACTACTACTACTACTCATTGCTGTAAAACCCTCAATATAACCTTGTTCTATTGCAGAATTAATTTTTTGTGTAGTTGTATTTTTCATATCTTGAAACATTTTTTTATAAACAGAATCATTTTCAATATTATAAATAGTTTGTTTATCATTATTACTTATAATATTATTATATCCATGATTCTTATATCCATGATTCTTATATCCGTGATTCTTTCCATGAGTATTGTATCTATTAATTGTATCATGTGAGTTTTCTAAATATAATTTTAATAATAATATAACAATCAATATTAATAATATAAACAATAAATTAAACATTTTATTAGGTAATAGATATAGCTTATATAATATATTTAGTTTTTTATTATTTTAATTATCTTTATTAATTTATTGACTTTCTAGTTTGATGGTTTACTAGTTTGATGGTTTACTAGTTTGTTAATTTACTAGTTTGTTAATTTACTAGTTTGCTAGTTTATTATATATTAATAAAATATTTTTAATATCTAGATTGATATATATATCATTATTGAATATATATCATCAATAATGTCAATATCTGCAAATGTAAGTAATGACCAAACTAAAAGTGAACCAAACAGTAATTTTATTAATTTTATAAATCATTTATTAACATTTAATAAACAACATGAATTATTAAAATCACAAACATTACAAACATCACAAACATTACAAACATCACAAACATCACAAACATCACAAACATCACAAAATAAATTAAATAAAACAAATAAATCACAATTGCCTTTTCGTTTTAATATTAGTTCACGTGTTATAATTAAGTTATGTGAAATAGTGAAACCTATATTACAAGGAGAACCTAATATTCTTGAAATTGATGCTCCTGTAAATGTATTTGGTGATATACATGGTCAATTTAGTGATATGATTCATTTTCTTGAAATGACTGGTTTACCACCAAACAATAAATTTTTATTTATGGGTGATTATGTTGATAGGGGTAATAATAGTATTGAGGTATGTGCACTATTATTTGCAATGAAAATACTATTTCCTGAAAATATTCAAATATTAAGGGGTAATCATGAATGTCCTATGGTAAATTCTATGTATGGTTTATTAACTGAATGTGAATCGCGTTTTGGAGATGAATCACAACAAGTATTTAATAAAATAAATGAGGTGCTTTGTATTTTACCATTATGTGCAATTATTAATAAAAAAATATTTTGTGTTCATGGTGGTATATCACCAAATATGCATACAATTAATGATATTAAAAAACTAAACAGATTTGGAAAAATACCTGATGATGGTTTAATGTGTGATTTATTATGGTCAGACCCTAGTCCATCATCAAATGAAAAATGGAGTCAAAATTCCAGAGGTATATCATGTTCTTATAATCCATCTGCTGTAACAGATTTTTTAAAAATTAATAAATTACAATTAATATGTAGGGCACATCAATTAGTAACAGAGGGATATAAATTTGCTGTTAATAATAAATTAATTACTGTATTTAGTGCACCTAATTATTGTGGTAATTGTGGTAATGATGGAGCAGTAATGAAAGTTAATGAAAACTTAGTATGTTCATTTATTATAATAAAACCTACGAATGAAAAAGAATGTTAAAAGAATGTTAAAAGAATGTTAAAAGAATGTTAAAAGAATGTTAAAAGAATGTTAAAAGAATGTTAAAAGAATGTTAAAAGAATGTTAAAAGAATGTTAAAAGAATGTTAAAAAAATAATCAATTTAGTTGAGAATAAGATAATTATTCAGCATCATTGAAAAATATAAATTTATTATCATCTTTTGCCTTTTTATCTTTATTAAAATCAACTGTTTGTAATTCATCTAAACTTATATCTATATCATTATTTAAATCAGTATCTAATTCATCTAAATTAAGATTTACCTCATCTATATTATTAATAACAAGTTGATTTTTAGTTTTTTTATTTTTTTTATTTGAATCAATATCATCTTCAATAGTATTTGTAACAACATAATCACTTTCATCATTATCGTCGTTTTCATTATCCTCATTTTCATTATCGTCATTTTCATTATCGTCGTTTTCATTATCGTCATTTTCATTATCTTCATTTTCATTATCTTTATTTTCATTATTTACATTATTATCTGTATTATTATTTACAGTATTATTATTATTTTCATTACTTATTAGTTTTTCTAAACTAATACTACTACCTTTTTTATTTGTATTAGATTTAGTAGTTTTTATAGTTTTCGTAGTAGTATCAGTAGTATCAGTAGTAGTGTTTATTTTAATCTCTTGAACTGGTATAACATTTGTTAAATTTACAGTATCAACAACCGGTCCCTTAGTTTCACTGACAATATTATCAACGGGTTTGTCATCGGGTTTAACATCAGTTTCCTTAGTTTCCTTGACAGTATTATCAATGGGTTTGTCATTGGGTTTGTCATCGGGTTTGTCATCGGGTTTGTCATTGGGTTCCTTAGTTTCCTTAGCAGTTTCCTTATCAGTTTCCTTAGCAGTTTCAACTGTTTTTTCAACTGTTTCAAAGGTTTCTTTATTATCACTTGAAATAGATGCATCTAATAAACTAGTTTCTACTATTTTTTCTACTACTGTATCTACTAATTCCTTTTTAATTGTTGATGTATCTGGTCTAGAATTCATTTCTTCTCTTATTACTTTACGTATTAGTTCAATATCAATATTACCAATATCATTAGTTTTAGTTGATTTTTGTAGTTCTTTTTTAACAACATTTTCTAATTTTTTTAAATATTTTTTCTTTGGTTCCCTTATATCCTCATCTTCCTCGTCAATCTCTTCATCAGGTTCATTCAAAAACTCTTTCAATATATGTCTTACTGGCAATTGTTTTCGAATTGTTTCCATTATACATTCGCAAATCATTGTTTCGCTATCTCTCATATTTTTTTGATGCTCAAATTTAGAAACCCTATCACTAAAAAAATATGGGTCCTTCCAAAATTCACGTGCACATTCAATATAACAAAGATGAATAAAATGACTACCGCTTGGTACTTTTAGAGATATTTTTTTATTTTTTTGTGCACTATGAACAATTGTTAATATCTTAATATGACTAACATATACAACTTTCAATAAATCATCTATATAATCACATTTACTAACACTTGAAATACGCTCATATTCTTTATTTATAATGTCTTGGGACCATTTAGGTATTCTGCTTAGTAAATCTTGAAATACCATTAATACATTATCTGGTGAATTATCTTGATTACATATATCTTTTGCATCTAGATAAATACTTTTAATACCTTGATAAATACATGATTTTAGAATACTTATTAATTGTTTTGTATATTCTTCCTTAGCATCAACTAATACTGCAACATTACCATCTTCCATTTCTTATTTGTATATGTATATGTAAATATATATTATATTTTTTTATACTTTACTTATAATTCTTTATGTATACTTTAATTATATTTTACTTATACTTTACTTATACTTTACTTATAATTATTATATAATCTATAATCTTGAAAAAAACGAAATATAATAAAAAAAAATAATATAAATAAAATTTATTAGTCTAGTTTACTTACTATGAGATTTACGTTTGTGACTTTTTGATTTCTTACCTGATTTCTTACCTGATTTGTTACCTGATTTCTTACCCGATTTCTTACCCGATTTCTTATGTTTACGTTTACCACCTTTTAATAATCCGTAGTTAGCAAAACCAAGCTCCATAGAATTTGAACTAGGACAATCACCATCTTTTGTACCATTTAATGGTATCCTTGTTGATTGACCACCAATTTTGTCATTTAGGTCAAAACTATAAATTGCACCTCCTTTAAATTGATTTTTATTGCATTTAGATTTACGTTTTGTATTACGCTTTGTATGTTTTTTATTACCAGACTTGCGTCCTGATGTTTTTGAACGAATTGTACGAATCATGATGAAATTGTATTTATATTATTAAAATTTATGTTAAAATTTATGTTAAAAATTAATATAGATATTTATTACTTTTAATATAGATATTTATTATTTTGATAATTAGATAATTAGATAATTGTATATTTGATTTAAAAATTATAAATATAAAAATTGAAAACTATTATTAAATATGTTATAATAAAAACTAATATGGAAACTACTATGGAAACTACCATGGATAATATAAAAACAATAATATTTGATAAATTAATAGATTCTAGAATTGTATCAATATTAAACACTATTAATAAGAAATATCCTGATAAATTTAAAAGAGAATTAATTGATAAAGAATTTATTTATATTAAAAAACATGTTAAAATGAAATTTATTAGCAATAATGGCAAAACTGTAAATACTAAAACTAAAACTAAAACTAAAACTAAAACTAATACAAATTTGAAATTAAAAACTGAAATATCTACAAATACTAATACACCATCTAGTACACCATCTAGTACACCATCTAGTATAATTGAAACTAAAAAATGCTCTGGTAGAGTGTGGCATAATGGTATATTTAATCGTAAAACAATGAGGGTTGTTGACAATATAGATGATAAGTTTAAAGTTAGTGACTATAATGATTTAGATATTAAGGGATTTAATTCTAAATATGTAATTGGTTTAAGATGTAAAAATATATGTGTTAATGATAATAAATATTGTAAATTACATAAAAAACATTTAATACATGAGGACTATTTAGAAAGTCCAAGTAGTGAATTATGTTTTCATTTTATAAAAGATGGTAAATATTTATAAATATTTATAAATAATAATAATTATTTATGTATAACATATCTATTGTATCTATTTAATCATTGTTTTTTTATAAAAAAAATATTAGTAAAAACTAATACTAATAAATTATAGTTTGTAATTATTTGTAATTATTTATAATTGTTGTAATTTTTTATTATTATTATTATTAATTATTAACAAACATGGAACTATTTACTGATGATTTGTATTCAGTGTTAGATTTAATAAATAAGAATGATGATACATCAAGTATTATAAAAGTTAAAACAATATCAAAACAATATTTAGCATATTATATATATCGTATTATAGTAAAATATATAAAAATCGTTGAAATGGGTGCATCATATAGTGATTTAATCGAGTTTATGAAATTTATGGGTATTCCAAAAGAACATAATATGGAAAATAATTATCCAATTGTTGGTAAAATGATAAATGATAATGATATTCTTGAAGTAATTATAATTAAAGGTATTGATATGTTAAAGAAAACAGATAAATATTTGAATAGTTTACCAAATATGAGTGCATATAAACATTTATTTGAATTTTTAAATCAAAAAGACTTGACTACAATATTAAAAGATTTAATCGATTTGCAAAAACTTATACCTGGTTTATCTGTATCTGCTATAAGACCAATTTATTTAAATGATGATAAGATTTAGTATCTAGATACATTAGTTTAGTATCTAGATACTAAATATTATTTATGTTAAACTAAAATATTAAATATATAAATATATAAATAAATATTAGAGTATTGCTTTTGATTAAATAAAGTAGATAAAATAGATAAAGTAGATAAATAGATAAAATGAGTATTAAGGATTATAATTCTTTTATAAACTCATTATCGATTATATTAAAACCTATAAATCAATTATTATATCAATGTTTAGTATTAATTACATTTTATTATTTATTTGATACATTATCGTCAATAACATCAATAAAACAATTATTGAATACAAATACTAACGCTACTACTAGCGCTACTACTAGCGCTACTACTAAAAACAATTCTTTTATAAATCTTATTGCATTAATATTTATAATTATAGATTGGTTTATATGGAATAATGTAATTCAAACAACTTTATTTACTGCTATTATACTTATATATATATCATATAACAATAATAAAGTCATAGAGATATCATCATATATTAAAACAATAAATGATTCTAGATACAAAAATAATAATATTAAAAAACTTAAAATAGAAAATTTTGAATCATTAAAACAATTGGAAAATATAGATAAAATAAATAAAGAACAAATTGAAAATATAACTTTTATACCAAAAGATATTTATTATGATGGTGTTGGTGTTAGTGATGGTGTTCGTGATGGTGTTAGTGATGGTGTTAGTGATGGTATGGATAATAATAATAAACAAAAAGCAAACACAAAAGACATAAAATACACAAAAGACACAAAACAAAATAAAAATCCGTATCCATATGAAAAATATGTAAGTAAAAATCTTGATAATTATGAAATTAATGCCGTTTATACATCTGGCGATTTACCTACTAATGTTGTATTTACAAATTATACTAATAATATTCTAAATAATTTATATGATAGTTCTCAATATAAAAATATTAAAAATGATAATATTGATGAGTCGCTAGGTAATTCTATTTATAAATCACAAACTGATAATTCAATACCTGATAATGCAAATAATAATAAATTTCGTAATCCTGAACGAGTATTTATAGATGATAAATGGTTAAGTACAAAAGATGGTACATATAATGATAATTGCAAAACATGTCTAGATTCTACTACAAATGAATCTATATCTAATAAAAATAAAGGTAAGAATGCAATATGTGCTCTTGGAAAATATGCCAATGAACTTGCAGAATGTACAAATCAAGATGAAACTGTTAATGACAATCAATTAAAAAAAATTAGTTCAAATAAAATAGAACCTATTTATAAATTTTAAATATAGAATTTCCAGAAAAAAAATTGGAAAAATACCTGCTATTGAACTTAATCAATATCAATTTCACATATACATTAATGTTTATTACTAAATATAAATAACTTATTTCTAGGATAAATCAAATATAAACAATTATCAATAAATATTATAGTTTTTGTAATATATATTAACATTAAGCCTTTAAATTATTAAAGACAAATATGTTTTAAATATATTAGCATTTACTAATAAATAATATTTGAATAATGTACATGTAAAATTATAATATTCCACCACAATTCATCACGATTAATGCTAAATACTCTATTGAATATTTAGTTTAAAATTCAGAATGTGTTAAATTTAAATATTTAATAATAGATATATAGATAATACATAATACATAAATAATAAATTTAACATTTTTATTGTAGTTAAGTATAAATAATTAATTATAAACACTTAACATTTTTTACTTATTAGCTATATTTATTCAATTTTTATCATTTATTACTATTTTATCTATTATTTTGTATTAGACTTTGTATTAGACTTTGTATTAGACTTTGTATTAGACTTTGTATTAGACTTTGTATTAGACTTTGTATTAGGCTAAATATTAAATTAAATATTATCTAATAAAAATATATGTAAAATATAATAGGCTTAATTTATAAAAAAATATTAATTATTATTAAATATGTCAAAATATGATGAAATGATTAATACTAATAGTCCATTATTAACATTATTAATTATAATTTTGTTTATTTTAATACTATTTTGTATTATGTATAAATTTTATTATATAAATAACATAATAAAGTTTGATAATAGTAATGATAATGATAATGATAATAATAATGATAATAGTAATGATAATATAACTAATTCAAAAATTAATAAGCAAATTCAATTATTAAAAATTGTAATTAAAAAAAATAAGGATATATCAAATGATAAAGAGAATTTTTATAATGTAACGAATAGTGAAAATAATAAAAATTTAGAGGATATAACTGCTTTAATATCACATCTAGACGATTTTAATAAAAAGGATTTACAGACTATTAATGAAATTATGAGTAAAGTAAAACAACTAAGATTAGAATATAAACAGGAAATTTTAGATATATTAACTAATATTTATATGATTAGATATTTAGAAATTATTAATAAACAAAATGCAGTTGCATATCAACAATTTCTAACATATCAATATCCAGAAACAAATAAATATTACAAGGAATATTTATAAACATTTATAAACATTTATAAACATTTATAAACATAGAAAAAAATTATATGTAATTAATATTTATTTATATTACATGTAATTCTATTTCTATATATCTCTTTCTGGTGGTGTTTTATATGGGTAATTTAATTTTTTAAATATTTCTTCTTCATTAAAATATTGAGTAAAAGTGCCATCTTTTACACTTGTTAAACCAAATTCATTTAATTTGTAACCTTTGTTTAAAGCATGTGTTCTCATTTGTGTATTAAATGTTTTACTACCAGTAAAATACAATAATGCTGCACCATAACTATCATATGGAACGAGTCTAATATCTATGCGTCGTGCAATTGGTGTTTGGGTGGGTTCCTCTGTTCCAGTACCTGTTTTTTTTTCTAAATTTGGGACTTTACAAAATCCCATAAATTTCTTTGAACCCATTTCTAAATGGTCAACTATAAAATTAGCATTAGTTAATAGTTCAACAAAACACGAAAGTACATTGACCTTACTAGTTTCTAAATCTTCTGCTGTTTTTAGAGATGAATGTATTAGTAAACAATCAATATCACCAGATTTATCTCTACCTCTTCTATATGAACCACAAAGTGCAACTTTCATTTCTTTGCTCATATGTGATGCCATCTTTGTAAGTATTTTTTCTGCTCTTTGTATTTCATCACGAGGTATTTTCTTACTCATATCATGAAAATGTTTTAAACCTACTAATGAACTTTTATGTATTATACATAATTGTTTAGTTTCAGTATCTAGACGTTTTTTTAAATTAGCTTCTTGTAATTCATAGCGTTTTGTTTTATCCATTGAATCCCATTCTTTTTTTGAATATGAATCGGGTTTATCCATTTGTATAGGATTTAATATTGCATTATTAGGATTTTTAGCAGTCCAAGTTTTCCATTCATTCAATAATCCTTCTAATGTTGCACCTTTATCATATATTTTTTCTGCTGTTTTTTCACCAATACCATGAATATATCTAAGGTCAAATATACAACCTCCTCTAATACTTTTTGGTCTTACCTCACCATTTAATATTTTAGGTTGAGATTCTATTAAACTAGTATCTAATGGAGTGCATTCTTTTTTAGATGCTGTTTCTTTTGCTGTTGATGCTGTTGTTGCTGTTGTTGTTGTTGTTGCTGTTGTTGCTGTTGATGGTCTAGATATATTTTTTTTATCTATTTGCAATTTGCGTGCTTCTACAATATCATCAATATAACCTTTTTCAAATAGTTCTATTAATTTTAACTCCAATTTATCACTTGGTATATTTAGTTTCTTAATATCATCTTTGCTACTTATTGTTAGTTTTGGATTCGTATCTATTATTGATTTTATAATAGTAATCCATTTCTTATAACTCGAAATTTTAAATTTCAATTGGGTAGATTCCTTTATATTACCAGATTCTACTAATTGTAAATATTGGTGATTCCTAATCTGGGCTAATTCATCAATCAAAACTATCGCGGTTTCTAATAATTTTGCCATTTTTGAAATATCTATATGTATATGTATGTATATAATTATGTTTCATATATTTTTAAAGTTATATATTTTCAATTTTATAAAAAAATAATTATAAAATAATTATGTATATTTCAATAGTATGTATATTTCAATAGTATGTATATTTCAATAGTATGTATATTTCAATAGTATTTATATTTCAATAGTATGTATATTTCAATAGTATACATGTAATTTATTTACGCCTCTTGTAATTGCAGTATAAAGTAATTTGTTTCTCTCATTTTCTTTTCTATTAGTCATAATATTACTATATTCAATATAGACATCATCATATGTACTACCTTGTGACTTATGAACTGTTAATGCATATCCATAATCAACTTCTAGATAACTAGATGTAATGACATGACTCATATAATGTCCAAACATTTGGCTCATAGTAATATATTTAGATGGTTTATCACTAGATTCACCTTCTTCTCCTAGTTCTTTATTTATAAAATTTAACTCTTGTTCCTCTTGTTTTGAAAGCATTTCTTTTACTTCATAACTGTTTTTAATTATATTTCGTAATGCCTCAATATGTACTTGTTGTTCTAATAAATCCAAAATAGGTATGTTTCTAGATACAGTTTTACCATTCATTGTAAATGTTACTAAATCACACATAAACATTTTAAATTCTATTGAGCTTGTTGCATCAATAAAATCAGTTATATAACATGATGATGTTTCTTTTGATGATGTTTCTTTTGATGATGTTTCTTTTGATGATGTTTCTTTTGATGATGTTTCTTTTGATGTTTTTGATATATTAGTTTTTTTCATAAATTTCTTAACAAAGAAAGCACATTTCTTACATGAAATATGGTCATTAGGAATACCAAAAAGCTTAATTGACATAGCCTTATGCCATTTTGTATATGCACTAGCTCTCATATATGGTTCATTTATGTATTTTATATTATGTAAATCTAACCCATGTACTATATTATTATATTTTATAGATATAGAATCCGTAAATTCATAAATATCATTTTTTATAATATTAGTTAATATGTGATTAACATAAAATTCTTTACGATGTGTTTTTAATTCAAGTTCATTTTGTTTATCAATAGCTGATATAACTTTAACCTTTGTTTCATTACTATTAACATTTACATTAGCATTTACATTTACATTTTTAGTTTCAGTTTTATCAGGCTTTCCAGCTATACCAAAATAATTCATTATATTTGAGTCTTTATTAGATATTGGTTTTATATCTCTTTGTTTTACAGGTGTTTTCACAGTTGGCTTTACATGTGTAGTTTTAGTTGTAATTATATCATCCAAAACTAAATCTATATCAATTACATACTGTGGTGTTATATCCGATACTGTATTCTTTTCTTTAATCTGTTTTTCATTAAGTATAATAATTATATCACACCATTCTTTAAAATTTAAAGGTTTATAAACTATATTTTGTGTTTTGGAAACATATATAATACTGCTAGAATACAAATGATTTTCATATTTATAATATGGAGCTTTTATTAAAAGTTTATCACCTTTAATTATATATTGTGTATTTACATCTTTAATATGTTCAAATAATTGTCCTCTTATTTTCTTATTCAAAACCTCACAACACTTG
>Ga0214919_10008795_pt1 | contig 13179 bp, 8 predicted proteins | sample LL1503_MetaG_FD_177994 | JGI IMG/M metagenome (GOLD analysis project Ga0214919, IMG submission 177994) | Freshwater microbial communities from Lake Lanier, Atlanta, Georgia, United States - LL-1503 | ecosystem: Environmental > Aquatic > Freshwater > Lake | place: USA: Georgia | collected 2015-03-15
GGGGCCGGGGCGGGCAGGTTGAACTTCAGGGCGACTTCGGCCGGGCCGGCATTGCCCTTGTTGAGGGCGAAGGCGGACGTAGCTCCGACGAGCAGAGCTAGGGCGGCAAGCGGGGTCTTCATGCTGGTTCCAAGACAGCCCAAACCAACCGGGGTTGCAAGGCGAACCCCCGGTTTTTGCCCTAGTCTAGGCGGCCGGAGCTTACTTCTTGGCCGTGGGTACCGGCCAGTCGTCGGTGCGGAAGCTGGTGGCCGGCAGGTCGGCGCCGTTCACGAGGTTGCAGTCCGGGTTCTCGGCCCAGGCGTAGCGGACGGCCACCGGGGAGGCGACTTCGGGGCTGCTGACGATGAGGTCGGAGCCTTCGATGCGGCCCGTCGCTTTCTTCCAGGCCTTGTCGGCGCCGGCGATCAGCAGTCCGCGGAGGGCGGCGCCGTCACGGGTCTTAAGGCCATCGGCATGTTTGAGGGAGACGCGGATCGCGGCGCCTTCGACCTTGCTGCCGGCGGGGAGGGGGCCGCTGATGGCGGCGACGTTCTTGCCGTAGACCGTCGAGAGAGCCCAGAAGGAGAGGCGCTTGCCGACGTCCTGCTTGTTCTTCGGATGGATGTCCTTGGGGTCGCCGATGTCGATCGTGATGGCCATGCCGGTCTTCGGGAGGGCGAGCACCTTCATCATCGATTCGCGGATGCGCGGCCAGCTCTCGGAGTCGGAGTCACGGTAGTTGGGGAGCTGCACCCAGGCGAACGGGACTTCGTCGGACCAGAGCGTACGCCAGCTGGTCACAAGCTGGCTGAGTTGCTTCTCGTAGAGCCCCGCGTTGCCCGCGTTGCCTTCGCCCTGGTACCAGAGCATGCCGCGGAGCGTGTAGGGGACGAGGTTGACGACCTTACCGTTGAAGAGTCCGGCGGGTCCGCCCTTGAAGCGGCGCATCGCGAGCGGGTCCTTCGGGGCGGGGGTCACGAACGCCTTGCCTTCGGCCTTGGCCTTGGCGACGGCGGCCTTCCAGATGGCGGTCTGCTTCTGGAAGAGCTCGGGGGCCTTGGCTTCGTCGAAGGCGAGGTAGCTCTTCATCTGCGCTTCAAAGTTGGCCTTGGTTTCCGGGTCGGACGACTGCGTCTCGGCGGAAACCCAGGATTCGATGGGCGTGCCACCGACGGAGGTATTGATCAGGCCGACCGGGACGCCGATTTCCTGGTGGATTTCGCGACCGAAAAAGTAGAGCACGGCGGAGAAGCCCCCGACGTTCTCGGGCGTGCATTCCTGCCAGAGGCCTTTGCCTTCGGCGGCGGGGGTCGCGGAGTGGGTCGAGGTCTCGCGATAGTGGCGGATGAGCGGCTGCTTGGCGCGGGCTTTTACGGTCGGGAAGTGGTTGGCGGACTGCACGGTCATCGCCATGTTCGACTGACCGGAGCCGAGCCAGACTTCACCGACGAGGACGTCCTTCACTTCGATATTATGCCCGTCCTTGCCCGTAACGGTGAGCGAGCGCGGCTCGGCGGAAGCGGTCAGGGCGTCGAGCTTGAGCATCCACTTGCCGCCCGCGTCGGCGGTGGCGGTCTTGGACTGTCCGGCGAAGGCGACGGTGACGGACTCGCCCGCGTCAGCCCAACCCCAGACGGCCACAGGCTTCTCGCGCTGGAGGACCATGTGGTCGGAGATCGGCGCGGCCAGGCGGAAGCCGGCGGCAAAGAGGGAGGAGCAACCGACCAGGACGGCCAGCAACAGGGTCAGGAAGCGGGGGTTACGCATCCCTTTCAAACAGCGAAAACCACGGAAGGTTGCGAGCAATTAGCAGGGCTTGGTTCGCGGTTGCGACCGTCGACCTGTCGCCCTAACTTATGTCCGTGGTGCGCCCCTTCGCCTCCATTTACTTTCTTTTGGTCTCCGGCCTTTGGGCCGCGGAGGCCCCGAAGTCCTTGCTAGCTCCCGGGGATGGGTTGGGCGAGTGGGAGGCTAAGCGGGAGGGCTTGGTGGCGCGCTGGGAGCAGGCGCTGGGGTCGCGTGGGAAGTCTGACCCTCATGTCTTCCAGTCCTACGGGGCCGAGCCGGTGGAGATTTTTTGGACGACGGAGTTCAAGGGCGTCCTGTTTCGCCAGCGCACGGGACCGGATTCCTGGCAGCGGATCCTGATCATGGTGCCGCTTCATCTCAAGGGTCGGACGGCAGGCGTGTTAGTTCCGTTCTACGATCCCGACAGGGTGTGCGGTTACGATCTTAAGTCCAAGGCGAGGCTCGGCCCTGAACGGAATACTACTTTCTTCGGGTTACACCTTGTCCAGCAGGGCTACGTCGTCGCCGCGGTCGAAGCCTACCCGTTCAACGTGCTCACGCCAGCCGAGCAGGCCGCGAGCAAGGGAGACATGGGCGTGTGGCGTGACGCCGCCGCGAAGCTCGCGCAGCAGCACCCGCAGTGGACGGGCATGGGCAAGCTGACGGCTGATACCCGGCTGGCCTGCCGGCTCTTGCGCGAGTCGGACGAAGTGGACCCTGAGCGTATCGCGGTGATGGGCCATTCCCTCGGCGGCAAGATGGCCTTCTATGCGGGTTGCCTTGACCACCGTTTCAAGGCGGTCGTCGCGAGCGATTTTGGCATCGCGTGGGATTCGACGAATTGGGGTGATGACTGGTACTTCGGGTCCAAGCTCAAGGCGATGCGGGCCGACGGGCTCTCGCATGAACAGCTGCTCGCCTGCGCCGCGCCTACGGAATTCTTCCTCATCGCCGGGCAATACGACAGTAGCGCGGCCAGCTGGCCGTATCTCGCCGAGGCACGCAAGGTGCACCTGCTTTACGGCAAGGAAGACAGCATCGAGATGTTTGACCACCACACCGGACATCAGCCCTCCTGGGACTCGTTGAAGTCGGCTTATATCTGGCTCGCCCGGAAGATGAGCATGCCCCGGCCTGACTTCGCCTATCTCGACGGCCTCGCCCGCGAGCAGGCCAAGGCCGCCAAGTAGGCTTTATTTCTTCACGCCGGAGGGCACGGCGTCCTTGAGGAGCGCTGCGAGGCGGGTGCGCATGGCCTTGACGCGGTCAGGCTGAGCGGCGGCGAGGTTCTTGGTTTCGGAGGGGTCTTCAGCGAGATTGTAGAGTGCGACGGGCTCATACTTTCCGGCGGCAGCTTTGCCTTTCTTCTTCGCTTTGGCTGCGCCGTCGTCTTCACCCCCGTCGGCATCTGCGTTGCCGCTCACCATCAGCTTCCAGTCACCCATGCGGACCGCAGCGCGGGCCGGGCCTTGGGTCGAGACGGAGAGGATCGCGTCGTGCGGCGAGGGCGCACCTTTGGTCAGCATCGGCCAGACGTCCAATCCGTCGATCGGCAGCTTCTGTTCCAGGGAACCGCCGGCCAGCTTGATCAGCGTCGGATACCAGTCGACCATGTGCATGGGCTGGGCCACGTGTTGGTCCGCCGGGATGCGGCCCGGCCAGGTGGCGAAGGCCGCGGCGCGGGTGCCGCCTTCGTAGATCGTACCCTTGTAGTCTCGGAAGGGGGTATTGTCGCCAGGCGGCGGGCCGCCGTTGTCGCTCGAAAAGACGATGAGCGTGTTCTCGAGCAGGCCGGCCTTCTTGAGCGAATCTTCGATCCTGCCGATGGCCTCGTCGACGGCGGCGAGCATGCCCGCGAGCTTCTGGCGGTTGCCTTTGAGCGTTCCGTAGGGCTTGAGGTAGTCTTCAGGGACCTGGAAGGGGCTGTGCACGCCGTTGAAGGGGACGTAGAGGAAGAGGGGCTTGGATTTGTCGCCGGTCTCGATGATCTTACAGGCTTCCTTGGTGATCAGGTGCGTCGTGTAGCCTTCTTCCTTGAGCGGCTCGCCATTGCGAAACCAATCGAGTTTATTGAGGCGGTCGTGGGTGTAGTAGTCGAGCATCCCGAAGAAGTGACCATACTGGTGGTCGAAGCCGCGCGCGTTGGGCTGGTAGGCCTTCTCGAATTCGCCCAGGTGCCATTTGCCCGTGAGCGCGGTACGGTAGCCGGCCGCGCGCAAGGCGTCGGCCAGCGTGCGTTCGGCGAGCGGCAGGCCCCAGGGCGCGCCAGGCGAGACGATCGTGTAGACGCCGGTGTGCGTCGGGTAGCGTCCGGTCAGTAGGGTGGAGCGGGTCGGTGAGCAGACCGGCTGGACGTAATGGCTGTCGATGATCGTCCCGCTCTTGGCGAGCCGGTCGATGTTCGGCGTCTTGATTTCCTTGCCGCCATTAAAGCCGCAGTCGGCGTAACCCAGGTCATCAATCAGCAGGAAGACGATGTTCGGTTGGCTGGCTGCTTGGGTGCACAGGGCGAAACCAAGCCAAGAAATGAACAGGGCGTAACGCATGGGGTAGGTGAGACGTACCCTCTGCGTTCAGGGTTGTCAAAAGGCTTAGCGCCAGAGCGGCTCGGCCTGAGTCTTGCTCCAGGCCTCCCATCGCTCGATCAAGGTCTGGGTAAGCTCTTTGTGATTCGCGGATAACTCCCTCTTTTCGGAAGGGTCGGCTTCCAGGTCGTAGAGTTCCCAGCGGGGACCTCCCCGGAATAGTTTCCACTTCCCGGATCGCAGGGCGCCACTCTTGCCGACGCGCCAGTAAAGCGTCTCGTTGAGCGGTCCGGCGTCAGGCTTCGCGAACAGGTTGCGCAGGTCCTTGCCGTCCGCATCGGCCGGAGCCGCCACGCCGGCGGCGGCGAGGGCCATCGCGGTGAGGTCGGTGGCGATGACGGGCGTCTTGATGACCGTTCCGGGCTTCGTCACGCCGGGCCAGGTCACCGCATAGGGCACGCGGATGCCGCCTTCAAGCAGCTGGCCTTTCTCGCCGCGAAACGGGAAGTTGCTCGAGGTGAGTTCGCGGGTCGGGCCGCCGTTGTCGCTGAGGAAGACGATGATCGTGTTCTCGGTCTGGCCGTTAGCGTCGAGCTTGGCCAGGAGTTTGCCCACGGATTCGTCGAGGTGCGTGAGCATCGCGGCGAAGATGCGTCGGTGCACGTCGGGGATGTCCTTGAAGCGCGCCATGTGGACGTCGGTTCCCTGCATCGGGCTGTGGACGGCGTTATAGGCGAGATAGAGGAAGAAAGGTTTCTCCTTCGAGCGGTCGAAGAAATCCATCGCCTCTCTTGTGAACGCATCGGTCAGGTTGCTGGGTTCGTCCACGACCTTATCGCTGCGAAGGATGGGGTTGTCCTTATTGTATTCCGGTTCGTCGGACTTCAGGTGGTCGCTCTGGATCAGGCGGCCATCCGGAGAGGTCCATCGGCCCATCGCGCCATCGGGTAGGTTCTTCCGTCTTAGCCAGGTGGTATTGCCCTTGCCGGGTTCGGGTTCGAAGTAGTGACCCTCGTGGAGGAATCCGAAGAAGTCATCGAAACCACGCTGCTGCGGGTGGAAGGGGGCAGTACCGCCCAGGTGCCATTTGCCGACGAGGCCCGTGTGATACCCTACGGCGCGTAGGCGATCGGCGACGGTCGGGATACCGACGGGTAGGCCGATGCCGGGCTGCAGGTTCTTACTGCCAATCGGGTTGAACTCGAAACCGAAGCTCGTCTGATAACGCCCAGTCATCAGCGCGGCGCGAGACGCGGCGCAGAAAGGAGCCGAGACATAACCATCCGTGAAGCGCGCGCCCTTGGCGATGAGCCGGTCGATGTTGGGCGTCGGGATGTCTTTCCCGCCATAGCAACCCAGCTCGCCGTAGCCGAGGTCGTCCGCGACGATGAATAGCACGTTGGGCTTCTTCGTTTCCGCCGCCAGCAGCGAAGTCAGCGCCGAGACCAATAATGCGAGGAGGACGAGTGGCTTCATCGGGATGATGCGTCTGATTATCGAAGGCCATTTCCGGTTGGCTAGGCGTAACTTATCCGGAGGTGCTTCATTATCCGTCAAATAAGGTAAACGACTTGGGCCTACTTCTTTCGAGCCGGACCGATTTCGAGGACTTTAATTTTGTGTTCAGCGAGAACGGACAATTCTGCGAGATCCAGGAACCCGTCCTTGTTGGTGTCGGCGCTTTTGAAGTGTTGTTCAGTGTGCGCGCCCATCTTGGAGATGGGTCGGAACTCTTTCAGGTCGAGCTTGGTATCTTTATTCGAATCCAGCCGACTGAAGCAGGCTTCGGTTCCTTCGCTGAGGAGGGCGAACCACGTCTGGCGACTGAGCGCGCCCGCGAGTTCAGAGCTATCGATGAAGCCATCTTTATTAAGGTCGGCCTCTTTGAAGTGTTCTTCACCATGATGGAGCGCCTGCACGTCCAGGGTCTTGAACTCGGCGAGCGAAAGTTTGCCGTCTTTATCCTTATCTGCCGCCGTCATGACCCGCTGCCGGAGGGTGAGTTTAGCCTGATTGGCTTCGGCAGGTTTCTTGTCCGCCGTCGCTGGAATATCGGCTGCTTGGAGGAGGCACGTCAGAATGAGTGCAACGGTTATGGGCAGGGATCGTCTCATTGGGCAGCCTTGGGGTCGGGATAGGGCTTCTTGTATCTTGAACCCCGCCTGCCCTTGGAAGTTAGGAGTTAAGGGGACGCTTGCGCTTAAATCCAAGCAAGGGGAGGCTCAGCGCTTCGCCGGCAGCCACTGCACGGCGTCGACGATGACGTGGCCGTCGGTGCCGGCGTTGCCGATCTCGACCCAGCCATCCTTGCCGGCCGTGAATTCAAAGGTGCCGACGACGTGGAAGGGTGCTTCGCCCTTGGGCGCGAGTTTCTGGTTCACGAAGACCTTGGTCTCGCCCTGGGCGTGATGGATGGTCACCGGGACGTTCGTCGCGCGGTTGGCGTTGGGGCTGTAGGAGATCGCGACGCGGTAGGAGCCGGCCTTAGGCAGGGCGGGGGTGAAGCGCGCGGCCATCGCACCTTTGTCTGCGTTGCCGTCATGACGGTAGCTGTCGCCGACGAAGTTGCCCGAGACATGGCCGGTCTGCTCGAAGCCCTTGAGCGTGGCATCGGTGTCGTCGACGACGATGCCGGGGAGCTTGGTCTTATCGAGTCCGTGGCCGCCTCCGGCCGCGGCGGTCGTCACGAAGTCGAGCATCTGGCCATTGGCGAGTAGGCGTTCCTTCAGGGCGCCGTAATCGATGGCCTGGATCGAGGTGTTGCCTTCGATGGCGAGACCGGCGGCGGTGGCGGCGGACTGGCCCATTACCATGAAGACGGGTTCCATGCGGATCGAGCCGTAGGCGATGTGGCTGGCGCTGAGGCAGACGGGGACGAGGAGGTTGGTGCATTCCGAGGCCTTGGGGCGGAGACTGCGGTAGCTGACGGGGTAGGGCTTGCTGCCGACCTGGACGTCGCCCTCGTTGCGGACGAAGCCTTCCTTGGTCACGAAGCGCTGGATGTGGTGGGAGTCCATGTTGTAGGCACCCATGCCGACGGAGTCTTCGACGACTTCGACGCGACGGCAGTTCTTCTCGGACATGACGTAGTCGGAGATCATGCGGCGGGCTTCGCGGACGTAGAGTTGGCGGGGCCAGTTGCCGTTGTCCTTGAATTCGTCCTTCGCTAGGCCGAGCTTCTGGAACGCGAGGCGCATCTTTTCCGGCACGCGCGGGTGATAGGCATAGGTCCACATCAGGCCCTTCTGCCAGTCCTCGTGGGCCTGCCAGATCTTGGCGCGGGTAGCGTAGTCGGCCTCGGCGTAATCCCAGTTCTGGCCGATGAAGTCGGTGCTGATGGCGAAGTTGTTGTTCGTGTCCGTCTTGCGATTGGGCATCGGCGTGGGGGCCCAGGAGAGGCGGTCTTCGCCGGCCTCGACGTTGCGGAGGGCGAGTTCATACCAGCGTTCGTCGTAGTTGGCCGGCTTCTCCCAGTCGCGGCGGTTTTCCGGGACGTCCGTCGTGCACATGCGGAAGTTATAGGCTTGGACCTTGCGGTCACCGGCGCCATCGGGGCCGGGGATTTCCTTCTCGATGCCGGGCAGCAGGCCGCTGGCGGGGTCGCCCTTCTTGATGTACGGGTCGACCTCGACCTTGAACTGATGCGATTTCGCGTGACCGACCTGCACGCCGTTGAGGGTTTCGCCGTAGGTCGCGTTAGCCTCGCGGCCGACGTGGTAGCTCACGCCTGCCTTGGCCATCAGGTCGCCCTCGTAGGTCGCGTCGATGAACATCTTGCCGGAAAATTCGCGGCCGCTCTCCATCACGATCTTCACGATGCGCGTGCCGTCCTTGATCACGCCCTTCTTGAGGTCGAGCCGTTCGCCGAAGACCACCGTCACCTTGTCGCCGGCAGCTTTGAGCATCCGATCGTAGATGGCGGAGGCCACGTGTGGCTCGAAGGTCCACATCGTGCCTTCGTCGGCGGCGTTACCGTGGGGGCGTTTGGAGAAGTAAGCCTCGCGGGTCTGGTGGACCCACTTCTGGTCGTCGGCGTAATACGAACCGACGGCCGTATAGAATTCGCGGGAGATCCCGCCGATGGCCTTCTTGTTGCCGATGTCGGTGGCGCCGAGACCGCCGGTGGTCAGGCCGCCAAGGAACTTCGTCGGCTCGATCAGCACGGCCGTCCGGCCTTCGCGGGCCGCCTGGATGGCCGCGGTGATGCCGCCGGAGGTGCCGCCGTAGATGACGATGTCCTGGGCGGGGAGGGCGGCGGTCAGGCCGAGGAGGGAAAGCAGCAGCGTGCGCATGGGGATGCGCCGATGTCAGCAGGTCCGCCCGACCCTGCAACCCCGTTCCTTAAGAGCGCAGTCCGCGCAGGGTGCCGGTGCTGGTCGCGAACTTATCTGCCTCGATGCCGAGGCCCTGCAGCATGCTCACGTAGAGATTGGCCAACGGGGTATTGTTGACGGCGTCGAACGAGAGGTGCTGACCGTGGCGGAAGCCGCCGCCGGCGAGGATAAGCGGCAGGTTCTGGTTGCTGTGCGAATTGGCGTTGCCGAGGCAACTGCCGTAGAGGACTTGGGTGCGGTCGAGGAGGTTGCCGCCGGTCTCGCGCGTGTCCCGGAAGGCTGCAAGCATCTCGCCGAAGACGGCCAGTTGGGCCTCCTCGATCTTGCGGAGCTCGGCGATCTTGTCGGGCTCGTTGCCGTGGTGGGTGAGGCCGTGGGTCTCGTTCTTCACTCCCGGGACGTGCGGGACGACGGAGAAGGTGCTGAGCGAAAGCGTGACGACGCGGGTGCTGTCCGTCTGCAAGGCGAGGCGGACGAGGTCGAACATCAGGCGCGAGCGGGCGACGACCTCGTTGGCGTCGGCGATGTCCTTCGGCATGGGATAATCGACCTTGGGCTTCGGATGATTCTCCCACGCGAGATTACGCTGCAGGCGGGTCTCGAGTTCGCGGATGCTCTGGAAGTATTGGTCGAGCCGGGCGCGATCCTGCGGGTCGGAGCTCCGTTCAAGCTGCTTGGCCTTGGCGAGCAGGAGATCGAGTACGCTGCCCCCGGCGGCGATGCGGCGCATCGTGGCGGCTTTTTCCTCCGGAGTGCCAGCGACGAAGAGACGGCGGTAGAGTTTTTCGGCGCTGGCCTCGGCCGGGAGGATGACGCCGGAGCGGGAGACGGCGACCGAGTCGGCGTAATGCTCGCCTTGGCGGACTGCAAGGGCGAGGGAAGCGAAGCGGGTGTCTGCGCCGATCTTCTCGGAGGCCAGCTGGTCCAGGGAAAGACTGTTGCGGAAAGTCGGCTGACCGGGATGCGGCGCACCGGAGAGGAAGCATTGGCCGGCGTGGTGATTACCGTCGACGCCGGGGTGAGAGAGTCCCGCGAAGGTCGTGAACTGGTCGCGCTGTTTCGCCAGCAGGTCGAGGTAGGGGCTCGAGGTTTCGCCGGCCTTCGGGAAGAAATAAGCGGGCATCATGCCCAAGGGCACGTGGATGGCGACCAGCCGCTTGGGCGGAAGTTTTTCCGCCTCTCTCGCTAAGGCGGGCAGGGCGAGGCAGGCGCCCGCGGCGAAGAGGAAGTCACGTCGGTTCATGGTTCAGCGTGCGGTGGAAAGGAACAGCGGGCTCTCGGCGAGCGAATGGATCAGCGAGCGGAGGCCGAAGCCGTTTGCCTTCGTCTGCGCGACGATGCGACGGATCTCCGCACGGTCGGCGAAGCTGACCTCGGAGCCGGTGGCATAACGGGCGAGATGGGCGACGAAGGCGCGGGCGAGTTTCTCGTCGTCGGCCGCGATCATGTCGACGAATGCAGACGTATCACGGAAGGCGCGTCCGTCGCGCAGCGCGCCCGAGGCGTCGACGGCCGGCCCGAGCTTGTAATCTACCTTCCAGTCGGTGAGGCCCTTTTCAGGAGGCAGGTCGCCTTGTCCGTTGGAACGATAACGCGACCGTAAGCCTCCGATGGGGTCGAAGGCTTCAAGGGCGAAACCTGGCGCATCAATCTTCGCATGGCAGGCGGCGCAGTTCGGGTCAGTGCGGTGCTTGGTCAGCTGTTCGCGAATCGTCGTCGTGCCGCGCGTGTCAGGATCGACCGCCGAGATGCCGGGCGGGGGTGGCGGCGCGGGCGAGTCAAGGAGGCGGTCGGAGACCCAGACGCCGCGTTTGACGGGCGAGGTGGTGGTGCCGTTGGCGGTGAGCTTATGGATGGAAGCCTGGCCGAGCAGGCCACCGCGCAAGCTGTCGGCAGGCAGGGCGACTTTACGTTGCTCGACTCCCGTGACGCCGGTGATGCCGTAGTGTTCGGCGAGCCGCTGGGTGAGCATCGCGAAGCCGGGCTTCACCAAGGAACGAGCCGGGAGATCCTTCGTGATCAGTTCGCGAAGGAAGGCGGGGGTCTCGTTGGCGACGCCTTGCCCGAGCAGGAAGCGATATTCCGGATAAAGGAGCGGGTCGGGGTTGGTTTCGTCGAGACGGCTGAGCTCGAGCCACTGCCGGGCGAAGTCCTGGGTGAAGCGTTCGGCGCGCGGATCGGCGAGCAGGCGATCGACCTGGGTGCGGAGGATTTCCGGGCGGTGCAACGAACTGTCGCGGCCAGCGACGAGCAGGGCCTCGTCGGGCGGTCCGTTCCAAAGCCAATAGGCGAGGCGAGTAGCGAGGGCCGTGTCGTCGGCCGGCGCAGGGAGGAAGAGGAATTCCGGCGAGGTCAGTACGGCCACGTAGACTCGGCGCATCGCGTCTTCGAAGCAATCCTTCGCATCGAGTCGGGTTTGCAAGAGCTTCAGGTAGGGTTCGATCTCCGATGACGTCACGTCGCGGCGGAAGGCGCGGGGCAGAAAGTCGGCCAGGAGTTTACGGGCGTCGTCGAGGGGGTGATCGGAGGCGACCGTCTCGAGCTTCGGCTCACGTTCCGCCGGCGTGAGGTCGAGGTACATGCTCGGCAGGTAGCCGCCGAAACTGCGGATTTTTTCACGACGGGGAGGCACGATGTCGTTGCCCGCGACGAAGGGCTTGATCGGGAGCTGGCCGAAGAGGCGGGTGTGACTGGCTGGCGGCCAGACCGGATTGAGAGGTCCTTCGATCTCGAACCAGTCGAGGGCGACGCCCGGGCCGACATGTTTCGCGGCGCGGCCGGCGACCTGACCGATGCGCAGTCCGTTCCACGGAACCGAGACGGGGTCGAAGACGATGGACTCATGGGCATCGAGCCAGGTGACGATCTCGCCTTCCTTGGACTCCATGGACGGTGCCGTGAAGGCGGAGAGCAGGCGGCCGCCTTCCTGTTGCTTGCCTTCTTCGTGGGCGCGTAAGACCGCCGCTTGCGGAGCGTCGCAGGGGTTCGGACGTCCGTTCGCCCAGCGGAAGCCCCAGATCGACAGACGCAGGCGATAGTTGCCGGCGTAGATCGGCGCGACGTTCATCGCGGCCTCATAGCCGGCCAGGTTGGGGTTGAGCAGACCGACGGCGCTCCGGCTCTGGGCGACGGAGGGGCTCTTCACCCGCTGGCTTCGCTCAGCCAGGTCGGGACCTTCGTGCCCAACATGGCCTTTTTTATCCTCGAAACCGCCCCGGACGGGTAGGGCGGGGTCGGGCTGCTTGTCTTTGAGGAGCACGTATTGTCCGTGGGAAAGATTGGCGCCGAATTTGAATAGGCCTGCCGGGTAGATGCGCTTGTTGTAGACCCGAGGGGCGGTGCTCTGCGTCGCGATGGCAAGGTCGAGGGCTTTCTCGATGGCTTCTTGGTAGGCCGCGAGGTGGCCGGGGGAGAGGTCGAGTCCGTTGCCGATTTTATCGTAGCCGGCGACACGACCATCGGCCGGCAGCAGGGCGGTGATGTCGAGGCGCGACAGCGCGAGGAGGTCCTTCAGTGAGTTCTCGAATTCCTGGCGCGTCAGCCGGCGCAGGGAGGTGCGGGTCGGGTGCGTGGCCGCGACGTCGGCCGTCAGCTGGGCGCCGAGTGCGGCGACGAAGGTAGCCTTGTCGGCCGCCGTTGGCTGCGACTTCTTCTTGGCGGGCGGCATCTCGCCGTCGGCGACGGCGTCGTGGATCTTGATCCAGCGATCGAGCTGCTGTTTTTCCGAGCCGAGCGATTCCAGGTCCAGTCCGCCCTTCTTCGTTTCCTTATCGTGGCACTCGTAGCAGTGCTTCTCCAGGAAGGCGCGCGGTTCCGCCGCCGACGCGAAGACGGCGGCCAGTGATGTCAGGATGGCGAACCGCAGGGACATCTTAACGCTTTAGGGCGGAGTCGACGGCGACTTTGAGCTTGGTGGCGAAGACCTCATAGCCGGCCAAGTTCAGGTGCAGGTATTTATCGGAATACAGTTCGCTCTTCAGCGAGCCGTCGGCGTGGGTGAAGTCGGCGGCGAGGTCGATGACGCGGACCTGCGTGTCGCCGTCGAGCCTGAGGGCGTCAAGGGCTACATTGATTTCCTTCACCGTGGCACCGACTTCCTTGCTCGGATCGAACGCCGGCAGGATCTTCACGACGATGATCTGCGACTGCGGGCAGCGGAGGCGGAGGTTCTCGACGCACAGTTTGATCCCATGGGCGGCGGCGCTGACGGGTACGCCGTTGGCCTTGATCAGCGGGGCGTTGTTCACCCCGATCTTCAGCACGATGACCTTAGGCGCGGCACCGTCGAGGGCCCCGTGGTCGAGGCGCCAGAGGATGTGTTCCATCCGATCCCCGCCGATGCCGAGGTTGACGGCCTTTAGTCCGCTGAATTGTTTCTGCCAGGCTGCGTTGAAGGGTGTGCCGTCGAAGCCGCCGCCCCAGCCTTGGGTGATGCTGTCGCCGATCAACGCGATATCGATCGCCCCGGCGGCTTTGACGTTCTCGATGTTCTTGGCGTGGTGGGCGAGCCAGGCGTTGCCATAAGTGGCGTCCTTGCCGCTCCAATGTCC
>Ga0214919_10008796_pt1 | contig 13178 bp, 11 predicted proteins | sample LL1503_MetaG_FD_177994 | JGI IMG/M metagenome (GOLD analysis project Ga0214919, IMG submission 177994) | Freshwater microbial communities from Lake Lanier, Atlanta, Georgia, United States - LL-1503 | ecosystem: Environmental > Aquatic > Freshwater > Lake | place: USA: Georgia | collected...
AGCGGCGAGATTTGATTGATACTGCCTATAAATTCTTGAATTCCTATCGCCAAACCAGTCACTTAAGCGTTTCCGAAAGCCTGCCGTACCACGTTGCCCTAATTGCTCTGGCGCGAGTTGAAGGAGTCTCACCTGTAAATTATTTAGATCAGTCAGCGCAAGATCGATTGGTAGCGTTAACGAAGGCGGCGCTGTTAGATTCGGGTATGTCCTTCGAAAAGTTATTTGAGAGCGCCAACTAGTGAGAATAAAAAATGAATATTAAAATGGTTCTGGGCTATCAAGTTTTAGATTCCAGAGGTCGGCCGACTGTCGCGGTAACTCTGACTCTAAGTGATGGATCTATTCATACCGCGCACGTTCCTTCAGGGGCTTCAACAGGAGCACATGAGGCCTATGAGCTTCGCGATTTCGGCACATCAAAGGCGGAGAGCTTTTATGGTGGCAAATCGGTATACCAAGCGATTGAAAACATTAATCAAAAGATTGCACCTAAGTTACTGGGCCACAGCCTAAATCTCTCGGGAATTGATGGGCTACTAGTTGAATTAGACCCGACGCCTGGCCACCAAGTGATTGGCGCTAACGCAACGCTGGCAATCTCGCTTGCTGTAGCAAAAGCTGCGGCTCATACAACCGGAAGATCACTTGCTAGATATTTCCAACCTGAAGGCGCCTTGTTATTGCCGATGCCAATGGTAAATATTTTATCTGGGGGAGCTCACGCTAATCGCAGTTTAGATATTCAAGATGTTCTAGTTATTCCGCAGGCGGCTAAAAATTTTGCCGAAGCGCTCTCTTGGATCGTTGCCATACGCGAACGTGCCGCAAATGACGGAAAAGCGCATGGCATAACCCATCTTGTTGCCGATGAAGGTGGACTTGGACTTTCTTTCCCATCAACGGCTGACGCCTGCGAGTTTGTCTTGGCGCAGATTGAATTGCTTGGGCTTTCTGGAAAGGTCTCACTGGCTCTCGATATCGCATCAACTCAGTTTTATTCAGACGAAAAATATCGCCTCACATCTTCGGGGCAAGAATTCACATCCGACGAATTTGTCGAAGAGATGCTTAGTTTGGTGGCAACTTATCCAATCTCATCAATAGAAGATCCCTTTGCCGAAGATGATTGGGCGGCATGGCGTTCATTTAGAGCGCAAGCGCCCAATGAGTTGCAGATATTGGGAGATGATTTATTTACGACCAACTTGCATCGCCTTGAACGCGGCATCGCCGAACACAGCGCAAATGCAATTCTGATTAAACCCAATCAAAACGGCTTAGTCACTTCAACTCAGCGCGTCATTGAGCACGCCCAACAGAGCGGATTTGCAACAGTTGTCTCCGCACGAAGTGGCGAAACTGAAGATTCTTGGCTTGCAGACTTGGCAACCGGCTGGCGCGCGCAGCAGATAAAGGTTGGCTCGACTCACGGTTCAGAGCGAACCGCTAAATGGAATCGTTTACTAGAACTAGAAGCAAGCGAAGAAACAGAATTCGCAAGGCCCTTCAAGGCCCTTTAAGGCCCGCTACAAACTTTTAAAAAGGAGAGATAAATAACCCCCGCCACGCTCTGTGACGGGGGTTATTTTTTAAGGGATATTACTTAAGACGTTCTCCAGTTGAAGAACTAAATAGGTGAACTGAAGCAGCCGCAGCGCCAACAGTGATTGTGTCGCCTGGCTTTGGTGGGTTCTTTGGATCCCAGCGAACAATTACTTGTACGCCTTCATCAGTTGAGTTAGCAAACTTCACAGATGCATCTGCAGGCTTGCCATATACGAATGCATCTGCACCGAGCTCTTCAACAACTTCGACAATTACATGGAAGCCCTTTGAAGCAGGAGCAAAGCCTTCTGGACGGATACCGACTGTTACAGATGAGCCAGCTGAAGCTGGAACATCGATGGCAAGATCTCCGAGCATCGCCTTTCCACCGCTTACTGGAGCAGAGAGCAGGTTCATCGCTGGAGAGCCGATGAAGCCAGCGACGAAGGCATTTGCTGGTGAGTCATAAAGATTGCGAGGGGTATCAACTTGCTGCAATAGACCATCTTTTAGAACTGCAACGCGATCACCCATGGTCATAGCTTCAACCTGGTCGTGTGTTACGTAGACAGTTGTGATTCCGAGACGGCGCTGAAGTGCAGCGATTTGTGTACGAGTTGCAACGCGCAACTTCGCATCAAGGTTTGAAAGTGGTTCGTCCATTAGGAAGACCTGTGGTTCGCGAACAATCGCACGACCCATAGCCACGCGCTGACGCTGTCCACCTGAAAGAGCTTTTGGCTTACGCTCTAGATAGCCTTCAAGATCAAGTAACTTCGCCGCTTCATTAACGCGCTTGTCGCGCTCTTCCTTTGCAACTCCAGCGATCTTAAGTGCGAAGCCCATGTTCTCTGCAACAGTCATGTGTGGGTAAAGCGCATATGACTGGAAGACCATTGCGATGTCACGATCTTTTGGAGCAACGTTTGTTACATCACGATCACCGATTAGAATGCGACCTTCGTCGATTTCTTCAAGTCCTGCCAACATACGAAGTGATGTTGACTTACCACAACCTGATGGACCAACAAGAACCAAGAATTCGCCGTCTTTAACGGTGAGGTTTAACTTGTCGACTGCAGGTTTGGTTGTGCCTGGGTAGATACGTGTTGCGCTTTCGAATACAACAGATGCCATTTAAGGATCTCCTTCTCCGGGCAGGTACGTGCCCGACGGTCCGAGGATGAAGGTGCTAGCCGGTTGGCTAGGCTGGCAAAGAATATGCCACGCGTGGGTAGAAGGGAAGAGGCTAGAAAATAGCCACCTGCGCGTGGCAAGCCTTAGAATTGCCCCATCATGGACCCATACCCGATCGGTTCTCTACTAGGCGATCTAGCCACCGTAGCCGGCCTTATCTTGCTCGGCGCCCTCTTTGTAGCTGCTGAAATCGCCCTCATCTCTCTACGCGAAAGCCAAGTTCGCCAACTCTCAAGTAGAGGTAAACGTGGCGCCAAAGTTGCTCACCTGGCCACCAACCCAAATCGTTTTCTCGCCGCTGCCCAAGTTGGCGTCACTGTCTGCGGATTTTTATCTGCAGCACTCGGCGCCGAAAAACTCGGTGTTTATGTAATTCCTAATTTAATTGATTTAGGGCTATCTGATGATGCCGCCAATGTAACTTCGCTAATCGGTGTAACGCTGGTTATCGCGTATTTCTCACTTGTCTTTGGTGAGTTAGTTCCAAAACGACTAGCGCTCTTTCGTACCGAAGAGATTTCACTTTGGAGCGCAGGCGCAATTGATCTAATCGCCAAGCTCTTCCGCCCAATTATATGGTTGCTCTCACACTCAACAGATATCGTTGTGCGAATCTTTGGCATTGATCCTAAAGAACAACGTAGCCAAATGTCTGAAGAAGAGTTACTTGATTTAGTAACTGGGCACGCAGCTTTGACCGCTGAAGAACGCGATATCGTCGAAGAAGTCTTTAACGCATCCGAGCGTCAAGTTCATGAAGTTATGGTGCCGCGCACTGAAGTTGATTTTATGGATGCATCGCTCACTGTTGGAAAAGCGATAGCGCTCGCCGTCGATCGCGCTCACTCTCGTTATCCCGTTGTACGTGGTTCAACCGATGAAGTTATTGGTTTTATTCATGTGCGTGACTTGCTTGATACTTCGCTAGTAAGCGCTGGTGGAAAGATTCAAGAGTTAGTTCGCAACATTATGTTCCTACCAGGAACAAAGGGGGTCTTGCCTGCCCTAACTGAGATGCGCAATCAACGCCAACATTTAGCGATCGTGCTGGACGAATATGGCGGAACCGATGGCATCGTCACGTTAGAAGACTTGGTCGAATGCTTGATTGGGGATATTAAAGATGAATATGACACCGATGAGGCTGAGGTTTCAATCGAGTCCCGCACCGGTGATTTCGAGGTAGATGGCTTGATCTCTATCGATGATTTACGTGAAGAAACAGGGATTGAAATCCCAGAAGGTCCATATGAAACAGCGAGCGGTTTTGTGATGCATTTCTTGGGAAGAATTCCCGTAGAACACGATGTTGTTGGGGTTAATGGCATCCGCATCACTGTTTTAACGATGGAAGGCAAGCGCGCAGGGCAGTTATTGATATCGCGTAACTAGCGATTCATGCGAGAATTACAACTATGACGCAGAAGCGAGTTCTCTCGGGTATCCAACCCACCAGCGACTCCTTCCACCTGGGAAATTATCTCGGCGCCCTAAAGCAATGGGTAGAACTCCAGGATGGAAATGATGCTTTTTACTGCATCGTTGATTTACATGCGCTTACCGGTGATATCGATCCAGCACTTCTACGCAAGCGAACACTTGCTTCCGCGGCACAGCTAATCGCACTGGGTATTTCACCCGAAAAATCTACGCTCTTTGTTCAATCACATGTTGCCGAACACAATCAACTTGGTTGGATCATGGAATGTCTCGCCGGCTTCGGTGAAGCAAATCGCATGACCCAATTTAAAGATAAGTCTGCCAAAGGCGGCGCCGACTCAGCGCGCGTTGGGCTATTTACATATCCGATGTTGCAAGCTGCAGATATCTTGCTTTATCAAGCGCATCAGGTTCCAGTCGGTGAAGATCAGCGTCAACATATTGAGTTAACTCGCGATCTCGCAACTCGATTCAATTCGCGCTTTGGTGAAACTTTTAGAATTCCCGAAGTCTATATTCTTAAATCAGGTGCCAAGATATATGATTTGCAAGAGCCAAAAAATAAGATGAGTAAATCGTCTGGTTCAGTTGCTGGAGTTCTTGAAATTATGGATTCACCTGAGGCAAACACAAAGAAGATTAAGAGCGCAACTACTGATGCTGGTCATGAAATTAAATTTGATGAGAAAGAAAAGCCAGGAATCAGCAATTTGCTTACGATTCACTCTGCGCTATCTAGAAAATCCATTTCCGAGATCGAAAATGAGTTTGACGGAAAAGGCTACGGAGATTTCAAGGGTGCAGTTGCTGAGGTAGTAGTTGAGTATTTACGACCAATTCGTGCGCAGGCGCTTGAGCTATTACAAGATGAGGCTCATCTCATAAAGGTGCTTCACGAAGGTGCCGCTAAAGCGCGCCAAGTTGCTAGCGAAACAGTTGCAACAACTTATAAGAACTTGGGTCTGGTTCTCTAATGAAAATTCGCGGAGCCATCACTGTTGCGGCAGTTGTGCTCTCCATTTTCGCTACGCCGCAAGCAAGTGCTGCAACAAATATTTGTATTGCATATGACACTGGCGGTCCGGGCGATCGCGCCTATAACGATGCGACACTAGACGGAATTAAAAAAGCACAGAACCAGTACACCTTTACCTTTGAAGGAGTTGTCACGGATGGCACAAACGCTGACCGCGTCAAGCGCTTAAGGGCGCTGACAACAAAAAGTTGTGCGACGATCATCGCCGTTGGTGACCAATACGCCAAGGTAATTGCACCTCTTGCAATCGAGTTTCCCAATACGCAATTTGCAATTATTGGCGATGCTTCAATCCCCGCCCTAAATGTGACTTCAATTGAATTTGCTGAAGAACAGGCTGCTTTTTTAGCAGGCTATAGCGCTGCCCTTTCTACAAAAAGTGGCAAGGTTGCCATGATTACCACCCCTTCAAATGCAGATGCTTATGAAAACGGATTCCTTCTGGGCGTTAGCGCCGCCAAGAAAAGCGTTCGCTCATTCGTTAAATACACCGCCACCGAATCAGTTATCTCTGCCAAGGCGCTCATTACGCTAGGAATCGATGTTATTTACGATGCAACAAGTGGCTCTGGTGATGCTCTCTTTGAAGCAGTAGTCAAGGCGAATACTTCCAAAACTCGCAAGAAGAACGCTCCTGAAGTCAGCGTTATCATGACTGAACCTGATCTATATCTAACTGTTACTCCAACAACTTCCAAATATTTGATCGCCTCCGTTGTAAAGCGAGTAGATATTGCAGTTGCTGTAGTGATCGGTAAGGCGGTCAACAACAGCCAACTATCTGATGTGCTCGATGCCAAAGCCGGGATTTATGGCCATCGATATGGGATTGCGGATAAAGGAATTGAGATCGTTATCAAATCTAAGACCCTTGCTACGCAAACTGCAGTAATAAACGCAGCAGCGAGTGCTACTTATGCTCGTTAATTGGGAGTTGTTAAAAGAGCAGGCAACTGCTGCGATGAAGCAGGCTTATGCGCCTTATTCAAAGTTTCCCGTGGGTGTTGCGGCTCTCGTTGACGATGGTCGAATCGTTACGGGGTGCAATGTAGAAAACGCTAGTTATGGCCTTACTTTATGCGCCGAATGTGGCTTAATCTCATCGTTGATCAACTCTGGTGGGGGACGTTTAATTGCATTAACTTGTGTAGATATCTCCGGCAATTTGCTTATGCCATGTGGTCGCTGCCGTCAGCTCTTGCAAGAACACGGTGGTTCAAAATTGCAGTTAGCCACCGATGACGGAATCAAAACTCTCGCCGATCTATTGCCCTGGGCATTTGGACCAGAAGAGATGGAAAAGCGTCTTGACCAGTAACTCTGTTGAACCCTTTGCCGCTGTAGAAATTATCGCCGCCAAGCGCGAGCGCAACGAACTATCTGATAAGCAGATTGATTGGACCGTTGACGCGTTCACACGTGGTGCAATCGCTGACGAACAAATGTCTGCACTACTTATGGCGATCTTGCTCAACGGAATGAACGCGCGCGAAATTTCTCGTTGGACAACCGCGATGATTAATTCGGGCGAACGTATGAATTGGTCGATGTTAGACCGTCCTACTGCCGATAAACATTCAACAGGTGGAGTTGGTGACAAGATCACGCTTCCACTTGCACCTCTCGTTGCCGCATGTGGTGGTGCGGTTCCACAACTTTCTGGTCGCGGCCTCGGTCATACAGGCGGCACACTAGATAAACTCGAATCAATTCCAGGTTGGCGCGCCGAGCTATCGAATGAAGAGATGTTAAATGTTCTGAAAGATACTGGTGCAGTAATTTGCGCAGCAGGTGCTGGTCTGGCCCCAGCAGATAAAAAGCTTTACGCACTTCGCGATGTCACAGCAACTGTTGAAGCAATTCCACTGATCGCTTCATCAATTATGTCGAAGAAGATCGCAGAAGGAACCTCAGCACTAGTTCTAGATGTAAAGACCGGTAGCGGTGCCTTTATGAGCGATCCCAAGAAAGCGGCAGAACTTGCGCGCACTATGGTGCAACTGGGCGTTGCTGCGGGAGTAAAAACGCGCGCACTCGTTACCGCAATGGATGTGCCACTTGGCCTAACTGCTGGAAATGCCCTGGAAGTACGCGAATCTATTGAGGTTTTGGCAGGTGGCGGACCAACAGACGTTGTTGAGTTAACGATTCTCTTGGCGCGCGAAATGATCGATGCTGCTGGAATCGTTGGAAAAGATCCAGCAGTTGCTTTGCAAGACGGATCTGCCATGGATCACTGGCGCCGCATGATTGCTGCGCAAGGTGGAGATCCTCATGCAAAGTTACCGGTCGCTCGCGAGCAACATTTGATCACCGCAAAGAATTCGGGCACCATGGTAACGATGGATGCGATGAAAGTTGGCGTTAGCGCTTGGCGATTAGGTGCCGGTCGATCTAAGCAAGGCGAAAAAGTACAAGCTGGTGCTGGAATCGAAATGCACGCCAAGCCTGGTGATTATGTGCAAGCTGGCGCTCCGCTCTTAACGCTTCACACAGATGAACCAGCGAGATTTGAACGCGCGCTAGAAATATTAGAAGGTGCTATCTCTATTGAAGAAGGTGGAACAGTAAATCGTCTACCGCTAGTCATTGAACGGATCGAAGGATGAGCGCTCTTGATTCAATTCCAACCCCAGAACAGGTAAAGCGCCTACCAAAAGCTTTACTTCACGATCACCTCGATGGCGGACTCCGCCCGCAAACCATCATCGATATCGCCAAAGAGATTGGTCATGAGCTTCCTACATATGATGCAACTGAATTAGCTGAGTGGTTTCGCGCTTCATGTGATTCTGGTTCGCTCGTAAGATATTTAGAAACCTTTGCTCATACGGTGGCAGTAATGCAGCGCCCGGCCGATATCGTGCGAGTGGCACGCGAATGTGTCATCGATTTAGCCGAAGATGGCGTGGTCTATGCCGAAGTTCGCATGGCTCCAGAACTCTTAACTGAAAAAGGTTTAACGCTTTCCCAGGCGATTGAATCTATATTGCAAGGTTTCCAAGCAGGTGAGAGCGAAGTTGCTAAGGCGGGTGGGAAAGTTCGTGCAGTTCTGTTGCTCTGCGGTATGCGCCAAAATAAACTCTCGCAAGAAGTAGCGGAATTAGCGGTTAAGTATCGCGATCGTGGCGTAGTTGGTTTTGATATCGCAGGTCCGGAAGATGGTTTTCCACCAAGTGATCAGCTAGATACTTTCGAATATTTACGCCGCGAAAATGCGCACTTCACAATCCATGCCGGTGAAGCATATGGATTACCATCGATTTGGGAAGCGATTCAACTCTGTGGCGCAGAACGCCTAGGCCACGGAGTTCGCATAATCGACGATATCGATTTAAATCACACTCCTGCCCGTCTGGGAAGACTTGCTGCATATGTTCGTGATCGTCGCATTCCATTAGAAATGTGCCCATCCTCAAATATTCAAACTGGCGCTGCGGCAAACTTTGCCGATCATCCAATCGGAGATCTCGCCAAGTTACGTTTCCGCGTTACCGTCAATACCGATAATCGCTTAATGTCGGCGACATCGATGACACATGAGATGAATGAATTGGTAAAGGCCTTGAACTGGAGCTTCCTTGATCTACAGCGAGTCACAATCAATGCGTTAAAGAGCGCCTTCATTCCATTTGAAGAGCGTCTGGCAATTATCGATCAGATAGTAAAGCCAGGGTTTGCCAAGATATCTGCGGAATAACTTTTAAACCCCGATTGGGTGCCAGACAGTCTTGGCTTCCATAAATGCATAGATTCGATTTGGATTTTGCGCACCATCAAAGTGATGGATTCGCTTTAAATTTTCCGCGCCGGCTACTTTGAGCGCAGCGCGGTTCTTCTTCGTAATTCCCGAAATATCCATGCCATCAATATCCATATGCGATGCTGCCCATGGTGCGAGCTCATCGTGAGAGCCAGTCAAAATATTTATAACGCCATTTGGAAGATCGCTAGTTGCCAGCACTTCAGCGAAGGTCATCGCCGCAACGGCGGATCCGCCTGGAACAAGTGCGATTACCGAATTTCCAGAAGTGATTACCGGAGCGATTGAATCAATAAAGTTCAAGAAGTTATCGCTCGGTGCAACAGCGATAACGCCCTGCGCTTCAGGGATTGTGAAGTTGTAAAAAGGGCCTGCTACAGGGTTGGTAGATCCGAATGCTGCAGCCAATTTATCGCTCCAGCCGGCATACCAAACCCAGCGATCAATCGCAGCCAATAGTTGGTCATGGGCTTTTTTGGGCGTTGCACCAGAAGTTGCAGAAATTTCGGCAGCGATTTGATCAGCGCGACCCTCGAGCATTTCTGCGATGCGATACAAAATCTGTCCGCGGTTATATGCAGTCGCCTTGGCCCAACCAGGTTGTGCGGCGCGCGCTGCTACGACGGCATCACGGAGATCTTTACGAGAAGCCAGCACAGGATTGGCGATGAAATTTCCTTTAGCGTCGGTTACTTCATAAACACGACCAGATTCGCTACGTGGGAAAGCGCCGTTGATGTAGAGCTTGTATGTCTTCTTAACTTCGAGTCGTGACATTTACTTTCCCTCCTTTAAATATGCAGCCAGGCCATGTTTTCCGCCTTCGCGTCCCCATCCAGATTCTTTATATCCACCAAAAGGTGAAGTTGGATCGAACTTGTTAAAGGTATTTGCCCAGATGACTCCGGCGCGAAGTTGTTGCGTCGCCCATAAAATTCGTGAACCCTTCTCGCTCCAAACGCCTGCAGATAATCCAAACGGTGTGTTATTTGCCTTCTCGATCGCCTCTTGCGGAGTACGAAAGGTAAGGATGGAGAGAACTGGTCCGAAGATCTCTTCGCGGGCGATGCGATGGGCTTGAGTTACTCCGGTAAAGATCGTTGGGGCAAACCAGAAACCTTTATCTGAAAGGTTGCAAGATGGGCTCCAACGCTCTGCTCCTTCAGCATCTCCGGCAGCGGAAAGCTCATTAATTTTATTTAATTGCTCGCGTGAGTTAATGGCGCCAAGATCGGTGTTCTTATCTAATGGATCACCAACGCGAATCTTTGACATGCGCGCTTTCAACTTTTCCGTAATTTCTTCTGCGATACCTTCTTGCAGAATCAGACGTGATCCAGCACAGCATACATGGCCTTGATTGAAAAAGATGCCGTTAACAATGCCCTCAACCGTTTCATCTAGTGGGGCATCGTCAAAGACGATATTTGCACCTTTTCCACCTAGCTCGAGGGTCGCTTTCTTATCGGTCCCGGCTATCGCACTTGCAATCTTTTTGCCGACCTCGGTAGAACCAGTGAATGCGATCTTGTGGATTCCGGGGTGATTAACTATTGCAGAACCCGTTGAACCATTTCCGGTAACTATATTTACAACGCCATCTGGAAGTTCGGCTTGCTGGCACACTTCAGCAAATAGCAGAGCGGTAAGTGAAGTTGTTTCGGCAGGCTTTAGTACAACGGTATTTCCAGTTGCTAGTGCTGGTGCAATTTTCCACGCCAACATAAGTAGCGGAAAGTTCCACGGAATTATCTGGCCAGCTACGCCATGAGGTTGTGGCGATTTGCCCATGCCAGCGTAATCTAATTTATCGGCCCACCCGGCGTGATAGAAAAAGTGCGCAGCAACTAGTGGGATATCAATATCGCGAGTTTCGCGAATAGGTTTACCGTTATCTAAAGTTTCAAGCACGGCAAATTCGCGGGCGCGTTCTTGCAAGATGCGGGCGATGCGATAGAGATACTTACCGCGCTCCTTGCCAGAGAGTTTTGACCAAACCTTGGTGTAAGCCTTTTGTGCTGCAGTAACTGCCTTGTCAACGTCGCTAGCGCTACCGAGTGCGATCTGGCTAAGGACTTCTTCCGTTGCAGGATTAAGTGTTGCAAAGTGATTACGGCCGGCGACAAATTTGCCATCGATAAAATGGCCATACTTTGGCTTTATAGAGACGATTGAGCGCGACTCGGGCGCTGGTGCGTATTCGAATGTCATTATTATTCCTCTGGGCGCCTTCTCTTAATCAATCGTTACGTAGTTAGGGCTAGCGTAGTAGCCATCATCCAGTTTCATGCGCTGCATCAAAAGATCATTCAACAGCGCACTTGCTCCAATTCGGAAAAACTCAGGTGTCAACCATTCTGGGCCAGCCGTCTCGTTTACGAGGACTAACTGCTTTATCGCATCTTTAGTATTTCTAATTCCGCCGGCTGGTTTAACTCCGATTCGACGATTAGTCATCGCGTGGAAATCACGGACTGCTTCCAACATAACCAATACAACTGGGGGAGTAGCGGCGGGAGCAACTTTGCCAGTGGAAGTCTTGATGAAATCAGCGCCTGCCAACATAGCTAAATATGAAGCTTTACGGACATTGTCATAGGTGACAAGTTCGCCGGTTTCAAAGATGACTTTTAGATGTGCACGATCGCCGCGGACTTCGCGAATCTTTACGATCTCATCAAAGACCAGACCAAACTTTCCAGATAAAAATGCGCCGCGGTCGATAACCATATCGATCTCAGCTGCCCCAGCGTCGATCGCATCTTGGGTATCTTGAATCTTTACCTCCATGGAGGCGCGACCAGAAGGGAAAGCTGTAGAAACAGCGGCAACTGGAACATGTTTTCCACCGATCGCATCTAAATGCGTGCGAGCGATTGAAACCATATCGTTGTAAACACAAACTGCACCAACGCTAGGAATTGTTAAATCAGTCGGGTCAGGGCGCACCGCTTTGGTGCAAAGGGCGCGAACCTTTCCTAGGGTATCGGCGCCCTCTAAAGTTGTTAAATCAACCATGGAAATCGCGGTATCAATCGCCCAGCGCTTACTGGTTGTCTTAATGCTTCGCGTTGCCAACATAGCCGCGCGCGCTTCAGCTCCGACCTGATCTACTCCGGGAAGTTGCGAGAGAAAGCTCTTAAGTGAACTTTCAGAGCCATCGACTATTCCATAGAAGTTCATGAGAGAAAATCCTTTAGTGGTTGGCGCAACTGATTAAGTAATTCAGTTGCAGATTCTGCATCTTTGGTAATTACCTCGATGTAGCACTTCATCTTAGCCTCGGTACCACTTGGACGAATAATTATGCGGATTCCGCCAGCGAGCCAGATCCGAAGCCCATCGGTTGGGGGCAAACCATCTTTAGGCGCTGCTAAGTCATCAATCGAATCAACTTTACGTCCCGCAATTTGTGATGGAGGATTCTTACGAAGGCCGGCTAAGAGTTCAGTAATTCGAGACATATCGCTAACACGAATAGAAATTTGTTCGGTTCCGTGGAACCCGTGGCGCGCCCAGACTTCATTTAATAGATCAACGAGCGTCTTTCCTTGCGCCTTAAGATCAGTCGCAATCTGTGCCAGGTAGAGCGCTGCCGAAATACCATCTTTATCGTTAACTGTTTTTGAATCTACGGCGTAGCCGATCGCCTCTTCATAGCCGAAGGCGAGATCTTTGATCTTGGCTAGCCATTTGAATCCGGTTAGTACCTCTCTAAAATCAATGACGTAGTGTGCGGCAATTTTGCGTAGCGCAGACGAGGAAACGATTGAGTTTCCAAAACTTCCATGAGTATGCGAACGAGCAATCCATTCGCCGAAGATCACGCCTAGCTCGTCTCCGCGTAACATCCGCCAACCACCATTGGGATCATTAACTGCAGCGGCGCAACGATCGGCATCTGGGTCATTTGCAATAACTAGATCTGCGCCTACTTCGCGCGCTTTAGATAAAGCCAAATCGATCGCACCAGGTTCTTCTGGATTAGGGAAGGCAACTGTCGGGAAATCTGGATCTGGCTCTGCTTGTTCAGTTACTAAAATTAAATTTGGAAATCCAGATTTGGCAAAGGCTTTCTCTAAAGTCTCAGTACCAACGCCATGCATTGCGGTGTAGACAATCTTGAGTGTTCCCGGATGTGGTGCAAGTAATGCCGTGCGGGAAATGTACCTATCTAAAACTGCATCATCTAAG
>Ga0214919_10008797_pt1 | contig 13177 bp, 12 predicted proteins | sample LL1503_MetaG_FD_177994 | JGI IMG/M metagenome (GOLD analysis project Ga0214919, IMG submission 177994) | Freshwater microbial communities from Lake Lanier, Atlanta, Georgia, United States - LL-1503 | ecosystem: Environmental > Aquatic > Freshwater > Lake | place: USA: Georgia | collected...
CTGACTTGCGTGGTGGTCGCCATAAGAATCCTCGTTTACAACACTCATGGTCTTCAAGAACTGAGCAAGACTTTGAGTTCAAACTTGTTTGGCCTGAAGTTGTTGAACAACTAGAAGAACTTGAATCTTTTGTTCTTGAAGAGTGTTTTGACACAGGTCGCTTGTACAACGCACATAAGAATTCTGTTGGCGGGTTTCTTGGTCAGAAACATTCTGAAGAAACTAAACGCAAGTGGGCTGATGCAAGACGTGGAAAAAAAGCATCACCACAAGCTAGAGCAAGAATTAAAGAAAGTTTGTCTAAGAGTGAACGTGCTAAAAAACATCGAGAATGGATGCAATCACCTGAGGCTATTGCAGACAGATGTACTAAGGCTGCCAAACCTGAAGTAAGAGCAAAAGCTGTTGCAACACGAAAAACCAATGGACATAAGCCATTTAGCGACGAGACAAGGCAACGCCAAAAAGATTTATCCAAAGAAAGAGTTTTTAAAGGCTTGGAGTGGGCTGTTGTAAACAATAAAACTCGGTCTCAAGCAATGGAAGAATTTAAATTTTCTTGGGATGGTTTAAAAAAATACCAACCTATGTGGGAAGCTATAAACGGCTCTCTTAATTTACCAAAACGTGCATCTGGCAAACGCTGGCATGAAAGGAAAAAATAATGCAAATTAGAATCCGACAATCTGGACAAGTAATGTACGAAGGTGAATTTCGTGCATACACAAAAGCCAATGGTGGCCCATCATGGGAAACAACAACAACTGAAATCCTAGACAATCTAGGTGCTGATGTAGTCTTTGAAGGCCCACAAGCAACTGGTGGTACTGTTTACCAATATTCTCAAGCTGCTGGAGTTGAGCAAATTGATGGTAAATGGTACACAAAGTATGTGCTTGGCCCTGTCTTTGCTGACACAACTGTGGACGGTGTGACAACCACAGCCGCAGAACATGAAGCCGCTTACAAAGCCATTAAAGACGCTGAACAAGCCTCCGCTGTGCGTCAAAGCCGTGGTGAGAAACTGTCTGAATGTGACTGGACACAAGTGGCTGATGCGCCTGTGGACAAAGCTGTTTGGGCAACATACCGCCAAGCCTTGCGTGACATTACTACTCAAGACGGTTTCCCTTGGGATATCGTCTGGCCTGACACTCCCTAATCATGTGGGACTGGGCTGAAACATTCATTGCGGCGGCCTGTGTTACTGCCTTTGTTATTTTTGGAACTTACATGATTGCATGGGGCTGGATGTGGTAAATGCGTTGGCTCCTTCTGTTACTGCTGTTGGGGCTAGTTGGAGCCGTAGCCAAGAATGGCTGCCATGTGCGCGAGTTCTATGTGATTGCATGGACTCTGCACAATCCATCGGATCGTCACCAACAACTGTCCATGTGGCTGACCAACAATTCAAATCTATGCAGAAGCCAAGATTTCGTAGTTATTTGGAACAATTTAAGCGAATGGGCTGGGGCGGCAGATTCTGCCGAACTTAGAGCAAAGGTCATTCATGGTTACAAAGAGGCGCTTGAACGTGAAAAGAAATGATTCAACTTCACAAATGGTTTCCGTTTGTGTTCCCCACGCCATACGATATACGGGCCATAGCCGCTGAAAGGCGGGCCGAACGATTGGAGTATGAATACAAAGAAGCGGTTAAAGCTGAGAAGGTGAACAGGGCAGTTGACGCACTTGAAGTTGAGTTGTACAACAAACGGGCGCGGCAGCACACAATTGAGTTGGAAATCTTTAACAACACACGACACTTTGACAGGTATGTATGAACGAAAATCCAGACGTAGTAGGTAGATTGACGTACTCTGTAACCTTGATGGTGGCCGCCACCCTTTGCCTGTCTGTGCTGGGGATGGTTGTAGCTTTCTTGCTCGGCCTGTGGGCCAAAGAGGTGGACAACGCAGAGATTTTCAGTATGCTCCACCCGGCTTTCCAAACCATCATTGGCGGCTTCATCGGCCTGTTAGCGGGGGTCAAGCTCTCGCATGGCGACAGCCATCACAAGTGTAAACACTGCGGAGAATAACCATGTTTGAATTACTTGGCGGCGGTATTTTGGGTTCTGTGCTGGGTGGCGTATTCCGTCTAGCTCCTGAAGTGCTTAAATTTTTTGATAAAGCCAATGAGCGAAAACACGAACTGGCTATGTTTGAACAGCAATGCCAATTAGAAACGCTACGTGGTCAGCAGAAGTTGGCTGAAATAGGGGCGCAACGTGAGGCGGCTGTGGATGTGGGTGTGATGGATGCGTTCAATGCGGCAATCAATCAGCAAGCTGAAATGGTCAAAGCGGCTGGGGGTTGGGCGGCTAGTCTGTCAGCATCTGTCCGTCCTGTAATGACTTACTATTTATTGGTAATGTACGGGGCCGCTAAGACTGCGGCAATGGTTTTGGCTTACTACCACGGTCAGGCATTGACTGAAGTTCTTTCTAAGTCTTGGGGTACAGATGACATGGCCCTCTTGACAGGCGTTATAAATTATTGGATGATAGACCGCAGTTTAGCTAAACGAGGACTGTGATGGGAAAAGCATTCAATTATGTGCGTGGGACTATAGAGGAGCGTTTTTGGTCAAAGGTTGACAAGCGCGATCCAGACGACTGCTGGGAGTGGCAAGCGTCATTAGACACACGGGGTTATGGTAATTTTGGAGTGCCTAGGAATGACGGCACAGGGCGTTACCTCATGCAACGAGCGCACCGTATGGCTTGGGAGTTTACAAATGGGAAGCTGGAAGGATCGGTACAACACCTATGCCATACTTGTGATAATCGCAAGTGTGTAAACCCCGCCCATTTGTTTATTGGGAATGCCAAGGTAAACATGGCCGACTGCATTAGAAAAGGCCGTTTAAACGACCGCAGTGGTGAAAACAATCCACGATCTAAGTTAACCGCTAATGATGTGCTAGATATTCGGGCTTCTGTTTTGCCTTTGTCTCAACTAGCACAACAGTATGGCGTAGCTAAATCTGTAGTCGGCTATGCAAAGCGTGGCATTACTTGGCGTGGGCTATGAACCTTGAACTAGCTGCTGCCCTGTGCCGTCAGTTTGAGGGCTTTAAGTCCAAGCCGTACCTGTGTCCGGCTGGCATCCCCACGATTGGCTACGGCAGCACCTACTACTCAGATGGCCGCAAGGTGACTTTGCAAGATCCGCCCATGTCTGAGCCTGATGCGCGAGCTTTGTTGATGGTGGAGCTGGAGCATACGTACTTACCCGGTGTTTTGCGTAACTGCCCGGGTCTGATTACAGACGAACGTAAGTGCAATGCCATAGTAGATTTCTGTTACAACCTCGGTATTGGGCGCTTGCAAACAAGCACGTTAAAGAGGAAAATCAACGCCAATGATTGGGATGGGGCCAAGGAACAATTGATGCTCTGGACTAAAGGTGGCGGCAAGGTTTTGCCGGGACTACTTAAACGCCGCACGGCTGAGTGCGCTTTACTGGATTGACCGATGCCGTTAAAAAAACTAACCCTGAAAGCTGGTGTAAACAAAGAAAACACCCGCTATACCAACGAGAACGGTTGGTACGTTTCCGATAAGGTTCGGTTTCGTCAGGGTACGCCTGAGAAAATTGGTGGTTGGCAACGCATTTCAAGCTCTATTTTTTTGGGTGTATGCCGTTCTTTGTGGAACTGGGTGACGCTTGGCGGTTTAAACCTAGTGGGTGTAGGCACTAACTTAAAGTTCTATCTTGAAAAAGGTGGTGCATACAATGATATCACTCCAATTCGCGCTTCTAGCGTCATCAATGCAAATCCGTTTGCGGGTAACGGAACAACTACGGTTACTGTTACTGATACTGATCATGGCGGTGTAACCGGCGATTTTGTGACGTTCAGCGGAGCCACTGGAACGTATGCTTCTACGTTCAATGCCGAATATCAGATCACTGTAATTGGCGCTAATTCATACACAATTACAACGCCTATTGTTATTGCAGCTGGCTCGTATGGCGGTGCTTCAGTTACTGCGGCATATCAAATTAACGTTGGCCCGGCATATGCGGTTCCGTTAACTGGCTGGGGTGCTGGCACATGGGGCGCTGGCGTTTGGGGGACCGGTGGTACATCTCTTAGTACTATCCGTTTGTGGAGCCAAAACAACTTTGGTCAAAACTTAATCTTTGGCCCACGCGGTGGCGGTATGTATTACTGGGATGCTGATACAGGCGTAACCAGCCGTGGTGTTTTGGTGTCTAGTTTGTCAGGGGCTTCTGACGTTCCGGTTATTCAAAACAATATATTTGTATCTGATACAAGCCGATTTGTATTTGCTTTCGGTACAAATGATCCTAATTCGGTAAATCCACTTGTTCTTGACCCCATGTTTGTTCGCTGGTCAGACCAAGAATCGGTGACCATGTGGACACCGTCTGCTACCAATCAAGCAGGCAGTATCCGCCTTTCGCATGGCTCTGAAATTATTACTGTTGTTCAGACCCGTCAGGAGATTGTGGTTTTCACGGATTCGTCAGTCTATTCATTTCAATACCAAGGCCCACCAGTTATTTGGTCAAGTCAACTTTTGGGTGACAACATTTCTATCATTGGCCCCAATTCGGCAATTATTGCCTCCGGTGTTGTGTACTGGATGGGTGTGGATAAGTTTTATAAATATGATGGCCGTGTACAAACTTTACGTTGCGACTTGCGCCAGCATATTTTCCAAAACATTAATTTGTCTCAATCCGCTCAAGTATTTGCTGGAACTAATGAAGGCTTTAACGAAGTCTGGTGGTTCTATTGCTCTGACGGAAGCAATGAGGTAGACCTGTACGTCACCTATAACTACGCTGAAGATGTTTGGGCATATGGAAGCATGGGCCGCACTGCATGGCTTGATTCAGGTTTGCGTGATTATCCGTTAGCTGCTACCTATAGCTATAACTTGGTCAATCATGAGCAGGGTGTAGATGACAATCAAACGGACACGACACTGCCTATTGAGGCTTTGATTGCTTCTGCCGAATTTGATATTGATGATGGCGATCACTTTGGATTTGTTTGGCGTATGCTTCCAGATATTACATTCCGTGGGTCAAGCGCAGAGTCTCCGCAAGTAACCATGACGCTAATCCCAATGCAGAACTCTGGTTCCGGATACAACGATCCAATCTCTTTGGGTGGGAATCCTACGGCTACTGTAACTCGCACAGCAACCGCAGTCATTGAACAGTTTACTGGTCAGGTTTATATTCGTGTCCGTGGCCGTCAAATGATTCTTCAGGTTGAGTCAAACCAGATTGGTTGCACATGGCAGCTGGGTAGCCCCCGTATTGACATCAAGCAAGACGGTCGCAGAGGCAATTCATGACAACATTGATTGTTACATCTGAATATGAACTCAACCAAGTTGCCGCCCCTAACTTGCCTTTGGCTACACCGGTTTATAGCCAGCAGTATCAGGATCAGCTCAACAACGTTCTGCGTCTTTACTTCAACCGATTAGATGCAATTTTGGGGCAGCTACAGACGGGTTCGGGTTCTATTGATGGGTCTGGAGTTCGCTTTCCATACGGTGCTTTTTCAAGCGATCAGGATCAAACAACGACAGCCAATACTGCTACGTTGATGACATTAAACACCACAGACTTTTCAAACAATGTTGGTCTTGATGTTGGTTCTAAAATCAAAGCAACTACAGCCGGTATTTATAACTTGCAGTTTAGTACGCAGTTTCAAAATACAGATAACCAGATTCAAGACATTAGCATTTGGTTAAAACAAAACGGCACAGATATTCCGGGGTCAACGGGTTTGGTGTCTATCCCCGCTAGAAAAAGCGCGGCTGCTGGAGAAGAGGCCCATGAAATTATTGGATGGAATTACTATTTGTCCATGAACGCAAATGATTACGTTCAAATTTATTGGTCAGCAACTCTTGCATCTGTAACCATTCAAGCGTACCCAACTTCAACAGGCCCAACTCGTCCGTCTACGCAATCTGTCGTAGCTACGCTATCATTTGTTTCGGCTTTGCCTTAAGGTTTAAACATGACACTAGAAGAACTCAAAGCACTGTACGCCGAAAAAGGTGCGATGGAACAACGCATCACGCCATCCGAGCAGGGCGACATTATCGACTACATCCCTATTCAGTATGGCGATGGCTGGACAGCAGGGGAAAAAGATAATCGTAAAATCATTGACTATATTGGTAGCGGCATGGATGCCACGCCCGTATACGACGAAGCGCCAAAAACCCTAGGCGGGTTCTCCAAACAAGAAGGCGACTACGTCTACAACTACGACCCAGAGGGCAATTACCTTGGCCGCACCAAGTGGAATGAGAACTCGCTCAAGTCCATGATTAAAGACCTTGGCCCCCTTGCTATGGGTGCGCTCACGATGGGCGGCGGAGCAGGCTTGCTTGGGAATGCTTTGTTTGGGCTTGAAGGTGCTGCGGCAGCGGGTGCTGGCGGGGCTTTAGCTGGTGGTGTAAACGCGTATGGCAACGACCAGAATATCCTTAAAGGTGCATTGCTTGGCGGAGCTGCGGGTGCTGGCAGTATGGAGCTGGGAGATACCGGCATTAAAGTTGGCGATGTAAAGAAAGCCTACGACTTCTCTCAAAACCCAACTCTAGCTGGTGCTTTAAACGCAGCTTCTCCATATATGCCAAACGTAAGTGCTGGCGACATCTCTTTAAACGACGTGCTTAAGGGTGTTGGTACAGCCAAAGCTTTGAGTAGCGGTGATTACAACCAAATTTTTAAAGCCATCACCGGAATGGCTGGAGATCAGGGCAAGAGCCTAAAGTCATCCCTTGCAGGGTTTGAGGCCAACCCAGAAGACTTTACAGAAGGGTATTTCCAGCCCGGAGGCGAAGGCTACAACGCTTTAATGGCTGGGGATACAACAGTTCTGGAAGACCCCCAGAATCTTGACGCTTTCTTGCGTATGCTGTCTCCCTACGCGGCGGATGGTGGAACATCTGTGTTTAAACAGACAGAAGATCTTCCCGAGATGGAAACTGTATCTAAGCGGCCCATTACGTCGCTTGAAAGTATTTTGGGGAACCCTGATATTTTGCAGGAAATTCCACGCAATGTAACTTTGCCAGATAACCCAGAAGAATTAGTGATTACGGGGGATCGTGAGAAGCCATATGTTCCTAGCATCCGCACCAAAGATATTGTCTCCGACATTCCGGATGAAATTACTGCGGATCAAATTGACAAGTTTAATTTTGATGCCAAGATTGACGACATTTTGCAGGCAGTTACGCCTGCAACCAAAACCACTACTCCAATAACAACGACAAAAACGGCTGTAGCTACACCCGGCACTACAACAACCGAACAGGCTTTAGCAAATCTTGGTTTAAACGCTCCAATGCCTAGCCAAGATCCATATGCCAATATAAAATTGATGGAAGAGTTGTTTGGGGGCGATACCGCTTACAAACTACGTGCGCTTGGAGCGCCTAGAAACTTAGCATCTGCGGATTTAGATGCTCTTGCACGACTATTAAGGGGTTAAACATGTCTACACCGGGCGATTACGGCGATTCATTAGAGAGTGAATTGGCCAATGCGGCAGATCAGCAAGGCTACATTCTTAACAGTGGCAACAATACAACTGCCTTGGGTAACATTTATTCTGATCCCAATACAAATCCCAACACCAGCACAGATGCTAATTCTCCGTTTAAAGCAGGATCAACGTATAAAAACGATCTTACATCTGGGATTTCTGGTTTAAAGCAATTAGTTACAGACAACAAAGGTTGGCTGGCAGCTGCTGGCGCTTTAGGTAGCGTATATGGTGGCGGTTCATCTGCTGACAAAAAGACAGGTTATCAAGGAACAATTCCTTTATTGTCTGCAACCCGCTCCATGATTACCGCTCCCCCAACACGTGCGCAGGGCTATCGCCCCGGAGCTGGCGGTATTAACTATGGCGGTGACGTAACCTACGCTCTTGCCCCCGGCCAAAGCCCTTGGGCTAATTTATCCGGAACATCTGCGTCTTCTGCTGGCGCTAATCTTACACAGCTTCCTGCAAATGTGGCGGCGGCTGTGGCTAATGCAGTTACAGGCAACACCAATACTGTTACGGGCGGTAACAAAACCACTACCGTTACAGGTGGGGGTGGCAATGACACCATTACCAAACCAGATACGCGCTCTGCCGCAATGCAGTATGCAGAGAACTCTGGCATGGGTGCACAGCAGTATTTAGGTAATATTAACCAGTGGCTTCTTGACCATCCATATGCTTCACAAGCTCAAATTGCAGCGGAAATGAAGCGCTTGGGTGTAAGTGATGTTGACTTGCAAACAGCGCTGGGCGAAAGCAATTTTTCTGATGCAACCAAGTATGGCTTAACCCACGGCATGGGTTTGCAGGAAATGAATTTCAATATCAACGATTGGATTCAATCTCACCCATACGCAACCAATGCAGAAATCCAAGCCGAGCAATCTAAATATGGCGTGAGTGATGAAGATATTGCTCGTGCCCTGACTGCGTTGAACTCATCAGCAGGCAAGGAATATGCAATTGTTCATGACATGGGCCTTGACCAGCTTTACAAAAACATCTTGGATTTCCAGCGTGCAGGCCATACCGAGCAAGAAATTGCCGATGCAATGGCTCAATACGGCATCTCTAACGCAGATGTAAAAGCTGCCCAAAATTTTGCCAAGGCTACCGGTTATGCCGAAGGTGGCATGGCTAAAGGCCGCTATCTCCAAGGCGAAACAGATGGCATGGCAGATGAATTACCTGCACAGATTGGCGAAGATCAACCCGCAGCCTTAAGCCACGGAGAATTTGTCGTTCCAGCTGATGTTGTGTCACACTTGGGTAACGGCAACTCTGATGCCGGAGCCAAGAAACTTTACCAAATGATGGACAAAATTCGTATGGCACGTACAGGCACAAAGAAACAAGGTAAAAAGATTAATCCTGATAAGTTCATGCCCGGTGGTTTGGCTTATGCGGCTGGCGGCAAGGTGAAGAAGTTTGAAGTCGGTGGCTCTACCGGTACTCCTGCCGCTAATTACAACGCAGGACTTGCAGGGGTTGAATCCAACCTCTCTAATTGGGCAGGCCCATATGTAACCAATATGCTTGGTCAAGGCCAAGCGTTGGCTAATATGCCATATCAAGCCTATATGGGGCCATTGACTGCGGGTGAGTCACCATTGCAAACAGGTGCGTTTAGCACAGCTGCCGGTTTAACAACTCCCACAAGTATTGGCACAGCTGCCGATACTGCCGGTAGCATTGCAACTAAAGCGCAAGATTTGTCTTACACACCAACAACATCGACGTTTGATGCTACGCAAGCTCAGACGTACATGAATCCATATTTAAAGCAATCACTTGAGCCTCAGTTGGCTGAAGCTCGCCGTCAGTCTCAGATTACTCAGATGCAGAATGCGGCTAAGCTGACCGGTGCTGGCGCTTTTGGCGGTAGCCGTCAGGCCATCATGGATGCTGAGACTCAACGTAATTTGGGCACTAACTTAGCCAACATCACAGGCCAAGGCTACAACACAGCCTACGACAAAGCTATGGCGCAGTTCAATGCCGACCAAGCACGTAAGGCTCAAGAAGCTCAGTTTGGCGCAACATATGGGTTGCAAGGTTTGCAAACTGGTTTGCAGGGCGCACAGACCCAAGGTCAACTTGGGGCAACTCAAGCTCAGACTGGATTGGCTAACTTGAATGCACAGTTAACCGCAGGTGGTCAACAACGTGGCATTGAGTCCGAAGGTATCGCAGCTGATAAAGCTCAGTTTGAAGAAGCTCGCGCCAACCCATACAAGATGGTTCAGTTCCAACAGTCTTTGTTGCAGGGCCTGCCTTTGGCGGCTCAGAGTTACCAAGGTATTTCGCCTAGTGATTTGACTAAGGCTGCTCAGGGCGCTACTACTGTTAATGCTTTGTTGAAAAATCTTGGACTTATTTAAGGACATCTAAATGTTTACACAACCGTCCGTTAATCAAATTGCATCTGCGTATCAGGGTAATCCCGCACCTTTGGCTCAGAAGGTTGATAAAGATAAAAAGCAGCATGGCGGGATCCCACAGGATCTGCGTCAGCTTCTTGCTTTAAACGACATCACAGAGGGTCGTAATGCGATGGGTATCCAGCAGGCTCTTCAGGCTCCCACCAACATGCCAACAGTTGCTCAGGACTTGCAGGAACGTGCCCGTCAGGCATTACAGGCTCGCATGATGCAACAAGTGCAAGAGCAGATGCGTAAAGACGGCAAGCCTAATATGGTTCCTATGGGAACTCCCCAACCTCCAATGCAACCACAAGGTTTGGATGCACTGCGCACTAACGTAGGTGAAGAGTACGCGCATGGCGGCATCATTGGTGATGTAGCCCACTTTGATGAAGGCGGGAAAACTTGGATTGAAAAGCTCCTTTATTCCAACCTTACCCCTGCTGAGCAAGAGCGTAAACAATCTCTTGAAGCTCAAGCAGAGGGGCGCAGAGCAACCCCAACCAAAGCCAACTTGGAGCGGGATATAAATATGGCTCAAGTAGCCAAAGAAAATCCCAACAAAACACAAGAAGTTTTTGAGCGCTTGGGTCTTGCTACTCGCCAAGAAGAACCAACCCAGCAAGTTATTGGTCAAAATGCGCCAGCTCCTGCCGCCGCACCAGCCGCCCCAGCTGCACCCAAGCCTCGTGTAAACGCAGTTGCTCCAGCTCAGCCCGGTGGCATTACTAACTTAGTTCCTGCTCAAGATACAGAAGCTTTAGGCATTATGAAGAAGGACATGCGTCGTGATCCTGATGCTGAAGCCGCAGCCTTGCGTGCCAAGTATTTGGCTGAGGTAGGCCAAAAGGATCTGTCTATCTATGACAAGATGGCAGAAGAGCTTAAAGCTCGCAAAGAACGTTTAAATGCTCCACAAGGCGCTTACGACAAAACAATGGAGTATTTAGAGCAAATTGCTTTGGGTGGTGGCCGTCGTTCTGCCGAGTCTGGTGCTATCGGTGCTGCCCGTCAGCGTCAGTTGGGCCTTGATCGTCAGGCTCAGCAAGATGCTCTCATGGAGAAAATCCTTGATTTGGGCGCTAAGAAAGCAGAGGCAGAGTTTGGCGAGAAGAAGGGTCTGTTTGAAATGACCCAAGCTGAACGTAAAAGCGTCTATGACAAAGCCTACGAAGCAGCAAAAGCCGTCAACATGTCTGATGACAAGGCTAAAGAATTGGCTCAGCAAGCTGTGCTTGAGCGTGAGAAGATGGCTAACCAACGTCAAGTTGCGGCGATTGGCGCTCATGACAACCTAATGAGCCGTGCACAAGCTTTGATGAAGGTTGATCCTAAGCTTGGTCTTGAAGAAGCCATGAAACGTGCCGCCATAGCTGCGGGTGCTACGCAAATGGAAGGCATCGATGTTCGCAAACTTGGCGAGTACAACAAAGCCAAGAAAGAAATTGAGAGCCGCTACATGCCAGTCTTGCTTAACCGCCAGACTCCTGAAGGCGCGAAAATGCGTGCTGAATTAGCCGCTGAGTTGGCAAAGGCACGTGTTGATGCTGGTTTGCCCCCAGAACAAGGCATCGATGCTTTGACCACAGCAATCCCTTCCGGTGTTACAGTGACGAAAGTCAAATAATTTTTAGCAGGTGACACATGCCTCAGTACGACATTGCAGTGCCGGGTAAGGGAACATTTCGTGTAAATTCTCCTACCGAGCTAACAGATCAACAGGCATGGCAAGCCGTACAGGCTCAAATCAATGCCCCAGAACCTAAGTCTGCGGGCTTTTCCCTCAAAGATTTAGCCCTGTCTTTTGGTCAGGGTGTTGGCGGTGGTGCTCAGTCTATCTCTGACATTGCCGGTGCTAACAATGTGGTGTCTAAAGGCTTAAGCGGTCTGCAACAAGCCGCAGGCGAAGCCATGACTCCCGAGCGTAAGGCTGAAATTGCCCGTCGCCAAGAGTTAAAGAAGAAGGCTGAAGGCGATACATGGGAGGAAGTTAAAGCTACCCTTGGCGGGTTTGCTGAAGCTCCGTTGCAGACCCTTGCACAGGGTGCTGGCTCAATGATCCCAATGATTGCAGGCACATTGTTGTTGCCTGAAGCGGCTATCCCTGCCGCCGCCGCTCGTTTAACTGCGATGGGCGTATCTGAAGCCACTGCCGCTAAAGTCGCCACATCTATTCCCGCATCTACTATCGGTGCAATCATGGGTGTCGGTGGTCAGAAAGGCCAAGACTACGAGACTGTCAAGCGTGAGTTGCTTGAGAAGAAAGTCCCCGAAGCAGAAGCTGAACGTCTGGCTCAAAAAGCCGCAGAATATTCTTTCCAAAACTTGCCACGTCAGATTGCAGGCGGTGCGGCTGGTGCGCTTGAAGGCGCACTGGGCGTGGAATCTTTGATTGGCCGTGCAGGCAAGAAGCTTCCTGAAGTTAAAGGCCCATCACAAAAACTGCCAGAGCCAACTTGGAAACAAGCTATTGGTAAGAATGTTGCGGAAGAGGCGTTGCCTGAAGCAATCCAATCCGCAGTTGGCACAGCCGGAACAAACGTTGCGCTTACTCAAGCCGGTGTTCCTACAGACATTACCCAAGGCGTATTAGCCGGTGCATTACATGACGCATTGGTCGGTGGCGTACTGGGTGGCGTGGCATCTCCACTCAAAATGAAGGAGATGCGTCAGGAATATGTTGCGGATGAGTTTAAAGCCCAACAGGAATATCAGAAGAAACAACTAGAAGAAATTGCTGCCAACAAAAAGAAGATCAATGACGAACTGGGCATGACTCAGAACCCGCTTGGTCTGTTTACACCAGATGAATTGGGCGCAGACTTAACCAAGACTATTGAGCAACACCGCGCTGCGACAGGTAAGCCAGCACTAACTGAGTACAGTTTGGACGACGTGGCTGATGCGCTGCCAGCAAAAAACAAAGATGCTTTAAACGCTTTGGTTGCAGCCAAGTCTGGCCACGCCGGTGAGGTTTACACGCCTGCGCAGATCATCGAGACCGCTCAAGCCAAGAACGTTGACACTGGCACGCAAGGTTTTGCCGACTTCCTTTCTAGGACAACTGGTATCAATGATCCTTCCCAGATGTCTCAACCCCAGCTCCATGCGGCTGTGACTGCGCTGAACAAACTGCCCGGGTTTACATCCATGCAGTCTTTGCCCGAAGGTTCTAACGCAACTCG
>Ga0214919_10008800_pt1 | contig 13176 bp, 11 predicted proteins | sample LL1503_MetaG_FD_177994 | JGI IMG/M metagenome (GOLD analysis project Ga0214919, IMG submission 177994) | Freshwater microbial communities from Lake Lanier, Atlanta, Georgia, United States - LL-1503 | ecosystem: Environmental > Aquatic > Freshwater > Lake | place: USA: Georgia | collected...
CTATTTTATTAAGCAAACACAATCCAGATATTTTTTATTATGGCACCAATAAATTTCATCGCTCATTTAATAAAGGAGATAGTTTGCCTGCACTTAGTGCCGATTTAACAACTAATCCTACACAAGGTGATGTGCCTTTTGGTACCCTTACAACCATCAGTGAAAGTCCGTTGAAATTTGGATTGATTTATGTAGGAACCGATGACGGAAATATACAAGTAAGTAAAGATGGAGGTTATACCTGGTCGTTGATTACTAAAAAATTACCAAAGGGTTTATATGTAAGTAGAGTAGTGGCAAGTGCCTATCAAGAAGGAAAGGTGTATGCTAGTTTAAATGGATATCGCAACGATAATTTTTTACCGTATTTGTATATGAGTGAAGACTATGGAAATACCTGGAAACAAATAGGAAAAGATTTGCCCAATGAGCCAATTAATGTGATTAAAGAAGACCATTTAGTAGATGGGATTTTATATGTTGGAACTGATGGTGGTTTATATGTAAGTATTAATCAAGGAGCAGATTTTATGCAATGGAATAAAGGCTTACCTAATAGTGTGTCAATTCATGATATTGTTACACAGCCAAGAGAAAATGAAATAGTGTTGGGTACACATGGCCGTAGTTTATATATTGCTAAATTAGAAGAGGTGCAAAAATTAGTATTAGACGCTAAATTTAAAGACAAGAAATTGGCCGAAATAATTGGCAATAAATAATAAACATTCCATTCAAAAAAATAGCTGCTGAATTTATTTAGCGGCTATTTTTTTTGTAGTATCCAAAGGTCTTGTCCGCCCATTTTTTCGGGATGTTTGCTGCCATCATAAAAAGAGACTATCTTAAAATAATGGCTAATTAATTCCTCAAAATAAGATTGTGTGTGATAACTAGTATCATTTCTATCACCCACTATATTATTATTTACTAAAAATGATTTTGAAAAAAATCCAGTCTCTAGTAATTGTTTTTTTTCTGTTGCAAATAATTGTGGCATAAAATAACTGCCGTGTGTGGTAACTAACAATATGCCGTCTGTTTGAATAATTCTATGCAATTCAATAATCCATTCTACTGTGGCATTCTTTGATAAATGTGTAAAAACAGAAATGCCAAATACTAGGTTAAAATACTTTGAAGGATAGGTGGTTGGCGTTGTTGGTTGAATGCCAGTAAAATGAATGCCAGAAAGGTTTTTGCTATTCCATTGAATCATTTCTGCATTGCTGTCTGCACCATAGAGTAGGGCATAAGGTGCATAAGTATGGACGTGTTGAATCACTCTTCCTGTGCCGCATCCCCAGTCTAAAATAGTAGGCACTTCCATTTGCAAATAAGGCTCGGTCCACAAACAAATTTCTTTGGCTGCTAATTTACCCTGCTCGAAATATTGTTTATAATTGAGCTGATAGGTTTCAAATAAATAAGTACTATCTGGAATTGCTATTAAAGGGTTGGCTTTTTTAAAGGACTGGTTTGAAAAATAATACCATGCTTTTACTCCATTAAAATGCATGTTTTTTAAAACCCCATTTAATTGAAGCTGCTCAAAAAACCTTTTGATGTATTTTTTTATTCCAGCCATTATTGCAATTTAAATTAAGTGCTATTTTATTGCAATTGTCGTTGGTATAATTGTATGGCGTTTTCGTATCCAATATATAAGGCATCGCAAACCAAAGAATGGCCAATACTCACTTCGTTTAACCCTAGAATATGTTGCTTGAAATATTGTAAATTATTAAGGTCTAAATCGTGGCCAGCATTAATACCTAAGCCTAAAGAGATAGCTTTTTCGGCAGCAGCAATATATGGCGTAATGGCAGTTGATCTTTGTCCTGCTGCGTACGCTGTGGCATATCCTTCTGTATACAATTCTATTCTATCAGTGCCTGTTAAAGCAGCAGCCGCTATCATTTCAACAATAGGGTCTACAAAAATTGATACCCGAATTCCTACTGCTTTAAAAATAGCAATGGTTTCAATTAAATAGTCTTTGTGTTCAATCGTATTCCAACCATGGTCGCTTGTTAACTGGCCCAAAGCGTCAGGAACAAGTGTTACCTGGTGCGGCTTTGTTTCTAACACCAAATCAATAAATGATTGTTCTTTTGGGTTGCCTTCAATATTAAATTCAGTGGTAATGATTTTTTTAATTTCCCTCACATCTGCATAACGTATATGTCTTTCATCGGGTCTTGGATGAACAGTTACACCATTCGCTCCAAATCGCTCTGCATCAATCGCTGCTTTTACAACATTTGGGTTATCGCCGCCTCGGCTATTGCGGATGGTGGCAAATTTGTTAATATTCACACTCAATTTGGTCATAATGCAAATATAGCTGCTTTATTTAAGCCATTTAATAGCCTATTTTTGCATTTTATTTTTTCTTTATTATAGTAGCTAGTATTGTACATTAATTATGAATTATTCATCACTCGAAGCCTGTTTACTTGATTTAGAAGCAACAGGTCAATTGGTAAGGATTACAGAAGAAGTAGATCCATATTTAGAAATGGCCGCAATACATTTGCGCGTTTACGAAGCCAATGGCCCTGCGTTATTATTTGAAAAGGTAAAGGGGTCTAAATTTCGAGCCGCTTCCAATATTTTTGGAACCATTGAGCGAAGCAAATTCCTTTTTAGAAACAGGTTTACCCAAGTACAAGATTTGATTGAATTAAAGGGAAATCCTATTAAAGCTTTTAAAAAACCTTTCAGGCATTTAAAAACAGCTTTTGCTGCAATTAAGGCACTACCCTTAAAAAATCCAATTAACAAACCTGTTTTATACGAAGAAATTAGTATTTCCGATTTGCCATTAATACAACACTGGCCAATGGATGGAGGTGCTTTTGTAACGCTACCGCAAGTATATACAGAAGATATAGACCAGCCAGGTATTATGCAGTCAAACTTAGGGATGTATCGGATTCAATTAAATGGAAACGATTATATCAGCAATAAAGAAATTGGATTGCACTATCAATTGCATCGTGGCATTGGTGTTCATCAAACAAAAGCCAATAAAAAAGGAATGCCTTTAAAAGTGAGCTGCTTTGTTGGAGGCCCCCCTGCACATAGCGTTGCAGCAGTAATGCCATTGCCCGAAGGTATTAGTGAAATGACTTTTGCTGGTGTATTAGGTGGCAGACGTTTTAGATATTGTTACCAAGATGGACACGCCATTAGTACAGACGCCGATTTTGTAATTACGGGTGAAGTTTATCCTGGAGAAAATAAATCAGAAGGGCCATTTGGAGACCATTTGGGTTATTATAGTTTGGCACATTCTTTTCCTGTAATGCGCGTGCACAAGGTGTATGCAAAGAAAAATGCTATTTGGGCTTTTACAGTTGTAGGAAGGCCGCCACAAGAAGATACAAGTTTTGGTAACCTAATTCACGAATTAACGGGAGCAGCCATACCACAAGAAATACCAGGATTGAAACAAGTAAATGCAGTGGATGCGGCAGGTGTGCATCCATTACTACTAGCCATTGGTAGCGAAAGGTATACGCCTTATGCGCCTACCAAACAACCAGCAGAATTATTAACCATTGCCAATCATATATTAGGAACAGGTCAGCTTAGTTTGGCAAAGTTTTTATTTATTACCGATGATGCTAATGAAAATTTAGATGCTCAAAATGTGTTGGATTATTTGCAATATGTTTTAACAAGAATAGACCTTACTAGAGACGTTCATTTTTATACCAATACCACCATGGATACCTTAGATTATTCTGGTACCGGATTAAATAGTGGAAGCAAAGTTGTATTTGCCGCAGTGGGTGAACCCAAAAGAAATTTAGCAACTGTATTGCCAACTATTTTTAATGACCTGCAACAATTTTCAAACCCACATTTGGCAATGCCTGGAGTAGTGTTGCTTCAATGTGCGACCTACGTTAATGATCAAACTGCTATTAAAGAAATTAGTGATTTAGATAGCCAATTAAACCAACACTTAACTAAACTTGTAAATACTCCAATGATTGTATTGTGTGATGATGCTTCATTTGCAAGTGCTAGTTTGAATAATTTTTTATGGGTATGTTTTACTAGGTGTAATCCTGCTAATGATATTCATGGCATAGCTGCTAGTACTGTCCATAAACACTGGGGATGTAATGGTCCATTAGTCATTGATGCGCGTATTAAACCACATCATGCGCCGCCAGTTTTAAAAGATTTGGATGTAGAAAAAAGAATCAATCGAATATTTGAAGCGGGTGGAAGTTTATATGGGAAAATTTAGTTCCTAAAACTTGTATCGTTTTGTAATTCTATCCAGGTATGATCTGCTAATAATCTTACCGAAGATATAAATTGTTTGAAAGGGCCAGCGCCGCCCCATTCTTGTGGTGCTACAAGCGATAAAATATGCGAACCATCGCGTTTTTCATACAAATGGTACAATTGACCTATTTGAGGCTTGAAGCTGAGTTTAGCATCGTATATCATTAAACTTAATTCTTTTCTTTTTTTAATTTCTTGTGCTTGCCTGGCTAGTAATTCAATTTGTTGTTTAATTTGGTCTAACTGCATATTAGTTTGCTCTTCCATAGCAGTTAATGCCTTGTGTTTAATTACACCTTCTTTTGTAGGTCTAATAGCAACACTCCCAACCGAAGAAGCATAAGGCAAAACACTCATTTGTTTATGGTAAATTTCAATATTTACAAAGGGTTGGTTTGATTTATCGAAACCTTCATGCGTTATGCGCAAATAACCATTCTGTAGAATTTCGTGGGTAATGGTCAATATTGTTTTTTCTTCTTTTATAAACAAACAACTTATGGTAGAGGCATTAACAATAGAAGCTTGTATAGAATCTGCTATTTCTTGGTTTTCAAATGGTCGGATGGTATTGTCGGGAACCATTTCGTATTGGCTATAAAACGCTTCGTTTTCTATACTTACCCAATTAATACTAATACTTAATGCGTGTTTGTTTTGAACACTTTCAATTTTATAGTTTCCATTTTTTGGCGCTAAACCAAAATTGAAATCACATTTTTCAGGAAAAAGTTGCCAACTGGCTAAAAAATTATACGCTTGTACCATAAACCATTTTTTCTTGCAGCATTAGCCACTTAAACAGCAACAAAATACGTCGTTAAAGGTTGTAATTTAGTTAAGAAAACTACTTAAAATCTAATTTACCAATACAAAATCGGGCCTTTTAACTAATTGACTATTGTATTTAAATTGCAATGAAGTATTAAAAATTATATTCCACACTTTCATGCTACCAATGGTTCTGGGATAATAAGATGCTCGCAATTCCATAGTACCAAACACCAAATTTTCGTTTCTAGTTCTTACACCACTACCAAAAGCACTATAAATATCGCCTTTTACAATTGTTCGACTAGGCTCATTGATATACGTTATATTGGTAAATACAAATGGGGCAAAGCTAAATCCAAAAAATTTCCATGTATTGTAAAAAACAGATTCCCAATTGGTAGTAATTCGGGTATTGGTTTTATTAGATGCATTATTAAAGTCTTGTATACCAAATACACTATATAAGTATAATGGGTCGTTTAGTTTTGAATTAATTTCTTGCGTAAAGCTTGCACTAATAAAGTGCCTGCTTAACCATCTACTATTCCCTAATTTCCTTAAACGGGTAAATAGTTCAACACTACTTAAAAAACTAATATCCTCAAATTGCGATTTATAAAAATAAGTACCCATTCGAACCTGATAATTGACATAAGCATTCTTACTAGTAAAATAAGCCCGTTGGTATTCGTATCCCAAATAGGGCCTTTCAATATTATTCCTATTGGTCCAACCTCCTGTTAATGACATTGAAAATCCTTCAGGCACATCTTCATTTCGTCCAAATCCATAAATAAAATTGGTATGATAATAATCTTGTTCAAATACAGTTAAGGAGCTTAGTATACTAGTTAAATTAGAATAAGCGCTATTATAATTTGTTTGATAAAATTTAGGGATATCAAAAAATCTTCGGTAAGCCCCACGAATGGCCAAGAGGTGTTTTAAACGATTTTTAAATTTTGCACCAATATCTTTTTTTGCACCAATATTGTATCCTAGCCAACCGTCTAAAATGCGATAATTGTATTTAAAGTCTGATTGATACAATGAGTCGTTTGTGAAATTATTATTGGTATATCTAAAGGAAGTTTCATAACTGCCTGTCCAAACACTATAAGGGCTAACTAATGGAAGGTCTGCTTTAAAATACCAAGCAGTTTCTTCTTTTCTACCACTGTTAAAACCTGGTTCAATGTTACTAAATCCGGCACTAATATTTACAAAGCTGCCTAAGAAATTTCTTTTTAAATATTGTCCACCTATACCAAAATAAGGTCTTCTGTCTAAATCAATTAAACTTTTCACTGCTATACGATCGCCTCTACCTGCAAGGTTATCGTCATTAATTTCAAAGTTCAACATTTTTTCACTGCCTATATCAGCACTTCCACCAACAGGAAAAACATCTTTACAAATTATTAAAACATCCACCTCGTTTTTGAATACTAGATTTTCTTTAATTATTATTTTTGCATCTTGTAAATAACTAATATCGCGCAAGAATCTTTCATTATCTGCTACTAAAGCAGGGTATAATATATCTCCTGCTTTAAAAAATAAATTTCGTTTAATTACTTTTTCAGAACTGGTAGTATGCAAAAAATTTCCAAGGTCATTAAAGGGATTGTGCTTATTTGAACTAGTATCGTTTATGGAACTATTATAATCAATTTTTTGAACCTGAATTGAATGAATGATTTTTCCTTTAAAACGACTGAAATTATCTTCATTTTTTTTCACAGCATCTTCGGTAGAAATAGGCGTTTCGCCACTTACAGAAATGCTTTTGCCTAGTTTACCCCATAGGCCATTTTTTTTAGCCAAGAAAAAAGTATCGGTATCGTTTTTTAATTGTGCATTTATATTACTAGTAAAACATACTAATGCTATAAAGGAGATAAACAGACAATATTTAGCGGACAGTCGAATCATTAAAACCCTGAATCAGTTAAAGACTCCTAAATTTAATTAATCAATACCGAAGTTCTAGATTTCTATTATAATATTGTGAAAATCAATTAAATTAGAGTAGTCAATTTAATAAAAGGTTCGTATTCATTCATTAAAAATAGGGTATGCAAGTTTCTAGAAGAAATTTCTTAGCAAAAACAAGTTTAGCATTAGTTAGTGCATCATTTTATACAAATCAATTACTTGCTGCTGCTAAGCCAACAACGGTTTTAGGAATTCAATTGTATTCTGTTAGAGACGATATGCGAAAAGATCCTTTAGGAACCTTACAGCAATTGGCTTTAATGGGCTATAAAAATGTAGAACATGCCAATTATATCAATCGTAAATTTTATGGGTATTCAGCAGCTGAATTTAAAAAAATACTAGAGAGTCTTGGTTTGAAAATGCTTAGTGGGCATACCGTAATGGAAAGAAAACATTGGGATGCTACAAAAAAAGATTTTACAGATGACTGGAAGTTAACCATTGAAGATGCGGCCCTCATGGGTCAACAGTATGTTATTAGCCCTTGGCTAGACGATAGTTTGAGAAAGAAATACGATGATTTAGTTGCCTATATGGAGGTATTTAATAAATCGGGGGAGTTATGTAAAAAATCAGGAATGAAATTTGGTTATCATAACCACAATTTCGAATTCAGTACACAATTGAATAACCAGAAAGTCTTTGATATTATGATCAATCATACAGATCCTTCATTGGTAGCACAACAATTAGATATAGGAAACATGTATGGAGCAGGAGGAAGGGCTTTGGAGATTTTAAAAACCTATCCTGGCCGATTTGAACTTATGCATGTGAAAGACGAAATTAAATCTTTACAAGCGGGCGATTTGCACGATGGATATGAAAGTGCCAAACTTGGAAAAGGGATAATTGGCATTAAAGAAATCATTGATGAAGCTAAAAAAAATGGGGGTACAAAGCATTTTATTATTGAACAAGAGTCTTATCAAAATGATACGCCACTAAATTCTGCTAAAGAAAATTTAAAAGCAATGCATTATTGGGGTTTTTAGTCGTATAATTTTTTCTGAAGTACACAAAAAATTAATGCTTGTTTTTGAATACCAAATTTTGGGTCTGAAGGAAATGGCAACGTTTCTCCAGTTAGTTGGTACCCCTTTCTAATATACCAATCAATTAAATTTTTCCTTACAGAAATGACTGTCATTTCTATGGTATTTAATCCTAAAGCAATAGCAGTGGTTTCTGCTGCACCAAGTAATGCTTTACCAATTCCTTTTGCTTGAATATTTGGCTGAACTGTTAGCATGCCTAAATATAAAAACGTATCTTTTTTTACTAAACTAACACATCCTAAAATATTATTGAAAGGGTCAACTGCTTTTAAAAATTGTTGGTTGGGATTTTGCATATCCAAGAACATTGTTGCTGCATCTATTCTTGATCCATCAAGCAAATCGGCTTCTGTAGTCCAACCTTGTTTAGAGGATTCGCCTCTGTAAGCACTGTTTACTAGTATTACAAGCGCATCTATATCAGCTTCTGTGGCTTTGCAAATATGGAATGTTGGTAACATAGTATGAAGGTATTTGCTTAAAATAAATTTAGCAAATGCAGTTTATGATTTAAATGGGTGTTGCTTCTTTAATGCAGTGAATCTTTGGATAGTTCTTTTAACCTGATGTTTATTAAATGTAACCTGCGCTTTGCCTGTAATGCTTACCCCATTGATACCTGCTAAACCTTGCATTGTCCATTTCAGGTTTTGCTTATTTCGCAAATGCCAGTTGTATTTTTTTATAATACCTGTAGGAAAAATATAAACGTTGGCATATTTAATAATATGATAACTGTTTGCTTCAAGTGTAACCATATTAGCCCAATCAGCAAGCGTAGCTAGATTATTGAAATGGGCTGGATCAATTACATAATAAACAATTGCATTATTTTCTTTTACGGGTAAAGCAGTTGCAACATGATAGTTCCACCTGTTGGCTAAACTTCCTATTTGTTTTTTTAAAAAAAAGCCGCTAAATACCCACCCTTTATAATGAGGAATACTCCAATGAGTTAGCAACAAGGCAATAGCTTCGGCACGATCTTCGCAATTGTGTATGTCCTTCCACAAAAAAATTGGGTTCGTTTTAAAGTATTCAAAAACAATATCAGCTTCTACCTTAGTCAAGAAAAAATCTTCAGTAATCTCATCTGATAAATTCGAATCGAAAACTGTTTTAGACAAATTAGGGACGATAACTTTTGTTTTATTATTTGATTATAAAATCCAGTTGAATTGATATTCTAACGGCGCTTTAATACCGCTGCGTTCAGCTATTTTTCTAAATCGATCTGGGAGTGCCATTAAATAGTCTCTTCCTTTTTCAGCAGCACCATTTAGGCTACAGATATTGCCAATATTCCATTCTTGAATGAGAGATTCCATAATATTGGTATAATCCATGCTAGTATAGACTCCTAAGCGTTGTGCAGCATCGCTAAAATGCGACCAACTAGTACCAATTTTTTCGCCTTGTTGACGCATAAAATGCGCAGGCATAACAATTTTCTTGCGCATCATATCTTCAAAAGCCAACATCATTTCACTAGGATCTAATTCAAAAATTTTGGTTACAAAACTCTTGTAAGCTTTTGCGTGACGTGCTTCATCTGCCGCAATTACACCACATATTTTCGACAACTGTTCGTTACCGTGCTTTTTGGCAATAGTAGCTGTTCTTCTATGTGAAACATTCGTTGCCATCTCTTGAAAAGAAGTATATACAAAGTTTTTATATGGATCTCTTGCTGTTCCTATTTCCATGCCATCAGCAATTAAGTGTTGGGTGGTAATTTCCATTTGTTTCATATTTACCCTTCCAGATAAATAGATGTATTTGTTTAAAAGATCGCCATGTCTATTTTCTTCGGCAGTCCACATTCTAATCCATTTGCTCCATCCATGAGGCTCGGCTTTGCTAATACCTTCAATATCAATTAACCAACTTTCATAGGTAGGAAGTGCTTCTTCTGTTATTACATCGCCCACTAAAACAGCCATATAATCGTAAGGCAATTCTTTACACTGCTGTTGGATTTCTTTAATTTCTTTCGTAAAATCGGGGTTATTGCTCTCTGGTAAAAAATCAGATGGCTGCCAATTAGTATCAATATTCTTTAAAAATTCTTCAATAACGCTTTCAATTTTCTGAGCCAAAAATTGCATTACTTCAATCTTAGATGGGTTCAATTGCATGCGAATGAGTGGGTTGTTTAATTCTTAATTTACGTGTTTATAAAGCCTAATACGCGAAGGTAAGGGTTTATCGTATTGAAACCTCAGTGTGTTTAGGTCTAAGGTTGGTTATTTGTTTTGAACCAATGGGTAATGGTCAATCGTTTCAAATACATTTCTAGGATCTTTTTTTAATATAGCTATAAATGCTTTTAAAGAATCCATGTAAGGTTGTTTTTGAAACATTCTATCATGCGCAAGAATCACCATAGTGTTTTGCTCATTGGTATAACCAGATTCAAATTTCTCATTTATTTTACCAGCCAACTGGGTAGCACTTTGTTTAGGGCTATTTCCTTTTACCATTTCCCACTCAACATCCCAACCAATTATATTGTACCCCATTGCCGCTAGTTTCTTAGCAACGTTCTCACTAGTTTTTGGCCCTTTGGTTTCTGTCTTTCCAGCCCATGTGTTACGGCCTGGTAAACGAATAATTTTAACTTGTATACCCATTTCTTTTTCGGCCCTAACAAAATCATTCACAGCGCTGTCTATATGTGTATAAAAGAAATTATAATTGTCTTTAAAAGCGTGAGAAAAACTATGGTTTGCCAATAAAAATTCAGGATAACTATTACGAATGCTATCTAATAATCGTTTTCTTCTTGGTTCAATATTATAGTGCATACCTACCGAAAAGAAAGTTGCTTTTACACCAGCTTCATGAAATATTCTCTTGCAAATATTTGTACCAGGAGGTTGAGGAGAATCATCCCAGGTTAAAAAGATATAACGTTTAGAACTATCGTATTTAATGGGTGTTCCTGGAATTGGTTTGGCAATAACCATTTTTGAAGAGTCAACAGCGGCTGTTTTGTCTTTGTTGTTGCCGCAAGCAGCTAAAATAAATAGTGTAATAAATGCAATAAAAAAGCGAATCTTCATACAATCAAGTTTTCACAAAAATAAGAGTATAATGCTCTTAATCAATTAGTTATTTATACACGAAATCTGAATAAAGCACTACAGTTTTAAGGCAGCATACTATTTATGCACATTATATTTTTTTATATATTGTACAAACAAAAAAGGCTGTATCTATTTAAGATACAGCCTTTCGTATGCTTTTGTTAACTATTAATATCTATACAGGTCTGCTTTAAACGGACCTTCTTTTGAAATGCCTAAGTATTCTGCTTGGTCATCACTTAATACATCTAAAACAGCGCCCACTTTTGCAAGGTGTAAACGTGCTACTTTTTCATCTAAATGTTTTGGTAATACATACACTTTGTTCTCGTAATTGCTATGGTTGTTCCAAAGTTCAATTTGAGCAAGTGTTTGGTTTGAGAAAGAATTACTCATTACAAATGATGGGTGACCAGTTGCACAACCCAAGTTTACCAAACGACCTTCAGCCAATAAGATGATGTCTTTTCCATCAATATTGTACAAGTCAACTTGTGGTTTAATGGTATCTTTTGTTTGACCATAATTATTATTTAACCAAGCAACATCAATTTCAATATCAAAGTGACCAATATTACAAACGATGGCTTTGTCTTTCATTGAACGGAAATGTTTTTCTGTAATCAAGTCTCTACAACCCGATGCAGTAACAACAATATCAGCTTCTTTAACAGCTTCTGCCATTGGTTTCACTTCAAATCCTTCCATTGCAGCTTGTAATGCACATATAGGATCAATTTCAGTTACAATAACCCTGCAACCTGCACCTTTTAAAGAAAGTGCAGAACCTTTACCCACATCACCATATCCACCAACAACGGCAACTTTACCAGCCATCATTACATCAGTTGCTCTACGAATAGCATCAACCAATGATTCTTGACAACCATATTTATTATCGAATTTAGACTTAGTAACAGAGTCGTTTACGTTGATGGCAGGAATTGGCAAAGTGCCTTTAGCCATTCGCTCATATAAACGATGAACACCTGTAGTTGTTTCTTCAGATAAACCTTTAATGTTGGTAATCAACTCAGGATATTTATCAAAAACAATATTGGTTAAATCACCACCATCATCCAAAATCATATTCAACGGACGGTCTGCACCACCAAAGAATAATGTTTGTTCAATACACCAATCAGCTTCTTCTTGAGACTGACCTTTCCAAGCAAATACACCAATACCTGCAGCAGCAATGGCAGCAGCAGCTTGGTCTTGCGTAGAGAAAATGTTGCAAGAACTCCATTTTACTTCTGCACCCAAGGCAATTAATGTTTCAATTAATACAGCAGTTTGAATAGTCATGTGCAAACAACCGGCAACACGTGCACCTTTCAATGGTTGTGTAGCACCGTATTCGGCACGTAATGACATTAAACCAGGCATTTCAGCTTCAGCCAAACGGATTTCCTTGCGGCCCCAATCAGCTAAGCTAATATCAGCTACTTTGTATGGTAGGCTGAAATCAATAGAAGAAGTTAGTGTAGACATATTTGTTTATTTTATGCTGCAAATGTAGTTTGATAGAATAAAATACTAGTAAATATTCTATTTTTTAGTAGATAAATCCATAATTTAGCAATTTATTAGAATATAAATACTAATTCATATGGCAAAATCAATAAAAACAGCAGATTCCACTAATGCCGTTTTGTCTTTAGATGCAAAAGACCTTGCTATCCTGCAAATTCTTCAGCAAAATGCACGTGCAACAGTGAAAGAAATAGCAGAGAAAATACATTTAAGCACAACACCTGTACACGAAAGAATAAAACGGCTAGAAGAAACAGGTGTCATAAAGCAATATGCCACATTATTAGACCATACAAAAGTGCGCAAAGGCTTAATGGTAATATGTTATGTATCATTAAAACAACACAATAAAAATGCAGGTGCCAAATTTATTAAAAGCATTCAAGAAATGAATGAAGTAATTGAGTGTT
>Ga0214919_10008801_pt1 | contig 13175 bp, 8 predicted proteins | sample LL1503_MetaG_FD_177994 | JGI IMG/M metagenome (GOLD analysis project Ga0214919, IMG submission 177994) | Freshwater microbial communities from Lake Lanier, Atlanta, Georgia, United States - LL-1503 | ecosystem: Environmental > Aquatic > Freshwater > Lake | place: USA: Georgia | collected 2015-03-15
GGCGAACTAGTATTGAAAACGGATGTATTGGGCGTCCGGGGCGAGTTTCGCTCTGGGTTCCAGTGCTTCTGCGCCTTTAGGAGGCGGAGCGAAAGTCTCCAGCCCTTGGTGGGTTTCACTTGTGAACTGAGCCAGTTACGCGTTTATGTCATTTCAGTTACGGGCAGGAATAAGTACCCAATGGTGGGTTCTCTCTAACCCTGAGTCTTACGCCTCAACCGTTTTCACTGAATAAGCCGTTGTCTTTTGAAACGAAATGCATGACACAAGCAGCACCTACTATTAGCGAGAACAAGCCAAGCGGGCTTTAATCGAGAGAGGTGGCCGAGCAGGTGAGAATCAATTACGACTTATCTGAACTTGGGGCTGCTGCGCGTGAACGTATTGAAGAGAGTTTGACTCTGGCGAAAATTCTGTATCTCCTCGACAAGGAGACTCTGAGCATCGACAAGAGCGATGAAGTCAAAGTTGATGAAATAATCTCGGCAACTGAATCGATTGAAGAATTCTTTGAAGCAGCTCAGTCCGAAGCACGCGCGGTACGTAGTGGAACTGTGGGACGTGCTTGTGAGCTATGTGGAAGTCGCCCGGCTGCTTCACTTTCACTTCGGCGACAAGTCGGCATGGTTATTGTCATGCGTCAATATGAGGTGGATGCCGTCCTTTGTTCGTCATGTGCAGAACGTTCCTATGTGGACTTTCAGAAGCAGACAGCAATAAAGGGATGGACCGGAGTTCGTAGCGCTTTGATGAACCCCGTCATGCTCTCGGCAAATTTAGTAAATATTCGTCGACATAGAGAACAAATCAACCAGCTCAGAAGGAGCGCCTAATGACATTTCCAACCTGCAATCCAGTTGATTATGGATGGTTCACTAAGAGTGTTCCCATCGATCACATCGGAACAATTCGTCGTGATTGTGACGTATGTGAGAAGTCAACAACGCACGAGGAATTTCTTGTAGTGATTGGAAGCAATATCGGATTCGGCGCACCTTTCTTTGCTAAACCTTTCATGAAGCGCACTACAACTGCAGGAAAGATTGGCGGTATTAGAGGGCGCCTTGCTCAGTGCACAACTTGCAACAGCCTTTGGCCCACCGATCAAGCGGGAAGTGATGCGCTTGCAAAGGTCGGTTTCTCCAAAGATGGTCTCGTCGGTCTTGAATACATGGCTGAATACAGGAATCGCCAGGCAGAAGGTCGAAAGACTGAAAAGGAAAATCAAACTGAACGGGCTCGACCAATTCCACCGTCAAAACGCGTAAGTGACAATCAAGTTTCGAAAGTAAAAAAATCTATTGATCCTGACTAACGAATGTTGTTCAAGATTGAATCATCTGCTCGATTTTGGAAATCAGAACTGAAGTTGAATTCGTTCTTGCACTTGAGTAACGCAAGGGGAGTAACGTTATGGAAGTGAGTTCCGGCAAAAAGAAGAATAAGACTTCTAACTTTATAATTAGAAAACTTGCAGCTCTTAATGTGTATAGATATCGAGTAAAGCCGTATCGAAACTTAAAGAAGGCAAATCTACTTTTAGCTGACCTACACGAACGTGACTTACACGGAATCAATTTCTCAGCTGCAAATTTGGTCGCAGCGAATCTTGATGGTGCCGACTTGACGGGTGCTCAGATGGAAGGTGTGAACATGAATGGAACATCTTGCTCTCAGACGAATTTTTCCGGGGTAAATCTTAAGAATGCAATTCTTGGTGCTTCTTTTGTTGAGGCAACTTTCGTGAATGCTGATCTTTCGGGGGCAATTCTTGAATATGGAATTCTCACACGAGCTGATATGTCTGGGGCAATGTTGGTTGGTGCAAACATGAAGAACGTTGACTTGGTGGACGCGATCTTGATCGATGCGAATTTGACAAAAGCGAACTTACGGGATTCTTTTATGTGGAACGCCGACTTGACTCGTGCGAACTTGCGGGGTGTTGATTTCTCTGGTGCTGATTTATCAGGTGCAAACTTGACAAATGCGATATTGGATGACGCGGTCTTTGAAAAAGCAGTGCTCACAGGAGTCACTATGCCCGATGGCTCAATAATTCAGTAGGCCAACAATTTCAGTACAGGGCAGAAGACTCGAGATCTTCTATGCCGTCTAGGCCTTCTTCAATGGTGAGCCCAAGTGGGCTCCAGGACTCTGAAGCTGGAGCATTCTGTGGACGTAGATCATTCGGCCGAATTCCGCGGCGATCAAGTTCCGTCCACAGATACTCAAGACTCTTGTCAGGGTTTCTATTGAAGTCGGATTCACGAATGCGAACAAATCTCCAACCAGCACGCTCAAGTTCTAATTGCCTGTCGAGGTCAGCCATTTGGTCGTCTCGGCTTGAATGCCAATAGTCGCCGTCGCACTCAACTGCGAGTCGGCCCTTGGCCCCCGAGACAACCAAGTCAATAAAACGACCGTTCACTTCAAACTGAGGGGTAATGAAGTAACCCTTCTCACGAATCTTGAGGAAAACCCTTTGTTCAAACTTTGAACCAAATGGTTCCCGTTTTTCTGAATCCCAACGGAGATCAAGATGTTGCTCGCCACCGAAGACTTGAGGGGGACTCATCACGTAACCAAGTAGTGAACGACGAAGGTCTGTTGGTTTCAACATGTCAATAGTTGTCGAGTGGAAAAGCCACATTTGGTCTTCGGCACGTGTAGCCGCAACATTGAATCGGCGTTGCCAATCACGTTGGGTCATTGCCGTAATCTTCTCGCGGCCTGCGACAACCATGGAAAGAAAAATCACATTCCGTTCATCACCTTGAAAGTCCGGTGCAGTGCCGACACGGAGTCTTCGCTTCTCGCGTTGGTCACTTGGGATGGCGACATCTAACAGGTCATCTAGCAACCTGACTTGGGCCGCGCTTTGTAAGGCAATAACACCCATAGTTTTGCCGTTGTATGCAGGATCAATCATGCAAAGTTGAATCTGTTTGACTATCGCTTCAGCCTCGGCTCGATTTGTCAAAGTTGATGAGCTTCCATCGGTGTATGCACCGCTCACGTAGGTGGTCTGGAGTGGCTGAAGCCGATCCGCACCGAATTGGCGTAGGGGAATGAGTGGAGCATCCGAATAGAACTGTGCAGAAGACCATCCAATGATTTCAGGCATGCAGCGGAAATGTTCACGCAATCGAACAACAGATCCGAATCGTGTGGATAACAAGCTGAAGAGATTCGACTTGGGTGTGAATTCAAGGCGGAGGTATTCAGGAACGTCCGCTAGGTATTCGTCAAGGCGATCAAAAATTGGTTGAAGTCCACCACGGATTACACCGGAAGGCGCGCACTGACGCTCGTCACCGACAACGATGATTCGTGGAGCAAGCCACAAAAGGAACAGGGCTTCGATGCCGGCCTGCGAGGCCTCGTCAATAATAACTACATCAAAACTGTTCTGATCGGGAGGGATTGTCTCGATTACTTCATTGAGAGGCATGATCCAAGCTGGAACAGCTTCACGTGCTTGCACCATTGCTTGTCTTGCAGCTTTCGCGTAGCGACCTGCCCATTTGCCAGATCCCTTGCCCTTGCTACTGATGTTCGACTGGTAAGAACGAAGCGCACGTTCTTGGTCTGCAGTCATCATGGTCAGGCACTTACCCCATGCGAGTTCAGCCGCCAGTTTTGCTGTGGCGGAGCCAAGGTCAGTGTTTGCAGCACGAAGCTTGTCCTGCAGCTCGGTTTCGAATTCGCCATCGTTGCTTTGAGAAAGGAATCTGTTTGCTACAGCCCACGCCCACGCTTTTGGAATCGATGCCAAGTGAGTGCCCCATTTTTCATCATTCGCTGTTGAACGTAAATTTTCAGCTAGTGCAGCATGGAAATTTCGAGTTCGATTGAAGAGTTCATCGCACCGTTTTTGAAGTGACTGCTCTGTGTACGAATTGGAAAGTGCATCAAACGACGACTTGTACGCAGGAACGTCTCTCAACTCAATAGCGCGTTCTAGCTGGCGCAGTTCCGGAGCGGATTGAGGCTGCGAAGCAAGTACGTGAAGAGACTCTCGAATACTAGAAATCTCTGTTTTGATTGATTCATAGTCATCAAGTAGTTCGCAGGCATGTATACCTGCAAGTGCCTCATTGATTTCGCCATGATTAGTGGGCCGAATCGAGACACTGTTGGCTAGCAAGAATGTCGCTAGTTTGTCGAGCGTCACCCCTAAGCCCACAATATTGTTCAAGGTTTCCTGAATGGTTAAAAGCTCATTTATGCGGGGCACCAGACGAAGTGATTCGTCAGTACTGATATCGACATCCTTGAGTCGCTCAACAACTTTTCGAGAGAGGCTCTCGGCGTTGAAATAAGTGATGAGATGTTGAAGTGCTTCGACTGACCTAATGGGTAGACCGTCAACCTGGCATTGCTCGAGCAAGGTTGAGACTTTCTTTTGTGCACCGCTGCGTAGCGGGCCTTTCTTGAACGAACCACCATCAGTCAAATACTTGAGAAACGATTGGAGCTCTAGAATTTTCAAAGGCAAGCCATCTGGTCCAGACTGACTGAGTAGTGGTGCCTCAACCTTGATCAGTCCAAGCGTTGCCAATTGCTCGTGCGCTTCCGAGACAGCTTTCATATCAATTGAAAGTTGACGCCACAATTGTGCATTGAGAAGTTGGTAAGTGTCATCCAGTACGCGAGCGAGCCAAGGAGACTGCGTTTGACGTGAAATTTGAGTCGAAGATAGAGTCGCGCTGTTCAGCAGTTCTTTGATCGCTTTGCGATCGATACTGCCTATCTTCTCGAGTTGACCAGACCAGACTGTTCGACCACTTGATGCGACTAATTCTGCTTCCGTTTCTCTTAGCAATAAAGATTCAATCGTGGTTGGCGAAGCAACTTTCTTTAGGTCAGGAAGCACTTGGAAGGACCGGCTTCGGCGCGTGTCATTTTCTGTTCGAATGAGATCGAGCAAGTCCTGTAGTTCGGCGACCGACACCCCAAATTCTTTTGGAGCATCGCTTGGCAAGGGCAGTGGAAACCAAGAAAAATCTGCCTCCACGTCGGCTACTTGTTCTGCAATCGCAGCGCGGGTTCCAGCAAATCCAGACGAGATGTCAGGGTGTTGGTACGTTTCTGATTCTCGTGATGCACGAATTTGCTCTTTGAGTTCAGCAATTGTGGTGCGTAAGCGATGTCGTCGTTCTCGTAGAGATGCGACTTTCGACTCATGATCATCTAGCGAGAAGCTATTAAAGGCATCTGACATTGCAGTGACACTGGCGTTCAGCTCCTTTGAGCCGCCCCGCGCCACATCAGTCATTGAAACACAGAGATTTTGAATATCTGCTGGCATCTTTTCACGAAGTACTCGTAGGGCTTGTGCTTTCTGGCTGGTGACGAGTACACGTTGACCCTGCGCAAGAAGTGCACTAACTAAGTTTGCAATCGTGTGCGTCTTGCCAGTTCCTGGTGGACCCTGAACCACAACTCCATTATCGCGTCGCAACGTATTGATGATTTGGCGCTGCTCCGGATTTGCCGGCAGAGGAAACAATGGATCCGTACCAAGAATTTCAGCAGAGGTATAGCCGTCTTCTTCGAGCCATTGGACTCGCTCATCAGCTTCGATGGCGGACACTAACTGCGCAAGACCGAGTGGAGCTTCCGCATCATCACCCTCAAGGCTGGTGAGCATTCGTTCAAAGTATTCAACAAGATTCGACCGATCACGGGTACGAATCATGATGCATGGTGACCAAGATAGAGAAAGGGATCGCTCGACTTTTTCGTTGGGTGTCCATGATTCGTCAAATGGGAACGAGCGATTAACGCCTGAACTGAGCCAACCTTTCAGAATTTCCATTGCCTCGTCGGCAAGAGGAGCAGGTTCCCATTCGCGTAATTCCTTGTGCCATTCAACTAGACGTTTTGCGTCATAAAAATCGGAGCCCTCGAGTAAGCGACGGTCAGTCGCCCGTGCCTTTGCGGAAGGTTGAATTGAAACCTCAATGTCGCCGGTCACTGGGTCTGCTTGAAGTGTCAGACCAACCGTGATGAGGGGATGCCGGGTAATGAAATTATTTGAGTTAACAGACATGAAACCGATGCCAAGGACGGCTTCAAATTCGTCATCTTGAACTTCAACAAGTCGTTGAGCCCTGCTGAGTTTTCTGTGCCATTCCCTGGCGGCGGCAAGTTTTCGATCTTCTGCTGCCCAACGGAGCCACTGATCTGCCCACTTACGTGCGGTTGCTCCGGCAAGAACAGATGGTGGGGTGCTTGAATCAAAAGGAGCCTCATCCAGGGATGAATCGTCGACGTCTTCAACTTGAATGTATGCAGACAACTCATCGGGGAAGCTGGGAGCTGGTGTCGACTTGATTGAAGGCGCAGTCAGGATCACATCTTCTGGACCAGCATCATGGTCGAGAGTCTTATTAATAATTGATGGAAGGTCGTCGAGAAACAAAACCGTCTCGTATTTTGCGATATCCCGAGTGAGCATGTCCTTCGAAAGTGCAAGTTCACGGAGAAACTCAACCAATTTGCGTGTGGTTGGTACAAGGTCCTTCTTCTTAGGGTTGCTCACAATAGGCCTCGCATGCATTCCACGGTACTAGACCCATGTGGCTATGGACTTGGGGGAGCAGGCATTGCAGCAGATGCGGAGACGTATTTGATCGTGTTCGCTGAGGAGAATTGAATCGACGTTCCCAAATCAATTTTGTAATGGGCTCAAGCGGACTCTCTGGACGACCGGAAACACCTATGAAGTAGAATTATCTCTGTTGAGAGATGGTTGGGAGGTCGGAATGAGCAAGAAGTCACTGAGCGAGTCAGACATTTGTGACCGTTTCATTACGCCATCGCTCCTCAAGGCAGGGTGGGACCAGAGCCGGTGGCGCCGGGAATATGCCTTTACCGATGGTCGCATCATCGTCCGCGGCAAATTGGTAGCCCGCGGGAAGCAGAAACGTGCTGATTACCTTCTCTTCTATAAGCCCAACCTCCCTATCGCAGTTATTGAGGCCAAAGATAACAACCATTCGCTTGGAGCGGGCATGCAACAAGGTCTTGGTTATTCCGTTGCCCTTGATGTTCCATTCGTCTTCTCATCAAATGGCGACGGATTTCTCTTTCATGACAAGACCGGCAATGCCGAAAAAGTTGAGACGATCCTGTCATTGGAGGAGTTCCCCACTCCGGACGAACTCTGGCACCGCTACATGAAGTGGAAAGGACTCAACGCAACCAATGAAGTTCTTGTTACCAGTCCGAACCACCAAGACGTTGGTGATAAAGCTGCTCGTTACTACCAACAGTTAGCAATCAACCGAACAATTGAAGCTGTTGCTCGTGGACAAAAGCGAGTGCTTCTTGCGATGGCAACAGGCACTGGTAAAACCTTCACCGCATTCAATATCATTTGGCGACTCTGGAAGACCGGCACCGCTAAGCGCATTCTCTTTCTTGCCGATAGAAACATCCTTGTTGATCAGACAATGGTGAACGACTTCAAACCATTTGGCAATGTGATGACGAAACTGAATCGTGCTCTTGTCGACAAGGACAACGGCAAAGTCGATACTTCATACGAGATTTATCTTGCGTTGTACCAGGCCATCATGGGTGGGGAAGATCAAGAAGCAATTTACGACAAGTTCCCCCGCGACTTCTTTGACTTAATTGTCATTGACGAATGCCATCGTGGCAGCGCAGCTGATGATGCGAGTTGGCGTGCTGTCCTCGACTATTTCGATTCGGCAATTCAAGTTGGAATGACAGCCACACCGAAAGAAACGAAGTACGTATCCAACATCACGTATTTCGGCGATCCTGTCTATACATATTCGCTGAAGCAAGGCATTGACGATGGCTTCCTCGCTCCATTTAAGGTTGTGCGAGTTGATTTAGATCACGACCTTCAGGGATGGCGCCCAGAAGCGGGAATGGTTGATGATGAAGGAAATGTCATTGACGATCGCATCTATAACCAAAAGGACTTCGACCGAGCAATCGTCTTTCCCGAACGAACTAAAGCAGTTGCACACAGAATTAGTCAGTTCTTACATGACAGCAACCCAATGGATAAAACCATTGTGTTCTGCAGCAATATCGATCATGCAGAGCGTATGCGTCAGGCAATTGTCAACGACCCACTGAATGCAGAAATGGTTCAAAAAGACACTCGATATGTCATGAGAATCACTGGCGACAACAATGAAGGAAAAGCTGAACTCGACAACTTTATTGATCCGAAGCGCCCTTATCCGGTTATCGCTACTACGTCAAAGTTGATGTCAACCGGCGTCGACGCGCAGACATGCCATGTGATTGTTCTTGATCAGCGCATTCAATCGATGACTGAGTTCAAACAGATCATTGGCAGGGGTACCCGACTTCGTCCGGACTACGGCAAATACTTCTTTACAATTCTTGATTTCCGCAAAGCCACAGAACTCTTTGCCGATCCAGACTGGGATGGCCCACCATTAGTCATTAAGGAAATAGATAATTCAGGGGATGAAGTCATTATTGACGGTGAAGACTGGATTAATGACGATGACGAGGAGATTGGCGAAATTCTCGAAGGTGGAGACACCTACATTCCAGACGATGACGACAATGAATTATCAATTAAATTCGTTGTTAGCGGAGTGAAGTTCAAGGTCATTGCAGAACGAGTTCAGTACTACGACAAAGATGGCAAACTCATCACCGAATCACTGAAAGATTTCACCCGCAAGGCAGTCGGCCTTGAATTCACATCTCTCGATCAATTCCGTAAGCGCTGGCGTGAAGCAGAACGCAAACAAGTGATTCTTGATGAACTTCTTGAGCGGGGAGTTGTACTCGAAGCACTCGAAGAAGCAGTGGGACGTGACATCGACCCGTTTGATCTCATCTGTCATGTGGCTTTTGATCAGCAGCCACTTACCCGTAAAGAACGTGCAGACGGAGTGAAGAAGCGTGATGTCTTCACTAAATATGGCGACAAAGCGCGGCAAGTCCTTGGAATACTTCTGGATAAATATGCAGACCAAGGTTTCGATTCGATTGCAACTATTGAAGTTCTCAAACTCGACCCATTCACAGAAATTGGGACACCCATCGAGCTGGTCAAGAGCTTTGGTGGACGCGATGAATATCTCAATGCAATCCACACCCTCGAAGATGCGCTCTATGCGACATCAGCCTAATTGACGGAGACCCATGTCCCTTTCGAACACAATCAAATCAATTCAAGACATCATGCGACAAGATGCCGGTGTCGATGGAGATGCTCAGCGCCTCGGGCAACTGGCATGGATGTTGTTTCTCAAGATCTACAGCGACCTTGAATTGGAGACAGAACTTTCAGACTCGAAATACACCTCCCCAACTCCCAAGCACTTGCGGTGGGAAGCATGGGCTGATGCTGATGTGCTTGGTAAGGATGCACTCACAGGCGAAACACTGATTGACTTCATTAACAACACTTTATTTCCTCAATTGAAGGAACTTGACCTCTCACCATTCACTGGCCAGGCACGAGAAAGAGGTGCTCTTCTCATCAGCGTTTTTGACGACGCATATAACTACATGAAGACAGGCACCTTGCTCCGCCAAGTCATCAACAAGATTAATCAGGACATCGATTACAACTCCGTTGAAACACGCCACCTCTTTGGCGATATCTACGAACAGATTCTTCGTGATCTTCAAGCAGCAGGCAACTCTGGTGAGTATTACACCCCACGCGCAGTCACTCAATTTGCGGTTGACATGGTGAATCCGCAATTAGGAGAAGTAATTCTCGATCCAGCATGTGGAACCGGCGGATTCCTTACGTGTGCATTCGAGCACATGAAGAAGCAAGTAAAAACACCGGCTCAGCTCAACTCGTTGAAGAACAGCATTAAGGGTGTTGAGAAGAAACCTCTTCCGCATGTTTTATGTGCCACAAACATGATGGTGCACGGTATTGAAGTGCCATCCAACATCATTAACGACAACACACTTGCCCGACCACTTCGTGACTATGGCAAGAAAGACCAAGTCGACATCATCATCACGAATCCACCATTCGGTGGCACCGAAGAAAATGGCATTGAGAATAACTTCCCAGCCGAGTTCCGAACACGCGAGACAGCTGATCTCTTCCTAATTCTGGTGATGGAGCTGCTCAAAGATGGTGGTCGTGCCGCCATAGTCTTGCCGGACTCAACTTTGTTTGGTGAAGGGATAAAGACGCGCATTAAGAAAAAGCTCATAGAGGAATGCAATCTGCACACAATTGTTCGCCTTCCAAAGAGTGTGTTTGCCCCGTATACGACAATCGCGACCAATGTCCTATTTTTGACAAAAGGCCAGCCGACGCAGCACGTTTGGTATTACGAGCATCCACTGCCACATGGTTACAAGGCTTACAACAAGTCCAAACCAATGCGGATTGCAGAATTTGATATTGAGAAATCTTGGTGGGAAGAGCGCAAGGAAACTGAACAGGCGTGGAAGGTGTCTATTAGTGAAATCGTAGACAGTAACTACAACCTTGATATCAAGAATCCGAATTCTGCAGTAGACATAGCCGAAGACCCGCAAGAACTCTTGAAAAATTTGGCAGCAATCGATTCACATCTTCGCGAACTGCGTTTACGAATCAGCGCATTCCTACAGGATCCTACGAATGTCTAAAAGTACAATCGATGATCTGCTGAATCTTGGTTCCCTTCGGTTCTTAGAGGAACCAGTCGTTCAATTGGTCAAACAAAAGATAATTGATGACGTTGTCTTTAGAGGTTTCAGTAGTACAGGTCGATTGGCCATTACGAATGGTAATTCCACGTCTGCCGATGAAATGTGGAGAAATCTTGAAACAGACTGGTCAATTGTTGAACTGGGCGAGACCGGAAATTTCTACACTGGTTCGAGCATAAATCCAATTGATCGAGAAAAGTTTAGCCTCGTTGAATCGGGCGTACCTTTCGTCGCAACGAAAGATGTTGGGTACTCTGGCAATGATGTGGACTATGAGAATGGATTGTTCATTCCAGACGATGAATTGAGTTACAGAAGAGCTCCGTCAGGTGCTTTGCTTTTATGTATTGAAGGCGGTAGTTCTGGCAGAAAGATGTGTCGCGTAAACCAATCAGTGTGTTTTGGTAACAAATTGATTGCAAATATTGTGTCGGAAGAATTCGACGCTGATTATTTACTTTGGGTCTATCAATCAACTCCCTTTCGGGTGCAGTTCATGAGTCGTATGTCAGGCATTATCGGAGGTGTATCAAAGAAACAACTGCTGACAATCTTGTGTCCCGCTCCTCCAATCATGGAACAGATTGAGATAGCTCAGCAAGTCAAGAAACAGATTGCTGAGCTAACTGAGTTCCAAGAGCAAGTTAGTGCACGTTCGAAATTGAGGAAGAAAGTTCGTAATTCAATACTCACAAGCACTTTCGAAGACCTTAAAACTGATTATTCTGCGATTGAACTTGTCCGGGAAAATGTTGAAACAATTATTTTGGATGCTGATGACGTAGACGCTCTTAGGCGTTGGTTTATTGGCTTTATCGTCGGTGGAAAGACATCAAATCTTGAGCTGGCTGAATCATCAGATGATGACTTAAATGAATGGCTGGTTCCGAAAAATTGGTCTTGGATTGAACTCGGGGATCTTGTTGAAACGGTGCGAGGAATCTCGTACGGAATTATAAAATTGGGTGTAGAACCCAAAGAGAACGGGGTCCCTGTTCTTCGATGTAGTGACGTCCGGTTTCGCCAGATTGATGAACAGAATATTCGAACTGTGGCGACAAACGTTTCTGATTCATATGTAAGAACATCACTTCAAGGTGGTGAAGTGCTAGTAAATATTCGCGGGACGTTGGGAGGATGCGCAATAGTCCCTGACCGAATGGTTGGTTATAACGTGGCTAGAGAAGTCGCAGTAGTTCCCGTGAAGCAGGATGGGCTGGTAAGTAATGAATGGGTTCTGGCAGTCCTGTCGTCCCCGTATTTTGACAGTTACGTCATGAAGTCACTTCGTGGTATCGCATACAAGGGGCTCAATCTCTCGCTACTTCGCAAGTTTAAGATTCCCGTACCATCTAAGTCGGACCAAGAAACGCTTCTGAAGTCGATGATGGAATTTTTGAACTTCTGCGATCAGTTAAAAGATATTTTTGACGAGCGGAGTAAAATTGGGAATCGACTTCTCAACTCAACGTCAGAGTTCTGATTCCACACGGCCTGTGATACGTGCCCAGCGCTGTACTTCTTTCCAGTCCCAGATGAGGGCAGTTTTCAGTGTCGCTATTGGTTCGGGGAAGTCTGCGTGACGGCGGCGCCATTCGTGAACAACTTGGGGTCTTGCAACGCCTAGACGCTGTGCGATTTCGTGGGCACCTACTAGGTCGTCAACGTCAATCTTTTTTCCCACGGAAGACAGTCTAGGAAATCCCTGTCACAAGGTTGTGGATGTTCGTACTCAGCCCTACTATGTGAGTACAAACATACTCAGTAAGGATGTGAAAATGACAGGAAAACTTGAAGGACTGGTAATTCCAGTGATGGAGCCATTGGGATATCCCCACGGGTGGGCAGGGGAGGCTGCAAAGCGAATACAAGATGCTGTGCCGGCGGACTGTGGGCAGTTGGTGCTGAACTCCACAGTGATTACAGATGTGCTCACTTGTGGCGGACTGTGGCAGGGCAAAGAGGTGGCTACAGAAACCCCTGATCATGTGTTCTGGCTACGTCGCAAGTTGGTGCACAACATCACCATGGAATACCTAGAGCATGCGATGGTGTGGGGCCCACAGAAGCCAATCGAATTTGTCCATGAATATTTGACAACGGAAGTGAACTTCGACCCGTTAACGGCAACGTGGCTCTTTCTTCAAAACGAGTTCGAGCGAACCGAACTAGCCAATGAATTGGCGATGGCTATTGCCTATCTATTGGAGGCATGGCCGCAGATAACTGATGCCTCTCAAGTGACATTCGGGCCAGTGCTGCACAGTTTGAGTGTTGGTGGCGTGCTGCTTGAGGCCAAACATATCGATGTCACTTTCGGTGACCACCGCCTTGGGGTGGAAGTCATGTGGCCTGGCGCTGTCTTGGTGCGATTAGTTTCTGGAACTCCCAGCCCTCAAGAGTTGGAAGAAATGCAGTTGGGCGCAGTGGTACATGCGCTTGCTACCGGCTGTCCTCCACAACGCCTCGTTGTC
>Ga0214919_10008802_pt1 | contig 13173 bp, 17 predicted proteins | sample LL1503_MetaG_FD_177994 | JGI IMG/M metagenome (GOLD analysis project Ga0214919, IMG submission 177994) | Freshwater microbial communities from Lake Lanier, Atlanta, Georgia, United States - LL-1503 | ecosystem: Environmental > Aquatic > Freshwater > Lake | place: USA: Georgia | collected...
AAGCTCTCCACTTTGCAAACCATGCTGACGCTGTCGATGCAACACGGCATGGTCTGGGTGGGCCTGGGCATCATGGGCAATGAAACCATCAATCGCTTGGGTTCGAGCATCGGCCTGATGGCCCACGCCAGCAACACCACACCCGCCGACGCCATGCACCAGGGTGACTTGGATACGGCCCTTGCCTACGGGACGCGGGTGGCGCAGGTGGCGGCGAAGCTGCGGGCTTAGCCCCTTTTTAGGTGGTAAAGCGGGCGCAGCGTCCGCCGCCAGCAGCGTCGGTGACAATCAAAGCGTACCCACGCCGCTTTTTTATTTCCTGATGCACCCTTTAAGCAAACTCCTGCGCTATGCCAGCGCCTATCGGCGCGATTTCAAATTGGCGGCGCTGTACTCGGTGTTGAATAAGTTTTTTGACATCCTGCCCGAGGTCTTGATCGGCGCGGCGGTGGATGTGGTGGTCAAGGGCGAAGAGAGTTTTCTGGCGCGTAATGTGCTGGGGGCGATCGGCATCACCAACACCTGGCAACAATTGCTGGCGCTGGCATTATTTAATGTGTTGGTGTGGGGTGGCGAGTCTTTGTTTCAGTATTTGTACGAAGTGAAGTGGCGTCAGCTCGCACAAAACCTGCAACACGATATGCGCTTGGACACCTACCGCCATGTGCAGCGCCTGGATATGGCGTATTTTGAGAACCAGCGCACGGGTAATTTGATGGCCATCCTGAACGACGACATCAACCAGATGGAGCGTTTTTTGAATGGCGGCGCTAACCAAATCATCCAGGTGTTTTTCTCCTCGCTCATGGTCAGCGCAGTGTTCTTTGCTTTGCAAAAAGACATCGCGTTCATGGCCTTGTTGCCAGTGCCTTTGATTTTGCTGGGTGCCTTCTGGTTTCAGAACCGGCTGGCGCCGCGTTACACCAAAGTGCGCGAGGCGGCGGGCGATGTGGGCGCAAGGCTGAACAACAATTTGCTGGGCCTGGCCACCATCAAAGCCTTTGCCACCGAGGGCTTTGAGGCCAGCCACATCGAAGAGGCGAGCAACCGCTACCGCCAGACCAATGCCGCTGCCATCCGTATCAGCGCCGCCATTACGCCGGTCATCCGTATGGCGATTTTGGCGGGCTTTACCGCCACGCTTTTGTACGGCGGCTGGCTGACCTTGCACGGCCAATTGGCGGTAGGCGCGTTTTCGGTGCTGGTTTTTTTGACGCAGCGCCTGCTCTGGCCGCTGACCGGCCTGGCCGAAGTGGCCGACATGTACCAGCGCTCGATGGCCGCCATCGAGCGCGCCATGGGCTTGTTGGGCACGCCGATTAGCATCGCCTATGAAGGCAAGCACTTTGCCAAAGCGTCGGTCACTGGCGAAATCCGCTTTGAAAACCTGGAGTTCTCGTACGCGACAGCGGGCGAGGCGCCCACGCTACACAACATCAGCCTGACTATCCCTGCGGGCCAGACGGTGGCCTTTGTCGGTTCTACGGGCTCGGGTAAATCTACGCTGGTCAAGCTGCTGCTGCGCTTTTACACGCCGCAGCAAGGGCGCATCTTGCTCGATGGTGAACCGATCGATGCGCTGAATTTACAAGACCTACGCCGCGCCATAGGCTATGTGGCGCAAGACGCATTTCTAAGCGATGCCAGCGTGGCCGACAACATTGCCTACGGCGAGCAAGACCGCGCTGCCGTCAGTGACGAGGCGATCGCCGCCGCAGCCCGCGCCGCCGAGGCCACGGAATTTATTGAAAAACTACCCCTGGGTTTTGCCACGCGCTTGGGCGAACGCGGCCAAAAGCTCTCGGGCGGGCAGCGCCAGCGCCTGGCTTTGGCCCGCGCTATTTTGAAAGACCCACCGATTTTGGTGCTGGACGAAGCCACCAGTGCGGTGGACAACGAAACCGAGGCCGCCATCCAACGCTCGCTAGAAGTGGTCAGCCAGGGCCGCACCACCATCGTCATCGCCCACCGCCTGTCCACCGTGCGCCAAGCCCACTGCATTCATTTGATGGACGCCGGGCGCATTGTGGAAAGCGGCACCCATGATGCACTGCTGGCGCAAGGTGGGGCCTATGCGGCGTTGTGGCGATTGCAGACGGGTGAGCGATAAGCGCCTAACAATGTGACCTCGTAGCCAAACTCCATTCCTTTATACCTGTCAATGCGCTCATGATTCCAAGGCGTATGCGTCAGCAATCCGAGCCATAGCCTGTAGTTGTTCAGGGCGTTGCATTGCAACGATTGCCAGCACAAAGGCCTGCAAATCGGCCTTAATTTTCTGGCCAAGCGCAATAACTTGCCCCGGCTGTAGCAGCGCTGACAACTGGATGATGTCCGTTAGATGCTTGTTCATTCGTCGCGAATCAAACACTTCACCTTGACTAGCGCGCTCACTCATTTCGAGCCAAGCCAAGGCTTTAAGCGGAATCAGACGATCCTCACCCACCCACGACGGCATACCGTACTTGTTTTGGCGGCCTGTAAGCACAAATTGGTAGTACGCATCGTCTAGCAAAATAGCCGAAAGACTGGAGACCCGCTCACCCATTGGAATAGGCGTCAGTTGGCCCGGCGGTACAAAGTCCAACCCGTCCGGCAAGCGAGAAAAAAGCTCAAGCATGTGGGGAAAATCATCATCTAGCGGCTTCTGGAAACGATATAGCAAGGACTTTTTCTCCGAATCGCCCTGCTTTTGCTGATAGCCACCAGCCTGCACAAATTGCCAGAACTTCTGACCGAATTCAGGCGTCAAAACCTCCACATGCAAAACAATGTCCAGGTCCTTGGTTCCCCGGAATGGCAAACCAGCCTCGATCATGGTGATCGAGGCGGCCGTCCCGCCGATCAAGACATAGTGGTTTTCAAAGTCCTTGAACCAATCCTGGAAAACTGCCAAGCCTCTCACCATGGAAATTTCTCTTCCAACTCGTCAAGCGCCATCTGAATCCGATCGTCACGGTTATCTCTCAGGCTCAGCCACAAAGACAAGGGATCTACATTTATTGTTATGTCTTGCATGCGCGGCTCGTATCGCCACACTTGCACGGCAATGCCGTCGGCAAGCTCCCGAGGCTCAAAAAAAACATTTGTCGCTTTGGCCCCTTGGGCTGCATCCGCCGTCATGGCAATTACTTGCTGCTGAGGCGCGTTGAGCATGGTCAACCGAGCTAGTGCACTTTCCCCTGCCCAACGCGCGTCCATCAGATCAAAAATGCGGCGATCGTAAGTCCACAGCGTTCTCTGCACCGGTGTTCGCAAATACGGCTTTGCCTTTTCCCACAGTTCGCGACGGTCCCCTATCAATTTCAGGTGTCTGGCCCGGCCCCGCACGTCTAACTCAAACAAACGGAATTGAAGCAGTTCTTGGACCGCCCGGCTTGCCGTCATTTCGGTATAGCCCAATGCCGTAGCGTCCAAAGATGGGTGCCAGGTTTGCTTCACTGGATGATGATTTAAAAACCATACTAAAAGCGCCTGCGTGGCTGGGCTTGCCGAGATGGCTTTCGGACGTGGTCCTACCCCAAATCGCTCAGTAAGAATCATGCCCATTTGTGGCGCGAACAGCTGCCTGTCGGGCACGACAAAAGCCACGCCACGGGCGATCAGCTGTTTTCGCTCACCAGGCGAAAGCGACGGCAATGCAATGATGACCGGCGTGTGCACCAACGCGCCCATCCGCTTGGTGTGCTGCTCTATTTGCTCGGGCGCCAGTGGCTGATCTCCCTTGACGCAAGCCAGTGTCACGGGCTGGCCGAACAATTCCCCAAACCAAACTTCGTAGGCATCCTGAAGAAAAAACGGAAATTGGGCCGTTTTATTTATGTCGGCTCCCGCGCGCACAGCCTCCCCGCCAAGTACGTGGTTCAGGTACCGGACTGTCTGGAGGGGAAGCGAATTTTCTAACATTATTTTATTAATATAACATTATTTATGTTAGATGTAAAATATCTTGTTATATTCAACTATTGATACCTGTTCCTCGTCGAAAACGAAAACTGCCGAGAAAAGGGTGCATTGCATCCCTTGGCAGTGGCCACGGCAGTACTGATCCCCTCTTCGTCGTACGGCTGAACCGTCATGTGCAGCACGGGTTCTGTAGCTTCTGCAATGCCCATAGCTAAGAGCCAAGTGAGCACGCAGGCCAGTACACGGCTAACCATACCTAACCCCCGGCGCCCGTCGTGAAACCGAACTGCCTGGTAAAGGGCGTTCCATTATTTTTACCCGTAATGAGTACCGAGTAACTTGTATTGGGTAGAAGTGGAGCCGAAGGCATGATGGCCGCCACATGCGGTGAGCGGGTCAATTTTGCGTTCTTATCGGTATTGGCATTGAGTGTTGGCAGTAAAGTGACATTGGTGCCGCCCGCACTGCGCACGCTTGCGTTGTCAATGCTCAAGGTGTGCCCTTGGGCGACCATCACATAAATCGGGTGCCCTATTGGATTAACCGATAAATCTCGCGATGGCACCGGATTAGGCCTTTCGCCATCCATCTTGTAGTCAACTCCCCTTGTACCGTCACACGGATAAGTGGCTACCACATCAGCGCCCAAGCTCTGTTGTTGCGCCCCTGAGGGCAGGCCGAAATTTACCGTAAGCACACCGAAATAGCGATTTAGTGAAGTAATTCCTACATCGACGACATCTGGCTTGCTGTCATATTGAAAGCCGATGCCCATTTCAGCTGTACCTGAATCCCCGAGTATTCCTAGAGCGTGGTAGGGCGCGGCCAACAATCCTCGTGCCGCTTGGATGCTCGCATTACGCCCGAACGCATCACCCCCGGCTACGCCAGCGTAGTCATAACCATTCCCTATTACCTCTGCAACAATACGGTAAACATATCCGGCAAATGCGACTCTATGCCAAGGTTCGATACCTGTAAATCCGGCAGTTCCAGATATTTCTTCATGTGCAATATCACGGTTTAAATTCAATAGCTGCCAGCGGGTATGGGCAAGCGCTGCCTGATCGATCTTGGTGTTGCGGGTGAGGTAGCCAAAACCACAGCGCGCCCGCTCAGAGTTAAACAGGTCATACACTGCCTTTTCTGATCCGGTATAGCCGGGGTCTGGGGGCTGTTGTGACAGGATGGAGACGTAACTGTCAGGGGTGGGTACCTTTTTATCTCCTCCCGCGCCCCCGCCCCCGCAGGCAGTTAGCAAAGCCGTCAGCAGCATGGCCAGGGCGGGAAGGAGTAGGGTGGGCAGGCGGCCAGCCTTGTGCTGGTGTAAGCACGATATGGGCGATATGGACGATATGGGCGAGATGGGCAGGGCGGTGTTGGCTGGGGAGGAGATGGGGGAGGTTGGGTGGGGCATGGTGTAACACTTAAGTAAATGGCAACCATTCGAGAATACAAGAGTTTTGGCCTGGTGCAAGTACCTTCCGACCTAGCCAACAAAATTTCCCTCTTTCAGAGTTCGCAGCGCAAAAAAAAGCCCCGAAGGGCCTTTTTTTGTGGGTGTCGTAGAAGCTACTTTTCGGAAGTGCTTACGCTCCCATCAGCTCCATCGCGATTTCACGCCGCTTGTCAGCCCGCAGGCTTACATCCAGCATTTCGATGCCGAGTACTTTGCCGTCCGCATCAAAATCAAAAACAATACCCGGACGGATTTCGTCGCTTTCCGCCACGGTGCCTGCTTTTAAACTGATATACATCGTGTCCGCTTGTTGGTCGTATTCAATTTTCATTGTGATACCAGGCATCTCTGCTATTTCGGTCTTCTGCCTATTCAAAAAGGGCCATCAAACGGCCCAGGGCGTCGTCTATGACCTCGGGTGGGACACGTTCAATTTTCTTGGCCTTACGTGCTGCCAAGTCCATCATTCGGCACTTGTTGACCAGTGCCACCCCCTGGGTCTTGCAACCGGTATTCATCAGAGAGACTGCAAAGCCCGCGTACCTGGCGTAATCGCCACCTTGGGTAATCGGCGCAACTAGCACGTCACCCAAAGCGTTGAATTCCTTGCTCGTCAGCACCAGGGCCGGGCGACTTTCCCCCTGCATCTCGCGGCCTACCACCGGCTCCAGGCTCACCAGCACGATGTCACCCCGCTCAAAAATCGCCATCTAAAGGATCTCCTGGCCCACAGGGCGTGCGCTATCCCACAGGGCTATATCAGCCGGAACCGGCGCCTTCTTGTCGCATTGGGCGATCAGTTCGGCTAGTGTGTATTTGCGCTTGGCCGCCAGGGTGATCGTTCCGTCTGGGGTGGTGTCCATGGTCATCGCCTGGCCGGCCCGCAGACCTAAGTCTTTCAACACCGAATGCGGGAAAACCGCCCCGGTGCTGTTGCCAAACTTGCGTAAAACGATTTCAACTTGCATGGCTTGCCTCCTGTAAAACTAAATTGTACAATGGGAAAGGTCTACCCAAGTCCAAACCCGATATGGCGAGTGCAGCCAGCCCATCTACTTTGGCTGGTGGGTTGATCACGAATGCTTTTCCGCCTTGCTTGGCGCCTAGCGATGACCTGCTTCACTCGTGCATCGCAAATTCGTGCTACTTGACACTCGCGCCTAAAGCGAGAACTATGCGCCCGGTGGGCATCCGGCGTTTTGGCTGGCACAGGCCTTGCGCGCTGGCCCGGCCAAGGCGCGGATAAATCAAATTGCAGCCGCTGCCCGGCCTGACAAGACTTCAAAGAAGGAATGCGCCATGAGCAAAATGGAAGAGCTGCTGCGCCAACAAGAGCAAATTGCCGTCGCGATTGAAGCCGAAGTGGTGCGCGCGCGGGACGAGGCGGCTAGGGGCGCTGCCCAGGGCCAGTACGAAATGGCGGTGCTCATGCACTTTGCGCGGGGCGTGCCCAAAAACTACCCCGAGGCCATGAAGCTCTACAAACTAGCTGCCGCCCAGGGGCATACCGGCGCGCAGCTCAACTTGGGGCTGATGTTTGAAAACGCCCAGGGCGCATCCGAAGATTTTGTGCAAGCCCTCAACTGGTACAAGCAAGCGGCCACGCACGGCAATGGGGAGGCGCAGTGGCGCTTGGGCATGCTCTGCGAAGAAGGCAAGGGCGCCAAGCAGGACTTTCAGGCCGCGATGCAGTGCTACAAAATGGCCGCTGCCCATGGCTTGGCCGAGGCCCAAGTTGCCATTGGCCTGATGTATGAAAACCACCCCGGCGTGGAGCGCGACTATGCCAAAGCAGCCGATTGGTACAAGCAGGCCGCAGCGCAAGGCCATATGGAAGCCCAAACCCGGCTGGGCCAGATTTATGAGCGGGGCGTGGACATAAAGCAAGATTTTGCGCAAGCCATGCATTGGTTTCGCAGCGCCGCCGACGCCGGTTACACCACGGCGCAACTGCATGTGGGCTTGCTCTACGAACACGGGCAGGGCGTGAAAGAAGATGTGCACGAGGCGCTGCGCTGGTTCAAACTGGCCGCATCCAAAGGCAATGCCGATGCGCGGACCAAGATGGGCTTTATGTACAGCAATGGCCGGGGTGTGAAACAAGACTACCACCAAGCCATGGACTGGTACCGGCTTGCCGCCGAAAAAGACCACGCGGGCGCTTTGTCTAACCTGGGCTTTATGTACGAGCATGGCCAGGGCGTGGAGGAAGACGAGTCCCGTGCCCTGAGTTATTACGCGCGTGCAGCCAAAAAAGGCGATGCCTATGCCATTAAAAACCGCGATGTATTGATGGCGCACCGCGCCGAACACGAAGCGCGCGAGGCCGCGCTGGAGGCGCACAAAGCCGCGCTGGAGGCACATAAGCCCACCAAGTAGCAAGCGCTTTCTGGGGCCGCTGCGCAATAGGCCAGAATGCAGCCCACGCATAGATGCGGCTCATTTGACATGCTGCGGGAGGCTGCAATGGACACCCAGGCCAAGACCAATCAATTTGCGCTACTCAGGCAGCGCCGCTTTGCCCCATTTTTCTGGACGCAGTTCAGCGGTGCAGGCAATGACAATGTATTTAAGTTTGCTTTCACCGTCATGGTTACCTACCAGCTACAGGTGGCCTGGCTGCCGCCGGCGCTGGCGGGCCTCGTCATAGGCGCATTGTTTATCTTGCCCTATGTGCTGTTTTCCGCGACCAGCGGACAAATTGCCGACCGCTGGGACAAAGCGCGCCTGATGCGTCTGGTCAAAAACCTGGAAATCGCCATCATGCTGCTGGCCGCTTACGGCTTTACGGCGCAGCAAGCTGGGGTTTTACTGGGTTGTACGTTTTTGATGGGTTGCCATTCCACCTTGTTTGGCCCGGCCAAGTTTGCGTATTTGCCTGAAGTGTTGCATGAGCGCGAACTGGTGGGCGGCAACGGCATGGTGGAGATGGGCACTTTTGTCGCCATCTTGCTGGGAAATATGGTCGGCGGCCTATTGGTGGCCATCCCCGACATCGGCCAGACGGCAGCGGCTGCGGCTTGCGTGGTGTTTGCGGTGCTGGGGCGCATCGCGGCAGGCTTTATTCCCGCCACCCCCGTGCGCTTGCAAGACCAGCCTATGAACTGGAATCCGTTGACCGAGACGGCTGCCAATTTGCGGCTGGCGGCGGTGGACCCGGTGGTGTTTCGCTCGATGCTGGGCATTAGTTGGATGTGGTTTTTCGGCGCGGTGTTTCTCAGCCAGTTCCCGTCCTTTGCCAAAACCGTGCTGCATGGCGATGAGCAAGTCGCGTCCTTGCTCTTGATTGTGTTTTCCGTGGGCGTGGGCATCGGTGCGCTACTGTGCGAAAGCCTTAGCCGCAAAGGCGCTGGCCTGGGACTGGGCCTGGTGCCGCTGGGCGCCGCCGGCATGAGCGTGTTTGCGGTGGATTTGTATTTCGCGTCCCACACTTTGGCAGCTTCGCCTCTGATGGGTGCCAGCGCTTTCGTAGCCCAAAGCGCACACTGGCGCGTCATGGCCGATCTGTTTTTTATGAGCTTGTTCACCGGACTGTTCAGCGTGCCTATGTATGCGCTGATCCAGCAGCGCAGCCAGGTCACGCACCGGGCGCGCATCATCGCGGCCAACAATATTCTCAATGCCTTGTTCATGGTGGTCAGCGCCCTGCTGGCCGGGGCCTTGTTGGGCGCGGGCCTGACGGTGCCCGATGTGTTTTTGCTCACCGGCCTTGTAAACGCCCTGGTCGCGACCTATGTATGTGTCAAGGTGCCTGCGTATGTGCACGACTTGCGCACCATGCTGGGCCGGGCCTCCTAAGCCCTCAATCAAACCGATAGGTAGATATGCGCTGGTTGCTTCGTGTTTTTTTGCTAGTGCTTGGCCTGGGCTTTATGCTGGCCTTGTTGTGCATGGCCGCGCTGATGTTTGTCTTCTCACTACTGCGCTGGCTGTTTACCGGGCGCAAACCGGAGTTGGTTGTGGTGATGGACAGCTACAAAAAATGGCAGCGAAGTGCGCCCTGGGCAGCGCGGCCAGCGGCGGGTGACGACATCATCGACGTGCCTAGTCGGGATATTGAGCCCCATCCAAAGCGCTTGCCGTCGGCGGACAAAAATGATTGAAGAGGGGGGTGGCTTGTGCCTAAGCCACCAGGTCGCTGCGAAGGGACTTAGAACCCGTCGCCCTGCAAAGGCATAGGCTGCAAATCCGGCCCCACTACGCGCCGCTCGTCAAACACAAAGCAGCCGCCGTTGTAGTGTTTACCATCGGTTTCCTCAAAATATTTGAGGATGCCGCCTTCGAGCTGATAGACATGCTCCAGCCCTTCCTCGCGCATCAGGATGGCGGCTTTTTCGCAGCGAATGCCGCCGGTGCAAAAACTCACCACCGTCTTGTCTTGCAGCGCTTCTTTGTGCGCCCGAAAGGCCTCGGGGAATTCAGTGAACTTGCGGATGCGCCAATCCAGCGCACCGCTGAAGGTGCCTTCATCCACCTCAAAGGCATTACGTGTATCTAGCGTGACCACCGGGCGACCCGCATCGTCCACGCCAGCCTCCAGCCAGCGCCGCACTGTGGCGGCACTGACCGCCGGCGCACGGCCCGCCGCCGGTTGAATCGCCGGATGGTTCATGCGGATGATTTCATTTTTCACCTTCACCAGCATCTTCTTGAAAGGCTGCGCTTCAGACCAACTCTCTTTGGGCGCCAGCGGCGCAAAGCGCTCGTCGCTTTGCAGCTGCGCCACAAAGCTGCGCACCTGCTCGGCCTGCCCGGCCAAAAACATATTGATGCCCTCATGGGCCAGCAATACCGTGCCCTTGAGCTGCAAGCCCTGCGCGCGGCTATGCAATATATCCCGCAGCGCCGCCGCATCGGGCAGGCGCGTGAACAAGTAGGCAGAGATATTGAGGATGCTAGGCATGGGGATAGGGCCAGTGTGCAGGCGTGTCTATTGGGTGTCTTGGCTCGTATTTTCGGTTATTTGCCAAATGCCGACGCGGCCGGATGGCGCATTGAACCCACCCCATGGGCTGAGGAATACAAAAAATAATTGATGCCAAAAAGGTAATATTTAACGATGTTGAGGCTATAGTGCACATACCGAATCCGCTCACGCACCTGATCGAGCAAGCGGGTGGAGTGCAAGGAAGGGACACCGGGTTTCATGGCGAATTTATACTTGTATACAACTACAGTATGTGAATCTGTAAGCCAAGGCGCAGGCGGCTTGCAGCCATTTCATCCAAAAGATGTATCAACTCTGCCTGGATGTATTCGCCGGGTTTTGCGGTCTACATTATGTCAGGGCGCTATGGAAGACCTCAAGCTCTCGCTTCACGGTACCACCATACACATCGAGGGGTTTCCAGACGCTGTTTCTGTGCTTGCCGTGCAGGGGCCTAAGGCACGTAGATTGGCGGACTTAGCGCTCCATCAGTCGGATCTCGAGTTCGCCAGTCAGTGTTTGGATAGCATCAACCTTTTAAGCGCGGAGCCGCGCTTAGTGCACCAGGCGCTATGGCGTTCGGCCATTATCCATTACATGAAGTGTTTCGGCGAAGGAGCGAGGTTCCAACTTACTGCCGAGCGTATCTACAAAACTGAATCACCGCTCGCAATGGAAAACTTTAGGTTTTTTAAGGCACTCAGAAACAAGCACTTTGTGCAAGATGAAAATGCGTATACACAATGCAATCCTGGAGCCGTCCTGAATGACGGCACTAAGCCCTTTAAGATCGAGAAGATAGTGTGCGTTGTCGTTGTTGGCGAAACGCTCGACCAAATTGCATACGCCAACCTCAAGCTGCTATCAGCCCAAGCTCTGGCTTGGGTAATCGCAGAGTTTGACGCTCTGTGTAATCAGCTGACAGCGGAATTGGAAGTACTGAACTACTCACAATTGAGCGAAATGCCACGATTAATAACAAACTCGCCCACGCTTGAAGAAATCAATGCTAGACGGAAAGCACCCTAATTTTAAAAGCAACAAAGCGCCTTCGGCGGCTGTTGATTATTGACGTCAGGCCGCACAGCCACGGACCTTCAGCCACCCGGCACCTGAAAGCACACTCCATTCGTACTCCAGTACTCCCTGTACTCATAGCATTTGTGAACAGTATTGGCCGTCGGGTGCTTCGAATGAGCTACAAGCAGATTCTCGAAATTAGTGGTGAGCGTATTTCTCATCCGTTGCTAAAAGCGAGCCTCGCCTATGATTCCCTCCACAACTCCCCACTCGTTTTTGACCGAAGCCTTCCGATTGAACAGCGTTACCTGCCCGTGAAACGAGCATGTGGTTTCGTGTTCCGAGCGCTCCGCGTAGCGCCTCGGGCGGACGAAGACTAATTTGAACCCTCTATAGCAGGTAACCTAGTTCGGCCTAACCCCTCACTCAACCGGAGCTCCAATGGCAGGCCATCAGGCGCGGGCTGGCGGTACCGGTACATTTTTTCCAGCCCGGACCTGGCATCCTGCCGTCGTCACCCGCTTAAATAAAACGTTAAATTTCACCTTTCGTAAAAGTATTTTGTATATACAATTAAGTATGCTCACATGGGACGAAGTAAAGCGTAAGCTGAACATTAAGCATCACGGGCTTGACTTCGTTGGATGCGAGGCGATCTGGGACCACTTCACGGTGACCCGCGAAGACAAACGGCAAGACTATGGCGAAGTGCGCTTGGTTTGTTTCGGTCTTGTGGCGTCAGATGTGGTTGTGATGGTTTACACCGAGCGCCCGAAGGGGCCTCACGTAATATCGCTGCGAAAGGCAGAAAAACATGAAGCTCGCTACTACCGCCAAGTTGCCAAAGAAAACATCGGCTAAGGTTAATGACCCAGAAAATCCGGCATGGACTGAGGGCATGCTGGGTGCGCCAGTGCTCAAGCGTGGACGTGGCCCCCAAGCCACGCCAACGAAGGTGATTACCTCGGTTCGATTGGACGCGGACATCTTGGATTACTTTAAATCGCAAGGGGCGGGCTATCAGTCGCGAATCAATGCTGCACTTCGCATGGAAGTGGAGCGAAATTTAACAGGACGTTCAAGGCCGACTGCGCGCAAACGCGTTGTGGCTTCACTTTGACGCCAGCGCACATTACCGTCGACTCCAGTTGTACACATCAAGCTGCATAGATAAAAGGAACAAATTGATGGGCCATTCCATACGTACCTGCCTATGGTTCCGTGACGGTCGTGGGCGTGAGGCTGCAGAGTTTTATTGTGGACTGATCTCGGGAAGCCGCGTCGAGGCGACTTTCGATATTTCAGGAGATGGCGCATCCTGGTTAATTGATTTCACCCTAGGCGGGGTGCCTTATCAGATACTCGATGCCGGACCGATGTTCACCCTGACTGAGGCGGTATCGATTTCGGTAGAGACGGACAATGAGGCTGAGACCGACAGGCTCTGGGTAGCGCTCACTGCAAATGGTGGCGAAGAAAGTCACTGCGGCTGGCTCAAGGATCGCTATGGGGTGTCATGGCAGGTATTCCCCAGGCGCTTGACAGAACTGACCTTGCATGCCGACCGGAGTGTGGCGGCCAAGGCGTTCGCAGCGATGATGAAGCAAAAGAAGATTGATATTGCCGAAATCGAAGCGGCGGTGCGTGCTTAGCGGCGCATCGCCTATTTGTGCCTAGCGAGCTTTCAAGCGTCCTGCTCGGCCTTAAGTTTGGAGCGATGCAGCAAATCAAGCGGGTTGACATTTGATACCAGCAAGCAAGCCAGCACAATCAATCCACCGCCTGCTGCCATGGCCAGGCTGGTGGCTTCGCCTAGCAGCAGTACCGACCAAAGCACGCCAAAGCCGGTGCTCATAAGGTT
>Ga0214919_10008803_pt1 | contig 13173 bp, 10 predicted proteins | sample LL1503_MetaG_FD_177994 | JGI IMG/M metagenome (GOLD analysis project Ga0214919, IMG submission 177994) | Freshwater microbial communities from Lake Lanier, Atlanta, Georgia, United States - LL-1503 | ecosystem: Environmental > Aquatic > Freshwater > Lake | place: USA: Georgia | collected...
TTTTCCGACCCCTGGCGGACCATACAAAAATGCTACACAAGGTGTACGTGGTGCTGGATGTTGAATCCATTCCATCAGCGCCGCGTAATGTGCTTGATGTAAGAGCGGGCTATATTCGCTCATCCCCTACGGAAAGAAAGATTGCGATATGTTTAGATGAACGAAGGCATATCTACGTTATCCCAGACCATGTTAGACCATACTGCAGGGCTCGTGATGCACGATCCGGTGTAGTCCCACTAGAATCAAACACTCGCGTCGTATCCGTTGGCGAAGGACGTAGTTTCGGATCCGATCGCTTGAGTAGAGGGGAATTCAACCCAACAAAATCCACACATTTGTGGGGAGCAATCATGGTAAGATAATCCGGGCAGGAAGAGATATAGGGAGGCCATGTAGCACTTGGGTTACCCGCGGGAAAGTAGATATAATACATGATAAAGATGAGAATGAAACCCGAAACTAACCACAGAATACCAGCAATGACGCGATTTGTAGAGAGAAGTATATAACATAGAAACAGATGCGCCAATGTTAGAACAACCCAATAGAGGACTTTGAACATTGTAAGCATATTCTTACTAACTGTCATTCTACTCAGTATAGCGGGTTTTTCTATACAACTGTCGGTAGTGTATAGTGGCTCAGGACAGTGGGGCCAAATGTCCGCTGATCTTCGGGACGACTATCACGTAGTCGGACTTCTGGTATTCCTGATTTTTTCGTTAGATTAATCTTCACCAAGTCCGGGAAAGCATGCACCATGGCGCGAGCCGATGCGGTTATACGTGTAAGAGTCCTATCCTCTTGCATTCCACCAGGCTCCTTATAATAGGCGGACTGTGGCGCAAGTGTGTTATATCGTAATACTCCTCCGTCAAGTACATACATGACAATAGAACGTAGATAATCCTCCTTATCATCAATTGTCATATTCAGGATAGGTCCCGGATTAATAATTCCCCATACTGATCCTATAATATAGCGAAGATCTGTCGTAGGTGGCCCCGGTTTCATGAAATATCCGTTTGCAACAGGATAAAATCCGAACAGACGGAAGCCTGTTCTACGTACATCAGCAAACCCCCGCGTAATCGCTTCATTCAAAGATCGCAGACGACGTTCGTGCCGTGGACTATCTTCTGTATATTCAATGAATCCCCGGATATCATCGTCCATATTGAAGATCGGTTTACCTACTGGAAAATAGCGAGTGATGTAATTCCGTACAGCAGCCATACCAAGCTTCGCGATATGTAAATGACCATAATGTGCCGGATTAAGGATCGCTTTATATTTTGCGTATTCCTCCTTATCGGCAACAAACACATGGATCTTATGTTTCGCTACACCATATTCATTGAGAAGGTGTAGAGTCTTATCCCGAAGAGTTTCTGCACGTTTGTAACTTGGAATAGCTATTATCCAATTCGTATTTATCTTTCTTGTCTTACTGACCATGATCTCTATGGTTTCATCCCGAAAATTAACTTGCTCGGCGCAGAGTAGGGGAATATGGACGTGTCTGCTTTACGAGTAGGGCTCTCTATAGGTGTGGGTATATCATTGCTACCGATTATTCTACTTTTACCTGTATCCTATGTCATGAATACATTCATCTATCATCACTGGTCCATACGACTCATTCTAGGACTTTTTACAAGTTATTTTCCTGTAATATCACTCATCGTTGTTGCGATCCTACGACTAGTCTCGTGGAAGCCTGCAACATACTTTGGTCTCTTACCACTGTATACACTATCTGAAGACATTGAACTTCCGGGGGGATATTTTACATTTCTATACAGACTATTCTATGCAATCATAGATCCATTTCTTTCACACGAGAATGCCGCAGCATATAAACAGGCTATTCAGCATTTCCTTGTTGCTGAAGATAGCCCGTTCCAGATGTTCGGAGACAAACGTGTCTACAAATACGCGATACCGGAATTCTTTTTTGAGGCGTCTCGCAGTGCAGGAAGGATAGAGAATACTGAAAAATGGACAGAATATATGAAACATCTGGAGACACTCGGTGTCGGCAAATATATATTTGGACCGGATGAGCTGGAGGCTAAAAAGGAACATTCTTAGACGTATATATATATGACTTCTTGGAGAGATGATATCCGAACATACATCTTAGCTGCTGTAAAGCATCATCTTACAGAGGAATCTCCACAGGCGGATCAGCCCGATCACGTTACGATTGCAATGCGACCGCACCAATTGACACTGTTAGCTGCTGCAAAACACTTGGAATCTCTAGCCCATATCCATATACACGAACTCAGTACACCGCAACTTCTGACACGTAGTGGAGTGATAGCCGATCGCGTAGGAGCAGGAAAGAGTCTGGTGGCTCTCGCAATAGCAGGTGATCCACCTGTACATCAGTCGCGATTTATAAACAAGGAGGGCGGTACGGCACACATAATTGGTATCAACACTATGCCACCAGTTGTTACCTTTCTACCTGAATGGAAGGGACTTGTGGGAAAGGATCTCTTCCGTGCAATGGGACGCGATAAGATATATACACGTACGTCAATCTTCATCGCTCCGCACAATGTTATTCCGCAATGGGAATCTTACATTCAGAATCAAACAACTCTTTCCTACAAAATAATTCGTCGTACAAAAGATTGCGATCATGAACGTACAGACTTCTACATTGATATGTTTACTGCCGATGTTATATTAATCAGTTGCACTATGTTGCGGAAATTTATGACTGCTATGTCATTTCATGGGTATAATTTTTCTAGTATTGTTTGGTCACGACTATTTATTGACGAGGCCGACACGATAGTATGTTCGCTACGTCCAACTGAAGTAACCGCGCGATTTACATGGTTCATTACAGGATCCTGGTTAAATATGATATTCCCTCATGGAATGTACACGCACACGATTCAGGGTCTTCCTGAAGATATTAGGGTCATGATAGGAGATGGTGCGATAACAGGAGTACTAAGTCGTAACAATGTAGTCGCCCATTGCCTATCGGATTCTCGCGATGGCAGATTTACGGCACTTGTACTGCGGAACAAGGATGCATGGATTGATACGAGTCTCTTGAGACCTACAATTATTCATGAAACAATCATGTGCAAGGCTCCTGCAAATCTAAGTGTATTGCGGGATTTTATTTCTCCATCTGCAATGGAGGCGCTCCATGCAGGTGATATGACAGGAGCACTAAACGCATTGGGTCTCAAAGCGGCGAGCAAAGAAACTCTTGCAGATCGTGTAACAGCAAGTATTCGTGGTGATCTCATGCAAGCAGAAAAAATATTGGCATTCAAACAGGACATTGAATATTCTACTGTCGCTGCGAAACAATCGGCGATTGAAAAGGCGATTGCGAAAGTGAATCGGATTCGTGAACAACTGAATGCTCTGACGTCACGAATCGCATCGGCTACGGTAGAGAATTGTCCCATTTGTTACGATACCCCGCGAACAACGACACTGACACCGTGTTGTCGCCAGGCATTCTGTTTGTCCTGTTTATGCGAGTGTATTTCATCTACACCGAAATGCCCACTATGTCGTATCCCCATTCAATCCATTAAGCAACTGTTAGTGATTGGGTCTGATACAGAAACCATTGCAGAATCCGAAACTATTTTGCAAACAAAAGGTGCAGCACTTCTGAAAGCACTCTCTGAATCTACAGAAGATCAGCGATATCTCGTATTTTCGGCGCACGAGGCCTCCTTCAAAGGTCTGCGAGAACTTTTGTCGGCCCGCGGAATCCGATGCGAAGTTCTACAGGGGGCTGCAACACGTATAGAACGTCTGCGCGCACAGTTTGAGGATGGTTCGGTTCGTGTATTATGTATGAATGCGCGTCATGTAGGTGCAGGTATCAATCTGGAAGCGACTACACATGTTATCCTATATCATCGGATGAATGTAGAGTTAGAACGTCAAGTGATTGGTCGCGCAGTACGATTTGAACGTACCAAGGAACTTCGGGTCATACATTTGGTACATGAAGAAGAAACGGCCTATAACGGTGCCTCTTCTTCGGAAGTGATTGTACATGCGTAGAATCTAAACCCTGTATGTAGGATATTCCTAGAATGGGTAAAAAGGTCAAGCCAACCGTTTCAATTGTGACGATTACACAACTCAAACGGTTTCCGTGTATTGAAGTGCTGCGGGATATGATTGTAGCGCAGACATACAACCGTATAGTGGAGTGGATTCTTGTAGAAGGTAGTCCCAATATGGAGGATGCTGCAAAGAATGCCGAAAATATTCGTGGGCTATCGTTGGAAGGATTGAAACCTACTATTCGCTATCTTGAAAAAGTATCTGGCGAGAAACTGGGCGCATTACGAAATAAGGGGAATCGTGCATGTGTAGGTGATATAACGGTAGTAATGGATGATGATGATTTCTATCCCCGTACGCGAGTGCAGCATGCTGTAGAGTCTTTATTAGATTCAAAGGCCCTACTTGCAGGTTGTTCGGGGATGATTATCTATGATTATATTTTAGAGAAAATCTATCAATTCCGACCATTCGGTCCCTACCATTCTGTAAACTCCTGTATGGCGTGGAAAAAGGAATATATAGAGACACATGCGCACGATGACTCTAAAGAAACAGGTGAAGAAGCCAGCTTCACGAATGAATTTAAGGAACCAATGATCCAACTAGATGCTGCGAAATCTATTATTCAATCCAGTCATTCCTTCAATACATATAACAAAAGAGAGATTCTAACAGGTGGTTCTGCAAAGATCAATCCAACATTGTCCGAGGTGAATGTACCTATAACGGACTACATACCTGAGTCGTTTTTTATGCGTTTAAAGGCTATTTTCGTCAACAAAGGGGTCAGCCCATATGATATTGTCTATATGCTGGGCGGGTTTTCCCCTGCTTCATGGAATCCTACAGATAAGAATCTCGGTGGATCCGAGCAGGCCGTCGTGCATTTGACAAAGGAGTGGGTGAAAGCAGGAAAGCGTGTTGCAGTGTATGGACAGTTTGCAGAGGGTACATTTGATGGCGTTGTGTATATTGATTGGAAGAAATTTCCATTTCAAGATCAGCATCATACAGTAATTCTGTGGAGGGGATTTGGACTCTTATGCGGCGCTTCCTTTTCTATCCATGCCAAGAATATTTGGCTAGATCTACACGATGGCGTCATGGGAAATGAAATTGTAGAATTATTGCAACAGCATGGATCAAAGATCACGAAACTTTTTTTTAAGGGAAAATATCACAGAGAACTTTTTGAGAAAGCCACGAATCAAACACTTTCTGCTGAACAATACACAATTATTCCTAATGGAATTCGCGTTGAAGATTTTTCGCAGAATAAGGACAATGTATCTAAGAATCCTTTCCGTTGCTGTTATTGCAGCTGTTACACTCGTGGATTAGCACCCATCCTACAATTCATGTGGCCAATTGTGATGCATCTGGAACCGCGTGCAGAGCTTCATGTATATTATGGAATGAATGGTGTTCGCGACGAAAATTTCAAGAAGCATATGCAGATGCTCCTTTCGCAACCAGGTGTCATGGATCATGGTCGCCAGTCCGTAGAACTCATTGCCCGCGAAAAATACATGTCGGGATTCCATTTGTATTTGTCAATATCGGACTCTGAAATTGATTGCATCAGCATTCGTGAAAGCCTACTTACTGGAGCAATTCCCATTTTAACTACACACGGTGTATTCAAGGAGCGCGAAGGTGTACATTTTGATGCAGCAGACTGGAATCCAAATGCATATCGGAACACAGCTGTTAAGATGGTAGAGCTCATGCGATCTGCAGATATTAATGGATATCGTCACCAGCTGCGATCATCCTCTACAATTGTATCATGGAAACAGATTGCCGAACAATGGCTCACTCAATCAGCATAGGAATGTTGTGCCCCTTGGCATATTCTGCAATTGCTGTCATCGTTTCCAGACCAATGTGACCTTCACCGACAAGTGCATGCCGATCCAAACAGGATCCACATGCCGCTGCACTGTCATTGAAATGGATAAGTTTAATCAGATCAGTGGGAGTCTGTTGAATATATCCATTCGGGTCGTGGCCACATGCAAAGACGTGACAGGTATCTACACAGATGCGAAGACGAGGATCATTGATTTCTTCTACGAAACCAACGAACGCTTGGAGTGTGCGAAGGACTTCTGTACCTTGGCCCGCTGGTGTCTCCAACAAGATAGGACACATGATCGTCGCATATTCTATTGCTACCAGTAGATTGGATCGCATCGTCGCGAGAGCTATCTCCAGAGGCTGTGTAGTAGATTTCCCTACATGCACAACAACCCCACGGGCACCAATCCGTGTCGCATAGTGGAGATTCTTGATGAGGAGTTGCGTATCCAGTGGGGTACATAGATTGATTATGTAGGGGCTGTGAATGAAGAAGTGCGTATCTGAAGCGACCGCTGCAGCAGCTGCTGCTGTAAGTTCTTCTTCGGTAATGCTGAGATGCGAACTCTGTGGACCCGAGAGGAAGATCTGACTCGGACTCGTAGTAGGAAGGCTCTGAATTGTATCCACGAGTGATCGGAGTTTTGGCCGATGACTGCCAATGGTATGACTCGCCATTAGAGTCTGTGCAGGACCAGATGCCGCTGCTTTCTTTGTTGCAGCCGTCTCTAGGAAGATCCTGTACTCTGCTCGTTTGACCCAGGTCCGAACATCATGGTGCCATACAATCTCCTGAAGGGGGAGTACTAGGTAGATATCGGTGACCTCCGGTGCCAGTGCAGCATAGGCAAACACTTGGAATAAGAAATCCGACCAATTCTTTGTCATCTGCCCCGTCATCTTCACCTCAAAGATTTGTGTATCTGTGCGGAAATCAGGATGTCCTTCCACAATAGTTCCTACAGTCTCCTCATGGCGGAAATCACCGCGTGCTACAAATCGTATCTTCTTGCGCGTTTCGCGAAGGTGATTGAGATAGGGTTCCGTTGTCTTTGACTTCCTAATCTTCTCATCCTGAATATGGGTCACTAACGTTTTGACAGTTGCAATCAATGTATCTTGCGTAATCTGTGCAGGAGGAAGCATCAACATCTGTTCTGTTACTAGACCCGCAATACAATACTGATCTCCTGGCTGAACAGCAGCAATCGCGGCCAAGAGTGCAGCAGGATACTTTGATTCCGGTTCTTCGGGTACTTTGAGTTTGGGTGGCAAGAGCTTCTTAAGTTCTTGCCGCTCAACGGCATTGAGAATAGATAAGAGTGGTCGTACACGGATTAATGCCATCGTATCTAACATGGGTCGGTGTATGCGGTACCGTCATATTTTATACATATCTGGTAGAATGCATCGGTGGACCATAAAATATAAGAGAAGTATTAACTGTCGTCACCCAAAAGGATTTTCCCAGAGACAACATTGCAAATATGGGAGAACATACAAAAAGAAAGTACGAAAGAATTTATGATCCCCATTGCGTTTCACACACCGTGCAGCTATACTGATATTTTAGATTCTTGGCATCTGTCTTAATATATAGAATATCGCGGAGTGCCTCATTCGCTTGACTCGGACATGCCTGATTCGGGCAGGCAATTGTCTTCAGATGTGGCAGAGTAGGATCTAACTTCGTGTAGGCATTCAGCTGACTCACCGACTGCTTCTGATTTGTAGCAACATTGAACACTGTTTCCAGAATCAGAGCATCATCGGCCGACTTCGGGGCCATTAACTCCTTGTATCCACAGTGCCTACAGAGAAGTTGTAGTCCGGTTTCTGCCTCATCCTGGAGAAAGAGATAGTTTGAACAGAGAGGACAGAATCGCATTGTACCTTATTTCAGGACGGGTGTTTTAAGTGTCACGTTTATCACGTCGGCCGCAGACTAACCCTGTCTCGGGATCGCGGATAAACTCCATGCACTCGGTATCCCAGATAACCAGTCCATCCTTAAACCCCTCGCAATTCTTCAGATCATCCAGAATATCCCTACCAAAGTACGGATGTCCGATAACAGGCCCCTCAAAGTTGTGCCCCAATGTACACGTCAACACACCATTGATAATGACTAAACCAGGATCTTCGTTTTCGCTGATGCTGTTGTTACGCAGGACAAAGTTGTAGATTGCATCGGTCTTGACACACTCTATCTCACCAAGGTGCGCGGGGAACTGCCATGCACCATTCACATGCACGGGATGCCATGCAGTGAATCCGCCAGAGTCGGCGAGTGGCGCATGGTTATCCGGTCGTAACCATCCCTCCAGGCGGACAATATGTGCTTCCTTGACAAGAGTCTTGACCACACACATGATCTCGTAACCAGCGATATCCACATCACCGGCACGAATCTCATCGCAGCGTTTCTCTGTATTGTTCTTCATCTTCATTCGGCTTGCGCCCAGGAAACAGGGCCCCGACACACTATTCACAGAGGCCATGTTGATCGGCACCCCTGCAGGTCCACATGATGCCTTCGGCGGAGGCAATGCGTTGAAGATCTCATCACCGCGATCAATCAGCCGACGGGTAAGCCCTGAAGGAGCACCGAAGAGTTTGGATGCCTCGTCCTTGAAGTTTATCGCCCACTGATTCCTGAGTCCACAGATGTATGTGGGAAGATAATGCCGTCCCCAACGCTGGAAGGCTACGGTACTCGCGAACGCCTTGCCAATCTGACCCTTATAGGGATCCGTGTGCCGAAGATCTACAAGGAGCGCCTTGACTTCTGCTCCTGCGTCTACAGGGGCAGAAGCAACAATAGAATCCAACACACTATTCGCAGAAGCCATGTTACCGGCCTCTGCGAGATTCAAGGCATTCGTCAGCGCGTCCACAAGATCTACACGGAAGGACTCAAACTGGCTCTCTGCCTCTACAATCGGCGTCGTCAGCGTAGTGATCACATCCGTATTCTCCGCACTCACGGAGATTGAAGATGCAGAGGGTCCATTCAGTGCGACGATGATATCCCGAGATTGACCGGTCTGCAGGAATCCCACCGGAATGCACAGGCCCTCATCAGGAATATGAACCCGCACTCCGCGATACACACTGGACATCAGGTTCGCCAACAGATGGACAAACACGGTGCCGACCATGCTGCCATCCGGAATGTAGTTGACCGTGCCTTCGCCAATCTCTGCGAGAGTCCGCAGAAGAGGCATATCCAGAGCCTGACCAAATCCGTAGCCAATTGTGTGAAGCGTCAGGTGCACACTTGGATGCGAATCCCGCCAGGCACGGAATGCCGCAGGGATTCCGCGAGGTGGATTCAACGATGGATCGGACTCGCCATCTGTCTGGAGAATGATCACTATATTCTTACCAGCGTGCTCTGGAAGGGCAGCGACGGTCAATGCCTTCTGGAGACCGGCCCATATGGAGGTGCCGCCTCGCGGAGCGATGCAAGGTAAGAAACTCTCGGCCATTCTCTGGCCAGCCGGCGTCATCTTGGTGGGAGGAAACATGGTTTCGGCTACATTGTCAAACAGAATCAGGCCCAGTTCGTTGTCTGGTCCCGTGAGTTTGATTTGCGTTGCGAATGCGTGGCACACCAGATCTTCACGGCTGAGCGCCGCCGCCTCCGAGGTACGTTGCGATGTATCCATTGAGGACATGCCCATAGAACCGCTGCGATCCAGTACACTTTGGATTACGGTTGGCATACTTGCACTCTCGGGAACCGACAACTTGATGTGAAGTTTGTTGGTTCCAGGGAGTTTGGTTGCGGTGATCGTGATTGGATGAGTAGGAGCGACTTGTGCTTGTGCTTGTGCTTGCACAGGTACAGGTCCAAGAATAATATCACGGAGTGCCACATTCACGTGAAGTTGAGACGGTGTTGTCTGAATTGGACTCCTGCATGTTGGGCATGTAGGAGTCTGATAGCGTTGACTAGACGCCACAATATGTGTGGATAGACATTCCTTGCAGAAGTTGTGTGCACCACATGCAGCCGTCACGGGATCCGTCATCGTGTCCTGGCAAATCGCGCAGAGCATGTTCTCGTTCATTTGAGAAGACATCGTACATATCCCCCTGCCCTTGGCTACGTTCATGTCACTTTTACACCGTTAGGACGTATAGCGTGTTGGCTTCTTACGAGATAGTGTCTTTGTCTTCTTGCGCCTGCGTTTCGTTTTTCTTGCACCTCCTGATGGTGGTAGTCGCTGGCGGCTTCTTGAACGGTCTCTAAGCGGATTTGTATTAAGTCCAGTATCTAGCTGACGTCCACGTACAATCTGCTGCTCTTTCGCAGTCGGTATAGCCACCGGCGGCTCGGGTTCGCGTGCGGGCGGCGGTGGCGGCAGCTTCCAATTATTTGCTCGGCCCTTCACAAATTCTTTTAATGCATTCTGCTCTACCGGTATACACCACTCTGGATTATCAACAACTCCTATTTTAAACGATGATGCACATTTTATACCATCAAAAATTCTTCCTGCAAAACTAGCACAATTTAAGTATGGAGAGGTTGATACGGCACTGCTTATCATACTATATTTGTATAACGGTTTACCATCTGCTTTATATTCAAACATATAGTAATCACCTACGGCCTTATCTTCTATTGGGTCGCTAATGTCTAATGATACTAAAAATTTTTCAATGTTTGTACGATGAGATTCCTTTAATTCACCAATTGCTATTATTTCATACGGGAATTTTGTCCAAGGTCTTATTAAATAATCTGGCGAATATATTGCCGCAGGTTTCCCAGCAATATCTTTTAGTGTCTCATGAACTTTTGGTGGAAAACATTTTAATGGAATAATCATTCCAGCAACTTTCCTACATGCCTCTGCCACCAGCTCAGATGGTTTGAGGAACGAGGCAATTATTTCTTTTTGTGTAGGAAAAGCTTTTCCTGTATGTTGCCCCGCATAACCCAGACCAAAGGAATATATTTTTCTGTTACTTATGATGATGATACTCACATGCTTAATTGTTTTAGAAACAACAACCATATAATGAGCATCCCAGGTAGTAATCTCTTTGTTTATCACCATTTTAGTGTTACTTTCATCGGGAACAATAGCACCATACAGTTTTTCCTGCTTAAATTGTTTTAGAAGCCAACCTAAATAATGACCACTTTTAAATTCTGGATCATCAATGTCTTTAGATTCAAATAATTCTTTTGATCCTTCTTGATTTAATAATGCCATTCTTTCTAGATGACCAGGTACGTCTGGTAAAAGAAATGGTTCAGAACTTTCTGGTGAACGATTTGCAGGTGCAGGTCCACCTGCACCTCCTAATCCACCTTGTCCTAATCCTCTTGTTCCTGGTCCTCTTGGTCCTGGGCTTGGACTCCGGAACATCCTCTCCTCTATGTAAATATATTTAACAGTCCAATATGTGAGATAGTCGTCTTTATTGTGTTTGCTTTTCTACAAATTTTTTATGTGCATCCCAAAAAGAAACGGAACTAAATCGGAGCGGTCAAAAATAATGGTTATCGGCTTGCCCATTATACAATAGAATAAGAATTTAAACGGACACTATTGTATAAGAATATATGGAAAACAGAGTAATTAGATTCTATGAATTACATACAAACAAATGGTTTCATATCATGAATTTGTCGCTTGAAATTATAAAAACAGATGATATACAACAAAGATATATATTGATGAAATATGGTCATCATTTATTTTCCAATATGACCAATTAGACCCGTGCGGATGTTAAATGAGCCATGTGCACGCCTGGTCCAGGCCCAGGTAGAAACCATACTCTTTGGCACGGTCAAGAGTATTCTTCGTACACTTGGCCTTGATCCGACTAGGATCCTCTGCATAGAATGCATTCATCTTCTCTGCATGCGCCACTATCTGGCTATCGGTCAGATCCGTTCTCTCATGGATCTTATAGGATTTCACCGCCTCCTCCAGTGTCTCTATAGCAAGAAATGGTCGGTTGCACTTGGGTCGGATCAATGCAACAGGGGAACCATCCGCCTTGTAGCCAATATATTGGCGCTTCAGTGCAGACACAATCGCGTGAAGTCGCTCCGTGGTAGATCCGCGATAGACCATCGGCTTGGCGTGATTGATCTTTTGGAATAGGGCAATAGCTGCAGAATGTTCTGTAATCGGGTATCTGCGCACAAGGAGGTCAAAGTCGGCAGCAGTTGGATTCTTCGCAAAGTATCGGCGCAGCACTTCTTGGCGATGTTGGCCATCAATGACGCGGTTCTGAACCTGTTTTTCATCGTCCACATAACTGATCACACTGAATGGTCCCTGGATCTCAGTTGGTGATTGGACAGATGCTTCCAAATCCGCTACATGGGATTCATCCATTGTACGATTGGCCTCCCATACAGGGAATCGTCCAATGAATGCTTTGGCAGCCACACGAAGCAACTTGCTTCCATCGGAATATACAAACACAGGAGTTGTCATTGCCAGTACAAAAGGGTGCATATATAGTGTCATTTTTATGCGGGCGGCATATATCGCACATAGTATGCGAAATCATCGCGCCCTTTCTGAAGGTTCTCGTATACTGGATATACCATATACGGCTGACCCGAGCCCTCCTTCCTGGAGATACCGAATCCATGTTTGATGTTCTTAAAGAACTCCTTTGTCAACCGATCACCGGCTGTAAGATCCTTCTTTGTCTTGTGATAATACGCAGTCAGACGAGTAGATATCGTATACCCATCGGTTTGAGAACTACATAGAAAGGATGTAGGGTGGAGAGGTTTCTTATATATATTTGTAAGGAATGAGTCTACTTCCTCACGCGTTCGGAAACCGACAGGGTGCTCTACAGCAGATGGTTTCACTACCTTCTTCTGCTTCTCTTTCTTGGGCCGCATATTCTCCAGGGCGGCATGGAATCCACATATATGAAGAGGCGCATCATACATCGCCGCCGTGATGATTTCTCCATTGTGTTCCTTGGCTAGATTGCGTGCACACTCCTCCATTGCAATCACACGGTGCATGATCTTGGTCGGACAATAGATGTTTGTACGCCGGTACGTGGGCCAATTCCTTGATCGCGCAGTACAACGACCGAAGAGCTGATAGATCTCATCGTTCGTGAGACCCATATGAGAAAAGATCGCGGCTGTAAAAGGCCCTAGCTGTTTCTCTAACAGGGTCTGCCCCATGCCTACACAGAGATATCCCGTAACAACAATTGGGCGGTCGCCGAGAGCCT
>Ga0214919_10008805_pt1 | contig 13171 bp, 16 predicted proteins | sample LL1503_MetaG_FD_177994 | JGI IMG/M metagenome (GOLD analysis project Ga0214919, IMG submission 177994) | Freshwater microbial communities from Lake Lanier, Atlanta, Georgia, United States - LL-1503 | ecosystem: Environmental > Aquatic > Freshwater > Lake | place: USA: Georgia | collected...
ATGGCATACCAACGAATGTGAACGTGGAGCTAGGGGTCAGTGCAACGGCGGGGGATGTGGTGAGGGTGGTTGTTAAGCGAGTGCCCGATGATTAAGAGTTAACGGAAGTAAGGTCTTACGCACTACTAATCACGCACACTATCGCATGTAATAAGCCTAGTAAACGCTCAATTATCGAATTAGGTATCCAAATGACTATCCGCGTTACTACCTCGTTGCTACCCTCTCAACATGAAACGCACGTTTCTACTTGTCCTTTTAGTTGGACTCCTATCTGGCTGCGGTAACTCAAGTGAACCTGCATCCAGCCCACAGGTCGAAGCCCAAACACTTGTCGGTACAAATGGCCAACTAATTTCAATTGAGTCTGACAACGTACGGGCGGCTGGGTATAACGCTTCAACATTGATTATGACTGTGCAATTTAACAATGGCTATACATATGAATACTATGGTGTGCAGCCTGAGTTATGGAATTCTTTTATTGCTGCTCAACCACATCCATGGAGTCAGGTTGGCAACCCACGCCTAGTGCAAGGCGGCGTCCCATATAAGCGAATTTCTTAAAATCTTATCGCAACCAATTCCATTATTATCACCTTGGAATACATCGAGTCAGGCATTCAAACCACTAGCAGCCTTACTTCCGATTTGCTACCCTTGGGATCTTATGCGCACAAGAATTGTATTAGTGATCGGATTTGTGGTGTTATTTTCTGGCCTACCATCGGCGAGTGCAGTGACCTGGCAGGAGCAAATGCTGGATTCCATTAATTCAATCAGGGCAGAAAAATCCCTGATGCCACTAAAGATGTGTCAGCCATTAGTGAACTCTGCTCAAAATTATGCAAAGAAAATGGCTCTGCAGGATTTTCTTGATCACACGGGAAAAGATGGCTCAACACCAGGGAGCCGAATTCAGAAAGCTGGTTACGATTGGATGAACTCTAAGAAGGGTTCGATGATTGCGGAGAATATTGCTGCCGGACAAAACTCAGTTCTAGAGGTGATGAAGGGATGGCGCAAATCTAAATCTCATTACAAAAATATGGTTACTCCTGAATTCACCCATGTTGGCTTTGGGATGGCCATCAATCAGCGGGCTAAATACAGGAAGTATTGGGTGCAAAACCTGGGTTTTGGCGCTACTTGTTAGTGTAAATATAAGATCTATTGGGTTACCACTATTAATTACTCAAATGTCCCTCTAGAGTCAGAGGGTGCTGAGTAAAAATAGAGTCTCAGTGGTTCTCGCTGCCACTATGACCTTCGGGTTTTTAGGGCTCGTGGGCACCCCTGCACTGGGGGCAACACCTCTTGTTAATCTTCTGCCTCCGGTCGAGAGGAGTATTTTTATTCTTGATCTCTCTGGCTCAACAGATTCAAGTCAACTTTGGAAGAATTCACTGCGCCCCTCACTTATCAAAAAATTAGCTCAGCCGTTTGGACTCCCGTTAGGAAAGGGCTTGTCTCAAAAATCGGCACCAGTTGATGTAACAATACGGGTCATTAATGCACAATCAATTGATGCTCCAAATTTCCCTATAGTTGGGATAGAAGATGTAGCAAAAATGTGGGGTCTTATAGACAAAATTGGTTCTAACCCGACTTCACGGCGCCTAGGTTTAATAGTTGATGACTTTTTTGGCGGAGATGGCGCATTTACTCAACAGGCGAGAATATTTTCTAAGTCAAAAATTGTGCCTCCCTCCAACACTGTTTGCCAATCTTCGGTAGTTAAATCCTTCCAAAACTCGCATTTTATGAATGATTTGGATCTGACTTCTAAAAAAAGCAGTGCCCAAGTAATTTGTAGTCTCATTATCGATTTATCTAAAAGGCTTCAAGCTGCAGATACTTACTTTTCAAATCCTAAATGCGTCCCAATCAACAACTCCTGTTCAGATATTGTTGGGGCAATTTTAAATACAACCTATGCTGCTAATGATTTGTACACGCAAGATCCGAAGTCTAAGCTTTGTGTCGCAATTGCATCTGATATGTTGAATAACTATCCGGGTATGTCAGAGAAAAGTGCTCTGAATACTCGGAAAATTGTGCTTGACAGAAGGACTACGGAGGAATCAGCAAAATCTTTGGGTCGTCAAGCGGCAGAGAAATCCGGAGTGAAGTATCCCCCCAAAATGCTAGTCAGGGTTTTTGTTTTAGGTCAGGGCACAGGTCCTAAGCCAATCCCCCTAGATAAAAATTTCGTCTTAACAGCGTATTGGAAAGGGTTTTGGGAAGCTGCAGGCATCTCATCCAGCAATCAAATACGGTCATTAGATCAGGCTTGTTCATGACAAATACGAAGCGAAAGGAATCTCATCAGTGAAAACTCCCATCCATCCTTACGCGCGAGCGAAACGAAGGGCTCGTCGTCGGGGCCGATCGCATGGCCGGCAAGGTCTACCTAGCCTTCAGTGGAATGGTGGAGCCGTTCCGTACCTTGATTCTTTGCATGCCGGCTACGGACAACAGATTGAGAGCTTAGAGCAATCACTACTGGTTATTGAAGGTCAATCCATAACTTCACAGGAAGAAGACGTGGCCGATAAGCAGTCTCAGGAGTACCAGATCGTCCAGAGTGAGCAGGAAAGATCGATGTATGAGTCTCAGCTTTCCAATTTGTTGACAGAGAGATCTGGTGAACTGCATGAAAACCCAACAGGTAAGGCTGCAAGGCATCGACATGTGCCTATCGTGTTATATGCCATGGCACTATTATTTTTAGCTGTAGGAGAATATTTTATTACTCTCCCTGCAGTAGAAACCCTATTAAATGATGAGGGTTGGCGTGCCTGGATTATCACCGGCAGCTTTTCTGCACTTACGATTTTGGGTGCACACATTATTGGCTTAACCTTCAAAATTGAAATTGATCGAGATCAGCCACAACCAGGGGCACAAAAATGGGGTGCATTGGTAATTGGCTTAGGCCTCACTTTCGTCGTTCTGTTCCTTTCTGCTGTCCGGAGTAAAAGCGTGAATAGCGTCCCCGTCACATTTGGGATGTCAGTTAGAGTATTTGGAACAGTTCTCTTTTTCTTTATCCAAGCAACCTTTATTCTTTGTGCCATTGCGCTGTCCTACTACAATCATTCTGAGATTGAGAGCGACATTTCTCGTTCCAAAAGAAAAATAAAGAAATTAACGAAGAAAATACGTAATTTGACTCGTTCGCGCCTGATTCCTGGTCGAGGTAATTTGACGCCAGAAAAACGTGTAGTACAAGTAAAGGCGATTATTACTCATATGAGACTTCTTGAGGCTGAGTATCGCGAACTTTGCTCAATCTATCGGGGAGCAAATTTATTGGCACAAAAGGTCTCATTTGCTACACCTGGGCCTGGGCTAACTGAACAACCACTAATGATCCCTTCTGACAGAATTGATGGGGAATAAAATGAGTAATTCTTCTTTTCAAAAACTCTTCAATCGCCGCCCAACAACGGCAACAATCGGACTCAGTATTGCTGCAATTTCTTTTTTCGCAACAATTTTACAAGGTGTCATCTCTTTACTTTCATCTGCTAATCGTTTCTTTTTTGACTTTGTTTCCGGAGTCGATCTCGGGGGCGGAGGTATTACTTTTAGGCAAGCATTGGTTGGATGTGCCTGGGCACTAATTGGCCTAGTAGCCTGCTATCGAGCTCAAGAGCCACGTAACTTGGCAAGGTTTACCGTGCTGATTACATCAGGTGTAAAGCTATTTGCATTTCTTGCTTTTTCACAAAAGGTATCTCTATCGATTTGGCAGTATTCACTAATTCTTGCATTTGCAGCAGCACCGATAATTCTGCTATTGCTGCCGCCTAGCAATCAATATTATGGACGACAGCAGTAGTCTGCCCGAAATACCGCTCTTTTCTAGGCTCGAAAATTTCATGCTTCCAATCTATTTCTAATTGACATGCGTAGGGCTAATCTCTTTTCATGAAGGGGGCTTTCCTTTTCATAAAAACGGAGGGCTATTCGAATGAAAGCATTTAAAGTAATGACTCAAAAAGACCGCGCTTTTGGCGGGAAATTTAATCCTGAGAAAGTAGAAGAAGCTCTTAATGCGATGGCCAAAGAAGGCTGGGAAATGAGCGGAGTAACCTCAGCTGAGTTTCCATCATTAACGGGTGGGCGTCAAGAATTGGTGATTTTCCTCTCTAAGGACATTTAAGTAATGTTAGAAAAATATGGTCGTAAGGGCACTGATGTAGATGGGATTTTCTTTACTGAGGGTGAAATTGATTCAGCTCGAGTTATTGGGGATGCAAAGGCTAGTTCTGATCGACAGAATATTTCGCTAGAAAAACTTAAGAAGGACCTTGCAGCTGAGGTTAAAGCAAAAGGTGGAAATGCCTTAGATAATTTCAAATATGTTCAAAAAGCTTCAGCTTTTTCTTTTTCAAGCACCCGCTGGGTAGCCACGGGTCGTATTGTTCAGGCATCAGAGTGACTAAATCCTTAGGAGGATAACAATAATGGTTGAGCTAAATTATCCATTCGTAAAAGCGACACCACAGCATCGATTAGGAGCAGTTGTTCTAGACAGTGTCTTCTGTGCCCTAACTTTTTATATCGGTTACATTGTGTGGGCATTAATCGTGTGGGGCCAAGGCCAGACTCCAGGAAAACAGGTTCTCAAGATTCGTGTTTACTCGGCTGACACGGGCCGGCAAGCAACTTGGGGGCATATGGCAGTGAGGCAGTTTCTTATTCCTGTGGCTTTTTCTATAGTTTTTTGGATTCCAGTACTCATCTTTGGGGGACTAGCAGGCGTGATTCAGGACCCATTCAATCAAGATTCTGTGGATACAACGGTTGGGATAGGAATCATTTTGGCCTACTTCCTGGCAGTAGTTGTAGGTCTAGTTGATAATTTTTGGATTTTGAAAGGCAATGATCGCCACCGGGTTACGGATATTTTGGCTAAGACAGATGTTTTGAATGAATGCGTTCCTACGAACTCCCAGATTCGTGGGCCTATTTCGGATTTGGAGAATTTATGAAAAAGATATACTTAACCGCTGGCTTAGTGGCAATAGCGGCGTTTTCAGCTGGACAATTCGCATTTGCAGCAGATGCCCCTGGATCAAAGTGCACTAAAATAGGTCAAACATCTAGCGTGAATGGTCAAAAACTGACGTGTAGTTTAATTTGGGTTGCATCAGGGAGTGCCGCACCTTCAGTCACCCCTAGCAAGTCGTCCGCTAAGTCAAATTCAATTCAAAGTAAGTCATTTCGATTAGACAGCATTAGTTTTAACTCAGAATTGGGAAGTGCTGGGGCATCAGCACGTGTGACCAATATTTCAAAGAACAAGCTAACTGCAACGATGAACGTTTCGATTTTTGCCAGTGATGGCAAGACCGTTGCGGTCAGCATGTTTGGCATTGTAAACGAAGTTGGGCCGGGGCAAACTGTGACAGTCACATTTATGAGTGTCTCAGGCGAGCTGCCAAATGGAACGTTTAAGTACTCATTTCAAGTTGATACTGAGTTCTAAGCTGAGTTCCACCATGGGAAATCTCAAGTGGTCTTAGAGTCTATAAAGGCAAAGAATGAGCAGTGGTTGATATCTTGCCAACCACTGCTCATTCTTAGTTTTTAATCGGGACTTATTCTGGTGAGAGGTCTAGTTGCTTCCACTAGATGCATTAATCTTTTTCTGGGCTGAATAGCCAACAAATCCCAAGACGATGCTAGGCACCAAGAAGATTGCATAAAGTATAAATAAGACAGCCCCTACTGCATACAAAATTGCAGCAGTTAATTGAAATCCTGTTTTACGCGCGAAGAAGCCAACTAGTCCAAAAATAACTCCGAGCCAGGTAATTAGCATGTGAGGAAGCACTAAAAGTGTTGCGATACCTGCTCCAATTGCCTCTGCATCATCTGCAGTGGAAGTGTTTGTTCCAGCCCAATAGACAAGTGCATAAATTCCATAGGCAAGAGCAAGAATCGTTGCCCAAAATGCTGCTTTACTCCGTCTTTCAAACATATGTTGCCCTCCTGAAGGTTAGCTACGTGTCCTGTCGATCTCAGGATAGCTCAGCAGGAAGCTTTCTAGGCGTAAGGGCAACATCAATAAATGAAGAATTTTCAGTTTTTTTCAGGCCCGGTAATTAAGAGTTAGCAATCGCTATCTCAGGCTCAACTAACTTCCACTTGAGCGCCACACGCTTACTTTTTCTCTGCCACTTCCTCTGCATCACGAAGAACGCGAAGAATATTGCCTGAGCCCAACTGCTCGAGTTCTGGCAATGACCAACCACGGTTGGTGAGAGTGTCCATCAGCCATGGATATGTGGAGACATCATTTAACCCAACAGGCATATCGGGAGCACCATCAAAGTCAGCACCAATTCCAACATGGTCAATACCTGCAACCTCACGGATATGCTCAATATGGTCAGCGACATTTTCGACGGTAACAGTCGGTGGCACGCCTTGATCTTTTTTATCTTTATCTCTAGACCATTGGGCAAACTCAGCTGAGACAAAGTCGGATACAAAGGCAACCATGCAAACGCCACCATTTTTTGCAAGAAGTGAGAGAACATCATCGGGGACATTGCGAGGAACATCTACTAGCGCTCTTGCACTTGAATGACTAAAGATTGCAGGAGCATTGGTTATTGATAGTGCATCAATCATCACTTCTTCCGAGACATGCGATAGATCCACCAGCATTCCCAGGCGATTCATTGTTTGGACGACTTGCTTGCCAAAAGAGTTTAATCCACCTAACTTGCGCTCATCCGTTGCTGAATCTGCCCATGAGGTGTTGTGGTTATGAGTCAAGGTCATGTATCTGGCACCAAGGGCGTAGAGCATCTCTAAAATTACTAGCGACTCATCTATGCAATGGCCACCCTCTACTCCAATGAGTGAAGCAATCCGACCACTCTGATGAGCATTGATTACATCATCGGCGCATGTAGCAAAGACCAGGTCTTCAGGAAATCTCTCTATGAAGGCGCGCACAAACATAATCTGTTCAACCGTTACGACCGCTGCCTGGCTACCAGTGAGTGTGGAAGGTGCATAAACAGACCAAAACTGTCCCGTTACTCCACCTTTGCGCAGCCTTCTGAGATCTGTGTGAAAAGCTGGCGCATTCTGTGAAAGATCTAAGGCATCAAAGTCGTAGTTATGAAGTTGGCGCATCGCCCAAGCAAGATCATTGTGCCCATCAATAAGCATCACAAACTCACTCGCGCAGAGGTAGTAATCATGTTATCTAAGTTCAATTGTTAGCGCTTCTCTGCAACAAGTCGAAGTTGCATCCACACCGCTAAACAATCGTCAGGGTTATCAAGGTTAATATTAAACAAATCCTTGACTCTACGAAGACGATATCGCAATGTATTGGCATGAATAAAGAGAGATTCTGCAGCAAGAGCAATGTCACCAACGGCATCTAGCCAAGCAGTAACTGAATGTGCATAGTAGGTTTTATTCTCAAGGTCGTATGCGAGCATAGCCTCGATACCAGGATGTTTGAGCCCGGGCTCACGCATGAGTTCATCGGCAACATGAGCTAGTAACACTCGTGTATGCACGTCATCAAGCTTTGCAACGGTAGGAAGATCTGGGTTGAGCGTGGTTACACGCAAAATGTCATCTATTTCACGGCGCATACTTGGCAAATCGGCGGGCTGAGTTGACGTATGGGCAATGGCTGCGCAAATTTGATCCTTAAAAGCTACGTGAATAGCGGTGAGTGCGCCATTAACAAGTCGCACCACGGACTCTGATTCACCGCCGGGCAGTAATACATAAACAGTCCGAGGAGTTGTTGTTATGGCAGCATCAGGGCGAAAGACAGCTAGATATTGTGAGAGTTCGTGACCTAGATGAGTTATCAGTGGAGCTGTGCCATGTGAGTTAGCAATTGCAGCAAATCCAACTAGTGAAAGCGTTGTTCCTGCCGGGAGCGCTAATCGATAGGCGATTTCTTTGGCACTGAGTGATTCATCAAGTGCTGAACGCAATGTTGCTTCACGGACCTGTAACTCTAATTTATTGTGGTTTTGGCTTCTAAGAATGTGCTGGGCAGCCAATCGCGCACCTTCAAGAAGCAAAAGCTCACCTTCTGGAGTGATTCCGCCAAGATTTTCAATAGCCCAGATTGTGCCCAGTGGCTTTGCGCCAGCCTTAACCGCTATTGCAGCGCGAGCAAACTCATCACTGACTTCCGGGAATCGAGTAACACCGTGACCTGCTAGCACTGTTCGATACTGAGCTAAATTTCTCTCCATATCCGGCACATGGCGCCCCAAAATGCCCTGTTCACGGAGTGCATCGATGCGTTGATCTGGCAGTGAGGAGTAAGCCAAAACTCTTCGATCCATATCTTCAATGGCGACAGAGCCACCAATAAATGCGGCCAAGGAATTTGCAAGGGTGTAGAGCTCATCACCAAGGCCTGTTGCAGATGGCTCAAATGATCCTTGTGATCCCAATATCGTGTGTAAAATCACATCAAGGTGTTGCCATGTGATTTCATCACTAGCAGCAAGCAAAGCGATGTTGTGGATTTGCGCTTCATTGATGAGTTGAGTTGCATCCTCACCTCGCATTTTAACTATAACTGCGGAGTATCCAACTAATGAGGCGGCCCGAAGTGCTTGCGTAGCAGTTTGCTCACTAACTCTCACACCTGTCAAGATCAAGATCGAGTCGGGCTCATTTGGTAGTGCATCGATGGGATCATGTAAAACTGTTCCACGTACTGATCTCGCTAATTTATCTGGATCAAAGAGAGTTCGAATTTCTTCAGTGTTTCGCTCAGAGAAAGCCTTTAGCAAATCGGATAAGAGCACGGCCCAACCATAGGCCAATCGGCTCAACATTGATATGGATTACTAGTCCACTATTGCCTCATGAGCCCGGTGGATTCAATACATACTCCTGAGGGGCAGATAATCTCGCTCTTTCCATCTGGAACGAGTTTAAATGAGGACAAAGAGCTTCTCATTGGCGGTTGTTTGGCATCAGAGTTGGTATCTACCTATGGCACTCCAGCGCTGATCATTGATGAAGCTGCATTAAGAGATCGCGCACGACGCTATCGAGATGGATTGCGCAGTCGATGGCCCAACTCTAACGTTATCTGGGCCTCTAAATCACTTCCACTCACCTCTGTATTTCGCCTACTTGGTGAAGAAGGCCTTGGAGTTGATGTTGCCGGTGGTGGAGAGTTGGTTATGGCCTTAGCAGCAGGGATCAATCCAGCGAAAATTGTGATGCATGGAAATGCAAAAACAGATGACGAGATTGAAATGGCTGTGAAGGCCGGGGTTGGAACCATTGTTATAGATAACTTTGATGATATCGATCGACTGGAGCGAATCGTAAAAGGTGAGCAAGTAGTCTTGGTCCGAATCATTCCTGGTATTTTGCCTGACACTCATCTGGCCAATGCAACTGGCCAAGATGATTCTAAATTCGGCTTATCTATGAGTAGTGCAAAAGTTGCAATCGAGCGATTGAAGGCAAGTAAAAAACTTCGGCTTGATGGATTGCACTTACATCTTGGCTCACAAATTATGTCAACCGAGCCTTTTATTCAATCAATAGCAGCCATAGCCTCACTGGGAGAGTTTGCAGTCTATGACTTGGGTGGTGGGCTTGGTGCGCGATACACGTATAAGGATAATCCACCAACTGTTGAAGAGTATCTTGATGCATTAATTAATACTGCTCGTAAATACTTACCGGCAACTGCCAAGATTTTAATTGAACCAGGACGCTCAATGGTTGCCGAGGCAGCTGTAACTTTGTATCGAGTCGTTACCGTTAAACAATCTGTGCGCACATTTGTGGCTATTGATGGTGGAATGGCCGATAACTTAGAGGTCTCTTTGTATGGTCAGAGATTTGAAGCCACGGTAGCCAATCGCGTCGGCGGGGGAGATCTCTACACACTCGTCGGTCGTCACTGTGAATCAGGTGATACTTTGATTGATGGTGTGAAGCTTCAGGAGCCTAAGGTTGGGGACATAATCGCAGTGCCAGTTACTGGGGCATACTGTTTAACCATGGCAAATAACTACAACGGTGCACGTCGCCCAGTTGTTGTGTTTTCTCGAGATGGTGTGGCTAGACCTGTTGTTAGGCGTGAAACGTATGAAGACTTGTTAGCCAGAGATATCAATTGAGAGATTGGGCTTTGAGTCAAATGGACAAGGTCAAACCTTCTTCTTAGTCCAATTGCCCAGCACAACAGGCTTCCTACCGTGAGATTATTCCCATGTTGCACCGACCACGAGGAGTGGGAGTGCGACAAACCGCAAGAACCGTGCACGATGGCTAAATCGCACACTGTTCGGCATTGATTGCCAAACTAGAGAAAGGACTATCTATGAAGAAAAAATACTCATCGATTGCGATCGCCACTGCCATATTTCTTGCCTTGGGAATCACGTTCGCTGGTACTGCACAAGCAGTTGAGGCAAGACTCGGAGATTCTTGTAAAACAATAGGCAAAACCGAAAAAGTAGGACTCATAACTTACACATGCGCTGTCGTTGGCGGACATCGTCAATGGACTGAGCCTTGGTTCAATGCTTTAAAGAAGAGTGCATCACTCTACAGATCTCTACCTGATGACATCAAAGCAAAGGGTACACTCGTATTTGCAACAGATCCTACCGATCCGCCATTTCAGTTCTTCAGCGCAAAGAACGACCTTGTTGGTGCTGAGATTGATTTAGCAAATGCAGTTGGCAAGATTCTTGGAGTAAAAGTTGAGTTTGTTGAATCTGGATTCTCCGCCATTGTTCCTGGTGTTGAATCAGGACGCTATGACGCATCAGTATCAGCATTTGCTAGTACTCTTGCTCGGCAGAAAATTGTCGATTTTGTTACGTATTTCAACTCTTCACGAGCCTTCCTATTTCGAAAAGGAACATTGCCTACAGTCAAAACTGAAGCAGATCTCTGTGGACTCAAAGTCGCAGTACCTGCAGGAACTACAATGTCAACAGCGATTGTGGATCTGAGCACAAACTGCACCAAAGCTGGTAAAACTGCAATTGCCTATTCCATTTATCCTGATCAGGCAACTACTGTTCTTGCAGTGAGATCCGGTCGCGCTGATCTGACTATTCTTTCAGCTCACGTATCCTCTTGGTGGCAGCAGAACTCTGGCAGCGAACTTGACATAGTCTTGAGGCCAGATCAGGGTGCTGACGTTAACGGTATGGTTGTTCGTAAGGGCGGCCTTGTCAACGTAATGCAAAAGGCTGTTCAGAAACTTATGGATGATGGAACCTTCAAAACCATCTTCACAAAGTGGAATATCGAAAAGCTCATGCGTGCTAAGGCAGAAATTAACATAAGCACAAGATAAGAAAACGGGGGTGACGAGATTGGATTCTAAGAAAGAGCAGGGTCCAATCTCGCCTACCCAGTCACACTCTGAGGCAACAATCCTTAACGCAGTCCCGATCCGGCACTATGGCCGCTGGGTTGCAACTCTCTTCCTGCTTCTTGTGGCGCTGGTTATGGGCAAATCTCTCATCACTAATCCCAGATTTCGTTGGGGAATCGTCGGTGACTACATCATCAGCGCTCCAATTTTGGGGGGTCTGCGCCTGACTTTTATGCTCACCGTAGTTGCACAACTTCTTGGAATTCTTATTGGAATTATCTTGGCGATAATGCGCCTCTCATCTAATCGTGTGCTGGCTCGTGCAGCGTGGATCATTATCTGGTTCTTCCGAGGCACACCATTGCTAGTTCAATTGATCTTTTGGTACAACATTTCCGCTCTCTATCCAGAGATTTCAATTGGTATTCCCTTTGGCCCAACTTTCTGGCAGGGAAATGCGAATGACCTTATTACTCCATTTGCAGTAGCAATTCTTGGGTTAGCACTCAACGAAGGTGCATATATGGCAGAGATTGTTCGCGGCGGCATTGTCGGAATTGATCGAGGACAAGCAGAGTCTGCAAAGGCTCTAGGTATGACACATATGCAAACTCTGCGTCGCATCGTTTTGCCCCAAGCGGTGAAGGTAATTATCCCTCCCACCGGTAATCAAACAATTCTTATGCTCAAAACTACATCCTTGGTCAGCGTTCTTGCACTTGCTGATTTGCTCTATACCGCACAGACAATTTATGCGCGCACCTTTGAAACCATGCCATTACTCATGGTTGTGAGTTTGTGGTACCTAGGAATTACCTCAGTATTAACTTTTGGGCAATTCTTCCTTGAGCGTCACTTCACAGAGGGTAAGCAAGTGCGAATTTCATTCACTCAACGAATCACAGGTAGGGTCTCCATGCGTGGGAGTAGCGCAAAGCTGGGGAAGGTGGTGCACAATGATTGAACCTGCACTGCGAGTTGAAGGTGTCCGAAAGTCATATGGACATGTTGAAGTTTTAAAGGGTATTAACATGCAAGTAAAGCCGGGCGAGGTTGCCTGCTTGGTTGGTCCATCAGGATCTGGAAAATCAACTTTTCTACGCTGCATCAATCACTTGGAGAAGATCAACTCTGGTCGCTTGTATGTACATGGCGATCTAGTGGGATATGAGGAGAAGAAGGGCCGCTTATACGAACTGAGCGATCGCGAGGTCTGTCGCAAGCGTGCTGAAATTGGAATGGTCTTTCAGAGTTTTAATCTCTTTCAACACATGAGTGTGCTTGCAAACATCATTGAAGCGCCTATGCGAGTCTTGAAAATCTCTAAAGAAGAGGCTGTTATTTATGCCCGTGAGCTTCTTGAGTTAGTAGGCCTTTCAGGTCGTGAAGAAAGTTTTCCTAAGCAACTCTCAGGTGGTCAGCAACAACGTGTTGCTATTACTCGTGCCTTAGCAATGCGACCCAAGCTCATGCTCTTTGATGAACCCACCTCCGCACTTGACCCTGAGTTAGTGGGAGAAGTGCTCACAGCGATGCAGGATCTTGCAAACTCAGGAATGACAATGATCGTTGTGACTCATGAAATGGGATTTGCCCGCAAAGTCGCAGACACAGTTGCCTTTATGGATGCAGGGCTAATTGTGGAGTCTGGACCTCCAGATCAAGTTTTAGATCATCCTCAACATGAGCGCACAAAGTCATTCTTTTCAAAAGTTCTGTAACAGTTGGTTATTACTTCTTTCTTCAGGCAGTACTGCTTAAGCGTTAGCGGACACCCAATAAACACTCCCACTATCC
>Ga0214919_10008806_pt1 | contig 13171 bp, 28 predicted proteins | sample LL1503_MetaG_FD_177994 | JGI IMG/M metagenome (GOLD analysis project Ga0214919, IMG submission 177994) | Freshwater microbial communities from Lake Lanier, Atlanta, Georgia, United States - LL-1503 | ecosystem: Environmental > Aquatic > Freshwater > Lake | place: USA: Georgia | collected...
CACTGGAACGACATCAACAACATTTGTTAATGCCGCAACCAATGTGACGGGTACTTTACCTATCGCTAATGGTGGAACTGGTTTAACTACTACACCCGCTAATGGTGCTTTGGATATTGGTAATGGTACGGGTTTTACTCGCACCACATTAACTGCGGGAACGGGCATTTCCATTACAAATGGATCAGGTTCTATTTCAATTGCATCAACTGCAACTTCAGTTTCTCCTATTGGTACAGACATAACATATGGTGATTACACATTAACACTAGCAAGTGCGGTAACAACAAGCGCAACTGCAATATTTGTACAAACTGTTGCACTTGATGCAAATAAAGAATTATTACTCATATATAGAGATGTAAGTTTGCAAGCTGTTGTGTTTGACAACAGCACTAAAACATTTGGTACTGTAGTTCTTGTCAGGACAGGTCAATTTGATACTATTAACAGTATTACTATAGTTGCAATTTCTTCGACTGCTGTTTTAGTTTGTTCTTTAGATCAAACTACTGGTTCAGCTCTTGAGACTGTTGTTTTAAGCATTAGCGGAAGCACAATAACTGTAAATACGGCAGTTGCAACAACTTTGGCTTCACAATGTTATTTTGTTCTAGCAAATACACGTTTAGTAACAGTGGGAACAAGCTATGTTTTAAACTACACTAATAATAGTTCAACACAACAAAGATTTAGAGCAATTACCGTAAGCGGAACAACCCCCTCTATTGGTGCTGAATTAGCTTATGCGGGAGGAACTTCAGGGGGAAGTCATCATTCGTATGCAATTTCTAGTTCTGTATTATTAGCATTTAGCAGCACTTCTGCATCAACTGTGTATGCTTATCCGATTACAGTTAGCGGAACAACACTTACGGGTGGAACTGCTGCCTCTAAAACAATTAGCACTTCTGCTGATATTATTACTGGTTTACTTAGTACAAATAACGTAGCACTTGCATATAGAACATCAAGCACTGCTACAACTTGTGCTGTTGTATCTGTAGCGGCAACTGTTGCTACTATTTCTGCCGCTGCAACAACTTTAACTAATAGTGCAAGTGTAGCTTATCAAATGCAAGTATTTAGCAACCAAGCATTTATTCATACTGGAACGGGCAGCACTGATGTTTTAAATGTTATTACTGATACGGCAGGGGTTGCTACTGTTGGAACAGAATATCCAACAGCCACTAATACTAGAATGTTTGGATTTTTAAGTACAGGAAAAGTTTTTTTAAGACCCGCAGCAACTATTACTGGTGCTTATGACCAATATGGTATTTCTTCTGGTTCTCCCGCATTAGAAAAACAATTTGTTGCTATGTATCCTACTTCGGGTGCAAACGCTATAGGACAATCAAGTTACACTGCTCCGCTAAGTGGTTTACCAAACTCCAACACTAGTGGTACTAATGGTATTTCTCTAAGACTTTCAAGTGGAAAAATTGTGCCATTTGGAAATTCTCCTAATCCATTTAGTTTTTCTTCTGATGGAACATATACATCTAAATTGCAACAGTCTGCATTTACTATTAACATTAAAGTTTTTAATAGTTCACTTTCAACTGCTGTTGGTTGGGGAGCGTACCCAACAGTAGTAGGATCTACTACAAGTTTGACAATAAGAAGGGTTGAATTAACATGAAAAAGATTACTACAGCAACGGGAAAATTTGGCCCGTACAACTCTGTTGAAGTTCTTGAAGATCGCTATCGGGTTGACGGCCCAGCAGACTTACCATTTACTGTCATTGGTCAAGGTGAAATTAGTGATGTTGTAGATGGTGACTTTCCGTTGCCCTCCACTACGCCATCTGATGAGCAAACAGTTGAGCAAAGAAAAGCGGTTCGCCAAGAACGTAATGCCAAGCTATCTAGCTCTGATTGGACACAAGTAGCTGATGCTCCTGTGGACAAAGCAGTGTGGGCTACATACCGCCAAGCCTTGCGTGACATTACTGCTCAATCAGGCTTTCCTTGGACAATCACTTGGCCTGATGCCCCGTAATGTATGTCTGACATTGATTTGGTCAAATACGGGGTTCTTTGGCAAAAAGTTGAATCAATGGAAGCCAAGATTGACAAGATGGAATCCCAACTTGAAACGCTGATTGAACTAGCCAACAAAGGCCGTGGCGGTTTTTGGATGGGCATGGTGTTTGTGTCTGCAACTTCTACAATTCTTGGGTATATTTCACACTATTGGTCAAAGTAAATGGATGCGTTGGCTCATACTTTTATTATTGTTTGGGCTAGTAGGTGCGATAGCCAAGAATGGTTGTCATGTGCGCGAGTTTTATGGGATTGGCTACACAACGCACGATCCTACAGAACGGCACAAAGAAATGATGGCGTGGCTCGATCAAAACGCCCAACATTGCAAGTCAACGGAATATGTAGTCATTTGGAACAACCTGTCCGAGTGGGCGGGTGCGTCAGATTCCACATGGCTTAGAAGCAAAGTAGTTCACGGATACAAAGAGGCACTAGAGCGTGAAAAGAAGTGATTACGCCAATACACAAATGGTATCCAATGGTGCAACCAGAGGGCTATCCGACTAAAACAGATGTGCTTGAGCGTAGGGCTGAAAAAATGACTGAGGACTATAAGCAAGCGTTAAAGATGAAAAAGATGGATGACAAAATTGATACTCTTGAGTTTGAGTTGTATGTAAAGAAGGCAGAACGCAATCAACTTAACCTTGAGATTTTTACTAATCGTAAATTGGATATTTATGTATGACCAGAAAACCAATACCCAAGAAACCTGCAATGGACACCAAGGACAAGTTAACCCTTTGGGTGACTCTTATGGTAAGCACAACCCTATGTATCTCCGTGTTGGCTATGGTAATCAGCTTTATGTTGGGGTTATGGGCAAAGGAAGTGGACAACGCAGAGATTTTCAAGATGATTTCACCCGCTTTTTCTACTCTTATCGGAGGCATGATTGGATTCCTGTCTGGTATCAAACTCATGCAAAATGAAGACAAACCTAAATGTAAGGAATAGCATGGCTACTTTTTTACCTGCTTTTGAGCAAATGATGAAGGATGAAGGCGGTTATGTCCTTCACGATGTTGAGGGTGATACTGGTGGAATGACCTACGCAGGTATTGCTAGAAACAAGAACCCTCAATGGGATGGTTGGGCATTGATTGACAGGAAAGACTTTGGTAGTGCTACACCATTGGTTCGTGAGTTCTACAAGCGTGAGTTTTGGGACAAGATGCGAGGGGATGAGATAGCCTCACAGGAGGTTGCCAGTAGCATTTTTAACTTTGGGGTTAACGCTGGTATGTCTATGGCTGTAAAGATTGCTCAAATCGTTGTTAATGCCACTCCTGATGGCGGTATGGGTTCTAAGACTATAGAGTTGTTAAACAATCAGAATGGTGGAGACTTCCGTAAATCTTATGCTTTAGCCAAGATTGCTAGGTACGCTGAGATTTGCAATAAGAACAGAACACAATCTAAGTTTTTGTTAGGTTGGGTTAATCGTACATTGTCAGGACTGAAATGAACTTACTTAACATTTCCTCAATCATTGACTCGGTAGGTAAGGTAGCAGGGGACTTAATCACAACTGACAAAGAGAAAATGCAGTTGGAGATTGAGAACAGAAAGCTAGACCAAGCTATCGACATAGCGCAGATTAACGTAAACAAGGAAGAAGCCAAGAGTTCTAGCTTGTTTGTATCTGGGTGGAGACCTGCTGTGGGTTGGATTGGTGCTGCTGCCCTTGCTTACCAGTTTCTTTTATATCCGATACTTGGGTGGGCATGGAAGTGGCTACAGGCTATGAACTACGTCGCTGCTGAAATGTCTCCTCCTCCGCTACTAGATGCTGAACAACTGTGGGTTATGTTATCTGGAATCTTGGGTATAGCGGGGATGAGAACATTTGAGAAACAAAAGGGTGTAGCGTCTAAGTAGACCACTCTCTCTCATTGCGTCCAGAGTTAGATTTAACTGTCTTACCTGTTAGATAGATAAGACCTAGCACTTTCATTTCGTTTAAGCGTCTAGCGACTTGATTACCATCTAGGTTAGTCAATGACGCTATCCCATCCTTACCAAGCGAGCCATGCTTTTGTAGGCAATCTAAGATGGTTTGGTAGTGCTGAGAGACAACTGGCTTAATAGCCTCTGCTGCCTCAAATGATGTTAGTGGGTCATGCGCCCTAACGCGTGGAAATTCGGGAAACATCTTGTTAAAAATTTGCTTGTAGTTCATTGTCTTATCCTATAGGTGGGGGTACTTATTAAGTTTATGCTTCGCCGCGATTTCCCAAAGGAACGCCACAAACTTAACTTTCCCCCCGTGTTATTTAAAAGGGCGCATCAAGGTCATCAAATACAGGCGCGGATTGCTTAGTTGTTTTGGGTTCTAGCGGCGGTTTAGCACTTAACCAACCATCCCAATTAAGCGGCATATTGTCAATCTTAATGCTGATGCCTTGCCCCTTATCCCATAGCGTACCGACCTTGGCAAACCGTTTTTTATTGTTGCCTTGGGCATCGGTGTATTCGCCCACTACGGCGATTAAATCTAATTTAGTTGACATGGTTCAATCTTTCATTCAGTTTACTAATTTTGGTATCTAGTTCGGCTAAGAACTTAACCACTTCTATTTCAAGCGTTGCCGCATATTCCGCATCAAATTCAACCCGCTTAACAAACATTTGTAACCCGCTTGGTAGGCGTGGGTCAAACGATACGAAATCGCACCAAGCCCGACCCGTACAAACCATTTGCCATTGCATTTGCGTTATGTACTTTGTAGGCACTTGTTCAGTAATCAATGTGTCGATATGGGTAGCGGTGTTAGGGCATTTAATTTCAAGTAACCCAAACAAGCCTATCAAGCCATCAGGCGATGCCCCTGCGCGTTCAATGCGTGGGTGCTGAACATACCCTACTTCATCAACCAAAACATCGGCTATAGATTCATAAGCGGCGCGGGCAAGTGGTTCGGTTTCCGTACCCCATTGCATTGCCGCATTTGTGTACGATTCTGCAACCGTGTTTGTCATGCGTTCGCAAATCAATTGCGCCATGTAGTTTTCGCGTGATGCCGAATAACCGCTTTTGGTTTTGGCAATTACATCAGCAACGCGGGATGCCGTGACATTACCCAATCGTGCGGCAAACCATTCAGGCGTACCTTGTTCAACTTTTTCAATCATTCTTGACCTTTTAGTTTTAGATTGGTTTCTGCCATTGCTTCCATAACAAGTCGCACACCTTTTGCGCCAAGATTAGGAATTTTTCTCAAATCGCGAATATCCCACTTACACAACTGTTCTTTTGTATAAATATCTTCTGCCCTTAGACAATTAAAATATCTAACTGGCAAATTTAATTCATGCAAATTAGCGGTTTTATATAAAATTTGTTGTTCTTCTTTTTTTTCCCATTCAGCATGAATTTTGTCGCGGTGTTCTAACATTTCTATTGCTAAACGATATGAACTTTGTGCTAACGAAAAATAATTTGTAATTCCAAATTTTTCAATTTGCGCGGTCATCGCAATAACCGCAAAGTGGTCTAATAGTTCTGTTTTAGTCATTGGTAATCTTTACATGAATGGTGTTTAGCATCTTCGCGGTCTTTCCATGTACCTGTGCAACCTGTACATTTAAACTGCCCTGCGGTGATTGAAAACTTGCCCGTTAATCTTGGTTTTGGTAGTTCAAATTCTTCTGCGTAAATTTTGTCACGCATTTTTTGTGCTACTAAATTAGCAAAGTTTATAAGCCCTTTGGTATAGGTTGGTTTGCCTACAAGCCCCGATTGTCTAGCCATTTCAATAATTTCATCTTGTGTCATCATTTCCCCTATTTCCCTTTTGCGCCACATTACAGTTTTGCTTTAACTTTATCTTTTGCGGCAATCACTTTCTTTTGCCAATCAGCATTGCCGTTACAAGCGGTATAGGCGGCTTTGTAGGCGTTCTTTAAACTATCTTGGTCGGTTGATGCTTCAATAGCGGCTAAGTGGTCTATAAGCACCGTTTCATCAATCGTAGTCTTACGCACCGCAGCATTGCCATCGTCATCTTCGGGGGCTTGCCCCGTAGCCGCCATCAATGAAGCCCTGCGAATATAAGTTAAGCACGACATAAAACCTTGCGGGTCATGCTTGGGTGCGGGAAAGAATAGTTTGCCGCAATCTAACCGTTCACCTGATTCATGCAAAAAACTTGTTTCGCAGATGATGCCATCGATATGTTCTGAAGTGGTTTGAAACAAGAAAATGCCGTTGTTGTTTAGCGCGTCTATAACCGCTTCAACGCAAGAAGCAAGGTCGGCGTAACGCGATTTAAAATGCGGGTTTGTAGATGTCTTTAAAGCAGGGCCAAACGCCTTTTGTGCTTTTACCAATGCGGTTGCTAAGTTTTTCATTCTGAACTTTCTAAATAATTGGTTAAGCGTTTGATTCGGTCGGCGTGGTAATCCGACATACGGCGGGCGTATTCCATTGCTGATTGAGCATCTAGAAAACGGCGTTTGGCTTCTTCAAGTTCTTTAGCTGCCATTTCCGTTGATGATGGCATACGCCACAAATCTTGTAATCGATAAATGAACTTCATGTTTAACCCCGCCATGCCAGTAGTACACCAATACCGCCAAAGATGACGATTGCCAAAGTACATTCAATTAAAGTGGTAATGATTTTGTGTTTCATGTTTTGTCTTTCATGGGGGACTAAGCCCCCGTTTGTTTTAGTTAAAAGAGAAATGCAAGCGTTCTTTTTGTTGTTCTTGCCAAACTGATTCTGCGGCATCGCAATCTGCAACATAATCATCCCATTGGGCTTTTTCTTCTTTGGTCAAATAAGTTAACCAAACTTGATAACCTTTTTCAACATCATCAAAAGAAAAAGTTTCAAAACATTCACCGTCATCGTTAACGATGCAGAAAACGCCAAAGTAACTATTGGGTTGGGTTCTTTCAACATAGTTGAAACTAAAAGATGGTGCGTTCATTTGATTGCCTTTCTAAAAGACCCTAGAAGTTAGGGCATGGGTGAATTATAAGCCAACTAATATGTGTGTCAACAACTTTCTTAAATTATTTTGTAGGTACTTTCCCTAATGTACTTATTGTATTAGTTGGCTTATAATGGGGTATGACCAAACAAGAATTGTTAAAAAAAGTACGCAATCAAACCGAACTTGCAAAGTTATTGGGCATCAAACAACCCGCAATTAGTTTGTGGAAAGAGATACCCAAGGCTAGGCTTTGGCAATTAAAGGTACTTAAACCCGAATGGTTCAAATGACAAAAATAGAAAAATACTTACATCACAAATCTTTGACAATGGAACATCTTGCATTTGCGTATGCAAATCAATCGATGGAAGATTCTTTGTATCACCTAATTTGCTATCACTTGCACAAAGATTACACGCAAGGGTTGTATTATTTTATGACCCATCAGGAACGCAAAGATTTGCATACGATGATGATTCTTTAGTACAATGTTTTGAAACACGGCTAGGTTTGAAGTCATGAGCAAACCGAAAAGCGAACTCCCCGCCTGCCGCCGTTTCTTTTTTGGGAGATTTGCGGAGATGCTTAAATGCGTACAAAAACTACCTATGCGGAACAGTTATTAGACCCTCGTTGGCAAAAAAAGCGTTTAGAAGTTTTAGATTATTCTGATTTTTCTTGCGAAATTTGCGGGGATAAAGAATCAACACTTCATGTTCATCACAAGCATTACATTCGTGGTCGAAAAGTTTGGGAATATGACAACAATCAGTTGATTTGTTTATGTTGGCAATGCCATAAAAATCAACATGACATTGAAGATAAATTTCATGATTTGATTGCAAGAATTCCATTAGATGGGCCTAACAGTCGGGATGAAGTTTTTTTCTTGCTTGCAGGATTTATTGGATTTGAAACACCAATTGAATACGAATATGAACAAGCCCTTTACAACATGGGTAGTTTTTGTTCAGATTGGTGGGTGAAAAAATGAAACGCCCATCATTCCAGTTCTACCCAAGTGATTGGTTACGCGATACTGCTTTGCGTTCATGCTCAACAGGGGCTAGAGGTTTGTGGATAGACATGATTTGTTTTATGCACGAAGGTTCACCTTATGGTTATTTAAAGGTTGCCGATAAGGTTATCCTACCCGCTAACCTTGCTCGTATGGTTGGTGAAACCTTAGAAGTTGTACAAGGTTGGTTGCATGAATTACATGAAGCGGGCGTTTACGATATTGATAACGGCGCAATTTTTTCAAGGCGCATGATTCGTGATGAAGAATTAAGACAAAAACGCGCTGAAGGCGGTAAATTAGGTGGCAATCCTAACTTAAAGGTTAACCATAAGGTTATCGTTAAGGATAAACAAAAATCAACCCCTTCATCTACATCTACATCTTCACCTTCTAAAAAGAAAGATAGCGCAACTAGCGTTGCTTGTCCTGATTCTGTTTCACAACAAGTTTGGAATGATTGGATGACAGTTCGCAAAGAAAAAAAAGCCAAGACATTAACCGAAACTGGTTGGAATGGATTTGTTAAACAAGTTGAAAAAGCGGGTTGGTCACTTGAGCAAGCAATTAGCCATTGTTGTTTAAAGCAATGGGTTGGTTTTGAAGCAGATTGGGTAGCACCGAAGGTTAACCCTGCCGACATTGCCCGCGTAACCGTACCAATGAACAATTTACCCGACCCCGCGTTAGAAAAGATTAAAGAAGATTCCAAACGCGCCGTACCGCCATCGTTGGAAGTATTGGCAAAGATGGCGGCATTAAGGGCTAAAGCATGACACACGAAATGGCGATGCGAATATTGGACAGGGTGCGGGATGGGGTTAGTTACCCGCAATGGGTGATACGCAAAGCCTTGGAACTAACTGGCGACATTGATGGACATGGAACACTTTAAGGATTGCGAGGCACGGGAATGGGTTGCCCGATACCGCAAAAAGCATTTAGAAGAAGGTAAGGGCGAAGCAATCGAATGGTGGAACAAAACCATAAAAGAAATTGCCGCCAAGCGCGGGCAACAAGCAGCCGATGATTTAAAACGAAGAATGAATACAGTAAAGGCTAAAAATGATAAACAAAGGCCATCATAAAGAATGTAAAAATTGTAAAAAATTGTTTAGATGCGATGCAAATTCAAACAAGGTTACTTGTTCAAAAGAATGTATGTTGGCACATAGGGAAAACAAAAAAGCAAAAGCCAACTGTTTACATTGCAATAAATTTTTTACTTTTTCAAAATCATGTGAAAGAATTTTTTGCTCTTATGAATGTTTTAAAAAAAATGGTGGCCCTAAAAGAGCAGGGTTTGCCGCCGTGGAGAAAATTGAAATGTACGGTCGAAAAAAAGATGCAAATCACAATTTAATTGTTGATGCAATGACAAAAGTTGGGGCTTATGTAATTGATATGTCTCATGTTGGAAAAGGATTTCCTGATTTAATTGTTGGCTTTCAATCAAAAACCATATTGATGGAAATAAAAAATCCAAAAACATCTTATGGAAGAAAAGGTTTAAATAAAAATCAATTGGAATGGAAAGAGCAATGGTTAGGCGGTCCTTATTGTGTAGTTAATAGCCCTGAAGCGGCTTTAAGAATGATTGGGGCTATCAAATGAACGCACCTTACAAAGCCATTGAATTTATCATGGCCAACGCACCTAAGTATGCCAAAGCAAAAGCCGAACGGATGTACTTGGAAGAATTCCGCAAAACCAAAAAAGCCTTGTTGATGAAACAAGCAATGGAAGCCGGTTTTGAAAGCGCGGTTAGCCAAGAACGCGAAGCCTATGCGCATCAGGAATATCAGGACCTATTGGTAGGCTTGGGCGCTGCAATCGAAATCGAGGAAACATTGAAGTGGCAACTAACCGCCGCCCAAATGAAATCGGAAATTTGGCGCACCGAATCGGCTAACGAACGCCAAGGCATAAAAGCAACAGAATAATTAAACAAAGTGTTGAAATGTGTATTAGCCCGCTTATAATGTTTGTACGCCGTTACATCACGGTCTTTTAGAAAGCAAACCTATGTGGCCATTTCCCCCATTTCCAAACCCAAAAGATAAGGGCAACAAACGCCCTAAATTCAATCCCGAAAACTTTGAGGATGCACCGGTATGAACGATTACGAATTTACCTTTAACGCAACAACGGGCGCGGGCGATGAAACCGTTACTTGCCGTATGACATACGAAAAAGATGAACACGGCCCGTATTTTGAAAACATTGAAAGCGTTATTTTTGAAGGCGTAGAAGTAATGGCGCTGATTTCTGAAGAACAGTTTTCAGATTTGGAAATGGTTGGCGTGAACAAATTGCGCGAACACATTAAAGAAGAAAACGAAAGGGCTTTAGAACCATGAGTAACAGATTAGTTTTATTAACCATCTTTTCAATGCTTTTCGCATTTTGGGCTTGGGTTATTTATGTTTGGGTTAAAGCATGAACAAAGACGAAGCATTACGCCTTGCATTGGAGGCGTTGGAATTGGCGCACCCAAGATTCGGTATTGCGACTGAAAAGCACAAGCAAGCCATCACCGCTATTAAAGCCGCACTAGAAGCGAAGAATGAGCCTTTTTGCTGGTACGACATGGAACATGGGGAAATTCAAGACGTTGAGTGGAATCGACAAAAGCCAACTTACGAAGGCAATTGGAAGCCTCTTTACACCACCCCACCACAGCGCAAGCCGCTGACGGATGAGGAGGTCAACGGCATTGCAAAAAACTATGCATTAAATAACCCAACAACACCATTGCACTTTGCCCGAGCCATCGAAGCCGCGCACGGCATAACAGGAGAAAATAAATGATGCCATCCATTGATATGGGCGCAACCCATACATCACACAAATTCAAGTTATGTACCAAATGCGAAACCGCTAAACCGCCCGAAGGCGGGATAGACATGGGGCATAAATGGATTTGCCAATCATGTTGGAACAAGCGCATTACAGGCAAATACCTAAGACAAAACAGTAAAAATGCGTAAGTACACTAAACGAAAAAAATTTTGGGCATTGATTGACCCAATCGCGCATGGCATTGTTGGGGCTAGTTACACGCCTAGACATTTGCTAGACAAATTAAGGCTAACCGAATACGCCGCTTTAGAATCAATCACCAAGGGTAATGGCACGGTACAGGATTGGCGAACCTTAGTAGATGTGCTAAACCTTTCGGAAATGATGGCTAAGAACGGCGTTGGCCCTGAAGTGTTACCCGTATGCCAAAAAGCCCAAGAAAGCCTACATAAAGCCGCTATGCGCTATCAAAACACAATGCAAATGGGATTAGATGGCGTTGGCATACAGGCGATTCGGGAATTACTGGAATATGCCGATTTGCAACAGGGAAGCATTACCCGCGCAGAATTTGAACGCTATGTGCAGAAAACAAGAAATTACATAAAATCAAACGGTAATTTAGTCGTTGAAATTGAATGAGATTCCCAAAACACCAATACATCCGTAGCCAAACCCTACTGCGTAATGCCCGTGAAATTCCGTGCCAATACTGCGGTGCTGACGATGGTACGGTGGTAGCGGCTCATGCAAATTGGGGCGGTGGTCGCGGTCGGGGAATTAAGGCTGATGACAACCTAGTGGCTGCTTTGTGCCTTAAATGCCATTACGAAATTGACCAAGGGGCGAATTTATCCAAGGATGAACGCAAAGAAATGTGGCAAAAAGCCCATCAAAGCACTGTGGATAACTTAGTTGAAAGCAATCAATGGCCCAAAGATGTTCCAATTCCTGTATACTGAAATTGTAGTTGCCTTGTGGTGAGACTGTACTAAAATGCAATCTCACCACTTTTTTTAGGAAAAAGCATGGATAAGTACGCGGGTTTTGTCTCAAACTTTGTTCTTGCACTACTGCACAGCGGCACAAACGCCCATTTGATGCACTGGACAACCAATAGCTTTAGCAAGCACATGGCTCTTGCTACGTTCTATGACCTAATCGTAGAACAAACCGATGCTTATGCCGAGGCATACATGGGTAAATACGGGCAGCTTAAAAGATTCCCCACTGAGTACCATCCCCCAAACCCCGACCCAATCAGATACTTTGAAGTGTTGTCTAAGTTCGTAATGGACATTAGAAAGCAATTACCCCAAGACTCAGAACTTAATCAGCTTGTGGATAACATCCAAGAGAACATCGACTCAACCCTATACAAACTAAAGTATCTAAATTAAGAGGGCGGTTAAACAGGCAATTGAGGATGTCGAGTGTGTAATTTTCCTGTTTTCTCGCACACATAATCAAAGACCAAATCAACGCCCTCACCCAATAAGGTGCAAGCAATGAGTGAAAACAACAAAACTAAACAAAGCCGCAAGGGTTGGACAAATAACCCCAACGGGAGGCCATCAGGAGTGCCCAACAAGGTCACGCAAGAGGCAAGACAGGCCATAGCCTTGTTTGTGGATCAAAACGCTCACAGGCTCGCAGAATGGCTTGATGCCGTTGCCGAGGGTGATCCAACTAACGACATAAAGCCAAACCCCGCCAAGGCGTTTGAGTTGTTCCAAAGCGTAGTTGAGTACCATGTGCCCAAGTTGGCACGCTCGGAAGTAACAGGCGCAAATGGTGGCCCACAAGAAATGGTCATTAAATGGCAAGCGGAATCATAGAAATCCCGTATAGCCCTAGAAAGCAGTTTAGGGAGTTTCACGCTAGAACCGAAAGGTGGGCTTGCTTAGTTGCTCACCGAAGGGCGGGCAAGACCGTTGCGGCTATCAATGACATCATCAGGGCGGCAATCACTTGCAAAAGCCCTATGCCCTTGTTTGGGTATGTAGCCCCATACCGAAGCCAGGCCAAAAGCGTGGCATGGGACTATCTCAAATACTTTTCACGCCCAATAGCCAAATCAAGCAATGAGGCCGACTTAATCATTGAACTGTTAAACGGGGCAAAGATCAGGCTATTTGGTGCAGACAATGCCGATGCCATGCGAGGATTGGGCTTTGATGGCCTTTACCTAGATGAATATGGCGACTTCAAGCCTAGTGTTTGGGGTAACGTGGTGAGACCGGCTCTATCTGACAAACAGGGGTGGTGCGTCTTTGGGGGCACGCCCAAGGGCAAGAATCAGTTTTGGGACATCTATGAGACAAGTAGAAAACTGCCTAATGAGTGGTTCA
>Ga0214919_10008808_pt1 | contig 13169 bp, 8 predicted proteins | sample LL1503_MetaG_FD_177994 | JGI IMG/M metagenome (GOLD analysis project Ga0214919, IMG submission 177994) | Freshwater microbial communities from Lake Lanier, Atlanta, Georgia, United States - LL-1503 | ecosystem: Environmental > Aquatic > Freshwater > Lake | place: USA: Georgia | collected 2015-03-15
AAGAGAGAAGAAAAAGATACTAGAAGAGATTGCGTTTTTTCCTAATTTAGAAAAACTCGTCGAAACATACGAAAATTAATTACAGTATTTATATTATACAATGAGTAAGCCAGTGTATACTCATAAACTAGTATTTTTAGGAGAGAGTTGTGTTGGCAAAAGCAGTATATTACTAAGATACGTCAAAAATAAGTTTAATCACGGAGAGTGTTCTACTATAGGAGCGTCCTTTTTAACCTCTAAAGTAATTTTAGACGATTGTATAATAAAATTTGAGATTTGGGACACTGCCGGCCAAGAGAGATATCATAGTCTTGCGCCATTATATTATAGAAAAGCGTCTGTTATATTTGTGACGTTTGACGTTACCTGTTATTCGTCATTCGCTGAGGCAAAAAATTGGATAACTGAATTAAAACAATATGGTCCTGAAAACGTTTTAATTATATTAGTGGGCAATAAAGTCGATATAACAAATTCAACTAGAATTAAATCTGAAATAATAAATGAGTACGCAAGCGATAATAATATAAAATATATTGAAACGTCTGCAAAAACGAATTACAATATAGAAAAACTGTTTGAGGATGCGGCGTTAAGCGTTCCGAAAAAAAATATGCCCAGTAGAACCGATATAACGATTGTTCCGCGGACGTCGTATTGTTGTTATTAAAGACGATAATTCCGAAACATAATGACAAATTTAATTATATAACTAAGTATATAATGAAAAGTGCAAAAAAACAGAAAGAAAATATAACAAGGTATAAGTCAATCCCCAAATATAAAAATAAAAAAAAGAAAAAGACAATTAAACTTAAACGCAGAAAGACGCAAACGTATAAAAAGTCAAAAATCGAAAAAAACAAAAAACAAAAAGGCGGTGATATACCAATGCCAATAATAATAAAACATTTAAATTTCTTCAGGACGGATGATATAAAAATATACGATGATATTGAGCAATATTTAAATCCTATTTATGGAGTTATAATGTGTGAATCAGGATACATTGAAAATAATTATTATATAGCAAAACAAAGGGAAGATTGTAAAAAACGAAAGGAAGAATTCCTAGAAAAAAAGGTAAAAGAAGCATCGCAACAAGCATCGCAACAAGCATCGCAACAAGCATCGCAACAAGCATCGCAACAAGCAGAAGAAGAAAAAAAAGAAGAACAACAACCCAAAAAGGATGAAAAACGAAGTGATGATGATGATGATAATAATAAACTAACGCCTGAAATGGAGTTTATCTACAAAATATCCACAGTAGTTCTTCCAAACGTAAGACCTACAAAAGATATAATTGAATACATTAATCCTTATATTATTGGACGTTATATCGCGATTTTATTTTTTTATAATAAAACAAGTAATGACGAGTTACATGAATTGTTAATAAAAACATTAATTCACGAACAAAAACTACAAGTGCCGGGGAAATCAGATGTAGAATTTCTTCGCGTATTTGGATTATTAACTTCGACTAATACAACCAAAAAAGAAAAAACGAGCAAGGAAATATTTCACATTTTACTGTACTGTTTATGGTGGATTTCTGACAATATAGAAGGTATAAAAAATTATTATAGAGGTATAAACGAAACATTCAAACAAATAAATACTAAAGAAATAACACCACTTAATTATTCCAAGAATGATATCGTGATTGCGATTGATGAATTATTCCCTAATGAGCGTAAGAATCATTTGACTGAGTCTCTGGCAGGCGAGAAGGATAAGGAAAAGAAAGGTGCTATTATTAAAGAGCTTAAGAAAATTAAGAGTGACGAGGCACTTCATGCAGATAAGATTGTGAGGCTAGTCGAACTACTAAATAAGACAAAAGCGGCAAAGGATGATTCTGAACGTAATATTTCCGTAGATGTAGATGATAAAGACATGGCAATAATAACAAAACTAAACGAAGACGTTAAAAAACACATATCAACAAAACTTTCTGGCATTGCCGATTTTCCAATTATAACGATTAAAGAATTTCCATTAGAAGAAAAGAAACACGAAGAACCAGATAAAACGAGTTTTGAATACGTTGCCGGAGATTTATTGTATAAACCTATAAAGGCATTAAATTACCGATACGCTAAACTCTTTGACGAAACATCTGGAAAATTTCTGGTTAAATATCCAGATTGTGTAGAAACCACAATGAGGAATTTCATTAATTTTTTATTGTTTGATTTTAAAAGTAATAAGTTTATCATTGGTGAAAAATTTGAAAAAATAAATCCAAAGACAATTGAATATTATAAAAAGTTTGATTCATATGATTTGCAATTATCAGATATCAAACAAGAAATATACGGACTTGAACTAAATGCTAGAGATGCTTGGACTTATTTAATAGTCTACCACGCAAACTCAAACATAAACTTTAAAAGTCAAACCGGACCACATTCTTATGAGGTTTTATCAGGAGTTATGTCACTCGATAAGACAAAAACAAATTTTATTCAATTGTTACAGAACTTGTTGTCACCGGAGATTATTATTCCCGACACTTTAAAAGAAGACTTGCTTAAATTTAACGTAAAAATAAAATCCGTTAAAGACGAAGGCGACGCGTTTAAAAAGGGCGTAGGGAATGTTTCAATAAATTATGAACTCGATCCTGAATTAAAGTACACTATTAACTTTGACCTTAAATTCAGACATTCATTTGTAACCATTAAACGTCAAGGTGGACAACAAGTAAACCTAGGGGTACATTCCAAAAACGAATACATACATTATTTGTCAGCTAATGTATTAATGTATAGTCCAGACAAAACTTATTTATGGTTTAAATATACAGATGAAACACTTTCTACTATATATAATAGAACCGCCTCATATAATATATTAGAATTGTTATCAAGTGACTTGGTAAGCAAAGATACTAGAAATAGGATGACATTATATCCTGTCAAATTAACCAAAGATTTTTTAAAGTATGGCAAAAATGTGGATGATTTTATATATGAAAGTAATGATTTTAGTTTTGTTGATGAAATGCATTTAACATCATTGACTTGCAAGCTTGATAGGTTTGTAACATCACTACCCGACTTAACCCCACTTAAAAAATTGACATCGATTGGAAATGATTTTGCTAGAGATTGTCGTTTAATTAAAACTATTGATTTAACGCAACTTATTAACTTGACAAAAATAGGAGACGGGTTTGCGCTAGATTGTGTAGGGTTAGAAACAATCGACCTATCTAATCTTATTGGATTAAAAACAATTGGGAATTATTTTGCGACCCATTGCAGTAAACTAAAGACAATTGGTCTAAGTAAACTTTCCGTATTTGAATCAATTGGGAATCACTTTGCGCTTAATTGCGGGAATTTAAAAACTATTGACCTAAGTGATATGCCCAAGTTAGAAAAAATCGGAGATAATTTTGCCAAAGATTGCAAGATGTTAACAATAATTAATGTAGATAAGCTTGTAAATTTGAAGAAAATTGGGGATTACTTTGCCTTTCAAAGTGATTCCGTAGAAAATATTAATATAAACAGCCTTGTTAAATTAGAATCAATCGGAAACTCGTTTCATTATAATAAACCAACATTAAAAACAATTGATTTAACAAACCTTGAAGAGTTAAAAACAATTGGGCATTATTTTGCGGCAAATTGTAACAATTTAACCACAGTAGAACTAACTGGTCTTTCTAAATTAGAATCAATTGGAGAGGGTTTTTCGTTTAAATGTATCAATTTAACAACAATTAAATTACAAGATCTTCCCGCTTTAAAAACAATCGGAGATAAGCTTGCGGCCTATTGTAATAAATTAAATGATTCTGAATTAAAAACAGATATAAGTAGCCTTCCAAAATTGGAAAACAAATCGAAGACAATAAAATCACTTGATCTTTGGAGCAAACTAGAAGTTGAAGAATACGAATACTAGATACTTTCAAATAAGAATTATATATCAAGAAGGAACATGATGATAACATGGCTATGTTGGTTTCAAAAAAAATTGAAAGCTTTTATGAAAATAGAATAAAGATAAAACAAGATAGAATGTTAACCATGCTTTCAAAAGAGCAAGAAATGCAGCAAATTCGCTTAAAACGTCAACGCATTAGGATTAAGAATGAGTATGACGAAAAAACAGAATTATTGGCACTTGACAATAAAAAGTTAGTATACGATAATCAAATGACCGCTGCGAAAGAAATCGTTGAACATTTTAAAAATGGAAAATCTATTGTTCAATTGGTCGCACAACCAGGTTCTGGGAAAACTGGTGTTGGGCTTCAAGTTCTCTACGAATTGACTACAAATAATTCCGATGAAGAATGCGTTTTGTCTGAAAATGCCTATTGTGTGTCTGGGATGGATGATACTGATTGGAAGAAACAATTTGAAGATAATTTATTGTCTTCTTTTAAGGACAATGTTTACCATCGTTCGCTTTTCAAAAAAAAAAGCGAAAAAACTGACAAGTTTCAAACATTGACAAATGGCTTTCTTTTAACGGATGAATGTCATTATGCGTCTGGTGCAAAACAAACAATGGCAAAAGCATTGAAATCTGCTGGACTGCTAGACGTTGATGTATTGAAAGCACGTAATGTAAAGATGCTTGAAATATCTGCAACTCCAGATTCAGTTTTATCTGACGCGGAAGCTTGGGGAGAAAAAGCAGCTGTTGTCTTTTTAAACCCTGGACCAAACTACAAAGGATTGAAAGAAATGTACAATGAAGGTCGCATTTTGAATCCTCCACCGTTGGAAGATTACAATGAAACCTTAACGTATTTTAAATTAATGCAAGAGCGTTACAATAAAACTACTCCCAAATATCATATTTTTAGAACAACTGACGTTTTGACGCTGGCCAATATTAATAAGGCCTGTGCTGTGGTTGGATGGGCAAATCCAATTATCCACAATTCTGAAGACCGCAAAACCAATATTGATAAAATTATGGGTGGAATACCGAATAAACACACACCTATAATTATCAAAAAATTTTGGGCAGCATCAAAACGATTGGTTGACACACACGTTGGTTCAACATACAAAAACACAAAATCTAAAGACACAACAAATTCGGCACAAGATTTGCCAGCTCGTACTACGAGTCAAGACGAATACTCTGGCGATCAAGTAAATGTTAACTTTAGACCATTGCATTTTTGTGACAAAGCTGCCATCAAACAATACATAAATTGGTTTGATAAGGGGTGCGATTATAAAAAGGTTGATTATAATGCCGATAGACTCAAATCTAAGAATGGAAAAATTAAGAAATCACAAAATTCAAAGATTCACAAAAGCATTGTTACTGGACTTTCAGATCTTTCAAGCGAAAGCGACTCTGAAGAAGAAGAATTGCCTTATAGAATTTCGGATGGAGAACCATTTTTATCAAAAGACGCCGCGAAGGAATGGTGCAAAAATAATCTAAACACCCAATACAAATCGTCTGCAAATAAAGTGTACAATACTTTGAACGAACCAACAACAATTGATGCAGGAGACGCAGTAAAATTTACTTATCGTGGTGCATACCGAGACATTGAATCTTGTGAAAAAACTCGCAACGCAAAGGACTTGGGTTGGGGAGTTGGAGGAGAAGGCGGGTCTGCGAGAATTACCCCTGTATACACAAATGAAACAAAAACTCAAATTGGATATATTGTGGTTTACGACAAGACTCAAAAAAAATAATAATGCACAAAAATAATTCATAATAAAATTTTTTTATGAATTATTTCCTATGACGGCGAGTTTTTTTATGTTTTCTTGTTCTCCTCGCATTTCTCTTTGTATTTCGCTTTTTTCTTCTTCTACCACCAGATTGTTGTTGGCGTTGCCGTTCCGCATCCAAGTCATCTTCATCAGATGTAGCATTTGCAATATGTCTGCCATGTTAGAATCAATAGGAGACTCGTTTTATTATGGAAACTCAAAGTTAACAAAAATTAATTTAAGAAATCTTGACGAAAATCCTGAAAAAAAACTTGATTTGGAAAACAAATCGAATATAATAACTTCGCTTCATTGAATAAACATATTTTTTTTAAATACACCGGCGTAGAGACCGCTTTCGAATAAGAATTATATTATATCTCAAGTATATAATATAATGAAAAGCTTAAAAAAAAAGAAAAGGTTAATTACGCATAATGTTAAAAATAAAAAAATACGATCAAACTTAAACTCAGAAAGAAGGTACATAAAAAAAAGGACGACTCTCAAAAACATACACACTTTAAAACAAATAGGCGGAGATACACCAATGTCAAAAATAATAAAACACATCAATTTCTTCAGGGAAGATGATAAATCGATTTATGGCGATATTGATGAATACTTGAATCCTATTTACGGAGTTATTATGTGTGAATCCGGATACATTGAAAATAATTATTATTTAGGGAAACAAAGGATTGAAAAGTCCAAAGATGCGGATAAACCAGTTACCCAAACCCGCCAACCGCAACATCAAGAAGAAAAAAAAGAAGAAGAAACAGAAGAAATGAGTAATTCTGATCTGGAAGAAGAAGAAGAAGAAAAAGAAGAAGAAATAGACATGTCTATAACACCTGAAATGAAGTTTATCCTGAAAATATCTACGGTAGTTCCTCCAAACGTCAAACCGAGTAAAGATATAATGCAACATTTTACCCCATACATTTACGGGAGGTACATTGCTATTTTATATTGTTATATTAACCTAAACGACGAAAATATCAATACATTTTATAAATCAATTAAACCAAAAAATACCATACAAAGAACGGATACTTTACACACCTTATCCTATACTATTTACCATCAGTTAACCGTCGAGTTAACCGCAGAGATAAAAGAAGAAAAGAAGGAAAAAGTTAATTTTTCCAAATTATTTGGAAATTATTTGCACGTTGTCAAACAGCCTCTTCCCGGAGAAGAAAATGTTAAACCGAGTAAAGAATTATTTCACATTTTATTATATTGTTTGTGGTGGATATGTGATAATATGGAGGGCATTAAGGAATATTATAGAGGAATGAATGTTACATTTGATAGAATAAATCAATCAACTTTGGAAAAAAAATTTCCAATTGTGAATATTAAAACAGAACAAGAAGAAGAAGGAGAAGAAAAGGAGGCGTCGTTCGAAAGCACTGTTGGAGAAATTGTTTATAAACCATTCAAGGTGATAAATTATGGAAGCTCAACAAGATCGTTTAATGGAGGTGAACCTGGATCAGTTTATTCTGATTGCGTGGAAACCGCAATGAGAAACTTTGTAAATTTAATATTATACAACTCTACCAAATTTAACATAGATATACTAATAGATAATGGCGCGAATGAGAATACAATTAAATATTATGAAACATTTCCGTCATTTGATTCACAAATGTCAAATGTTGAGAAATATATATATGGTAAAAAATTAGATGCTAAAGATGCTTGGAGCTATTTAATAATTAATTATGCAAACGAAAACATAGATTTTGTTAAGGTCCATTACGAAGTGAATTCGGGAGGACTCAGCAGAGACAAATCAAAAACAAATTTTATTCAATTGTTACAGAACTTGTTATCGCCGGCAATGATTACCCCAGAAAATATAAAAGAGAAATTACCCGAATTAAACGCGTTCATAAAATCAGTTAAAGATCCTAGTGACGCATTTAACAAGGGATTAGGAGAGATTGAAATAGATTACTCGTCATTAGAGTCACAAAACTACATTGTTAAGTTTGGTTTTGGAAAAGGACATTCCGAGGCTACTATTAAAAACCCATTTAAAAAAAAAATCGACAAAAAATATATACATAACAAATATATAGTCTATTTATCTGGTCCGGGTGCATTTGTAAATGTTAACAATGAAAATTATTTATTGTTTAAATATACACCTGAGGACCTTCTTAATGCGTATTATTCCCGAAATAAAGATAATAGATTTTTAGAATTATTGTCTAGTGAATTGGGAAACCCAGATGTCAGAGGTAAAATAAAGATAAACGCAAATAACGTAATAAAATTAAAAGATAAATTAAGGTATATTAATGATAGGTCGGTTAACGATTTTGTATATGTAAGCGTCAATTTTAAATTTGTTTATGAAATACCACAATTAAGATCATTGAATCACGCTTTTAGTCAAGATATTTATTTCAGACAAAAAAAAGTAATTGATCTAACTCCACTTACTCAATTGACTTCAATTGGAAATAAATTTATGAATAAATATGAGGTATATACGCCAATTGATTTATCCCCTCTTAAAAATGTTACCTCAATTGGCAATTCATTTATGAATCAATGTGATTGTCGGTCAATTGATTTATCCCCTCTTAAAAATGTTACCTCAATTGGCCATTCATTTATGATTCAATGTTTTTTTAGGTCAATTAATTTATCTCCTCTTAAAAAATTGACATCGATTGGAGACGAATTTATGAATCAATGTGGTTTACACTCGATCAATTTATCTCATCTTAAAAATCTTACATCAATTGGAAATAAATTTTTGTTTCATTGCGGTAATGATTTTGTAGGTTTAAAGACAATTAAAATACACGATCTTCCCAAATTAAAAAAAATCGGAAACGGATTTGCCACTAATTGTGAACAGTTGCAAACAATTGAATTATCCAAACTTCCAAGCATAATTGAAATTGGGAATGATTTTGCACATTCTAGTATGAATATAAAAACCATCATTTTAAAAGATATTCCAAAAACACTAAACATTGATGATATAAAAAGTAAATACAAAGAAAAAGTTAAGGTTATTGAAAAACCTCTGGAGTGGTGGTCATCCACGCAAAAATATCCACGCACTACATACGGGTACACACGGCATTTAAAGACGTTAAAGAGTAAGAAGGAATAATTGACAAATACGTTTTGTATAAATGAATTAAAGGAAGTTAAAGTGTAAATACTTTCAAATAATAATATTATATTATATGCAGATATAGTATAATGAAAAGCATAAAAAAAAAGAAAAGGTTAATTACGCATAATGTTAAAAATAAAAAAAATACGATCAAACTTAAACTCAGAAAGAAGGTACATAAAAAAAGGACGACTCTCAAAAACATACACACTCGAAAACAAATAGGCGGAGATACACCAATGTCAAAAATAATAAAAAACATTAATTTTTTCAAAGAGAAAGACAGGGAAAACTATAAGGATATTGACGACTACTTAAACCCGGTTTATGGAGCGATTATGTGTGAATCCGGATACATTGAAAATAATTATTATTTAGCAGCAAAACATAAACTTGAGATGAAAAGTCTCGATGGTCTATCAGACGAAATGAAATTAATATATAATATTTCAAATGTAGTTCACCCAAATGTAAAACCAACAAAAGATATCATCCAATATTTAAAACCATATGCTTATGGAAGGCTCGTTGCTATTTTATATTTTTATACCAAACTAACCTCTGAAAATATCCAAGCAGTGTATACGGTTTTTAAAGAGGTTCCGTCAAAAACGGATAAACCGTCAAAATTAGCACACATCATTTATAAGATGTTAAGAGCAGACTTCACCAAAGAAATGAATATCAAAGCGACGTCTCTCTTAGAAGTAGAAAGGGTCGAAGGGGTTGAAGAGAAAATGTCTGTTACGGCGCTTGCCAAAACTGTAAAATTTCATGATTTATTTAGAAAATATTTAAATGTAATCGATGAGCCGAAAGAAGGTAAAGAAATTGTACCCCCTTCGAAAGAAATATTTCACATTCTACTATACTGTTTATGGTGGGTGTCTGCCGACATTGATGGTATAAGGGATTATTATAGGGGTATTAACGAGACGTTTACAAAAATAAATAAAAAACTTTCATCATTATTTTTTCCCATATTTCCGATCGTCGAAATTAAAGAAATAAAAGAAGAAATGAATGATGATGCACCGCCGACGTTTGAAAGCATAGTAGGCGAACTTGTCTCCAATCATAAAGTGATAAATTACGAATATGCTCTACATTTTGATAAAACATCAAAACATCCAACATATCCAGATTGCGTAGAAACCACCGCGAGAAATTTCATTAATTTATTGATGGATAATGATGGTAAATTCAACATTCGTGATAAAAAATTTCGTGGAATTAACTCAAAGACAATTGAATACTATACAGTGTTTAAGTCAGTTGATTTGCAATTGTCACACGAGAGACAAACAATATACGGACAAGAGTTAAATGCTAGAGATGCGTGGAGCTATTTAATAATTTACCATGCGAACAAAAATCTAACATTTAAAAACAAAGGATACAATGTTATTTCAGGGGTTATGTCAATTGACGGCAAAAAAACAAATTTTATTCAATTGTTACAGAATTTATTGTCACCAGATATTGTCAAAGCAGACACTTTAAAAGAAGACTTGTTAGAATTAAATCCGCAAATATCATTAGTGGATGATCACGATCATTACGACGCATTTAAAGATGGAATCGGAAAGGTTGAAATAACTTACGATACTGATTACATGTTTACGTTTGACTTTGATGCATTACATTCTTGTGTATCAATTTATAAAAAAGATGAATCTAAAGAAATAGAAGTTGGTGAGGAATTTAAAGAAAACAAATATATAGTTTATTTATTAGGCGAAAAAGAATCCATCAAAGATGAGAATTATTTGTGGTTCAAATATACATCCGATTCGCTTAAAACTTTATATGAACAAACTAAAGATAATAAATATCTAAATCTATTGACAACTGGTTTATCGAATCCAGACGCCAGAGGTAGAGTAACTATAGATACAAATAATTTAAAAGATATTTTAATAAATGTAAAAGAATTTGAAAAGGTTGCCAATGATTTTACATATTCAAGCGATGATTTCGAGTTTGTTAAAACAATGCCATTTTTAACCTCATTGAACCACGTCTTTAAAAATAAAAAAATAAAAGAATTGCCTGATTTAAGTCCACTCAAACAGTTAAAATCAATTGGCGTCGGGTTTGCGTCTCGATGTGAAAATATAGAAACAATTGTTCTAGAAAAACTTCCCAATCTAGAATCAATTGGGGGGTATTTTGCAAACATTTGTAACAATTTAAAATCAGTTCAATTAATAGGTCTTAATAAATTAGAAACGATTGGCGTATTATTTGCTGGTAATTGTAACAATTTAGAAACAGTCGTTCTAGAAGATCTGCATAGTTTAAAAACAATTACTAACGGTTTTGCGACTAGATGTAAGATGTTGCAAACAATCATTCTAAAAAATATTCCGAAATCATTAGATATTGATAGTATACAACACCCAGGAAAGGTACAAGTTTTTTGAAAATCTATAACGAAAACGAAAATTAACGATTCATCTAGCCTCCGCCGCACCACCAAACAAAAAAAGTTTTTTAATCAACCAAACGCAACCGAAGTAACAAGTCAAGAATAAGAACAACAAATAACAATTTAACACACTCGACAATTTCTCTCGTCTTCGTCTTCATCCAAGTCTTCTTCAAAATCCGAATCCGAATCCGAATCCAAGTCTGCCAAACGCAAGTCTAGCGCCTTTTTTTCTTCTTCCAGTTCCGCCAGTTCGGCCTCGAATTTTTCGCACGTTTCTTCAATGATTATTTCCACCAAGGACAATTCCAACTCGAGTTTTCTCCGTGTCCTGTCAACCGTTTCCTCTTTTTTTTCATGTTTATGCTTCTCCTTTATCGGCGCTTGAGGTTGAAGTTGTAAGTCGCTATCCGTTTTTGCATCCCGGGTTGCCGGAGTTTTTATGTCTTCGTCTTCGTCTTCTTCCTCAAAGTCTTCTTCGGCATAGTCATCGTCTTCTTCTTCCTCTACATCGCTCTTCGAGTCTAGTACTTCTCTCTCGCATTCTTTTAACAATTCTTCTAACAATTCGTCTTCTTCTTCTTCTTCTTCTTCTTCTTCTGATTCTTCCTCAAAGTCTTCTTCCGCATAGTGGTCGTCATCATGGTCGTAGTCCTGGGCGTCGTTTGCGGCGAAATCGGAGACGTGTTCGCGCGAACTCGAGACAATTCTCTTTGGGTATTGGATCAGGGCTTCTTGTGTAGGCATGTTTTCAGTCATAGTTGGTATTGAACCGGAAAAGCAAATATGTTTCCCAATTTCTCGACGAACAAACATTTCAATTTTTTTTTAAAAATAATTTGATGTTCCATTTTGTTTCGCGTGGTTTCTAAATGACAATAAAAAAAATGACGAGGGGATGATGATTTCCCGTCATTTTGTAATTTTTTCAAAAAGGTTTTTAATCAATTCAACTAGATAAACGTTTATTTAGCAATATTTATAATATGTATAATTATAATTTTTATATATTTATATAATATATAAAAATGAATTGTATATCATTAACCCAATTGAGTAAACGTCTAGAAAACGATTATGGTGGGAAAGTAGATTTTAGTGCCCTAGAAAATGTAGAAAATGTAAAGAGACTGCGTAGTGGAAAAACATATGGTGGAAGAAAAACATATTGTAAAAGAAAAACTATTTATGGTGGTGGGTGTGATAAGATTAGTCTATTAGTAGTCATTGCTGTTCTAAGTGGAATGGTGTATGGTACATGTGTAAATATACCATCATTAGGAAAAAGTTATGATGTGATACGTGTGAAAATTGAAAATTATCTTCAGGCCCTCGCTCTTTACAACGATTATGGCGGGGTTACCGCAACTTTATTTGCAGCAATCCAAATATTACGGACATCTTTAACTGATATGAAAGGCGTTATATCGCAATTGTGTGACTTAGTTAAAGACTTTTGGCAAATGCCAAACTTTCCAAGTCAAAATGTGCCAGTGCCAGCTAATAATGGAGCGGACCGCGAAGAAGAAAAACAAGGAGGGAAATCTAAAAAAAAGCAAAGTAATAAAAGAACCCGATCTAATAAAAGAAAGACAAATCGTCGTCGTCGCGGTCGACGTTATTAATTTTTATACTATTTATGCAATGTATTTACTTACAAAAAATAATTTTATTTTATGTTCTATCTAATTTTATGTTCCATTTTTTTTGGTGTTTCTAAATGTCATGAAAAATGATAAAAAAATGACGGAGGGATGATGATTTCCCGTCATTTTTAATTTTTCCAAAAAGGTTTTTAATCAAAACGCAAAGTAGCAAAGTAGCAAAGTAGCAAAGATACAAAACAATCACAAAACACGCACAA
>Ga0214919_10008809_pt1 | contig 13167 bp, 16 predicted proteins | sample LL1503_MetaG_FD_177994 | JGI IMG/M metagenome (GOLD analysis project Ga0214919, IMG submission 177994) | Freshwater microbial communities from Lake Lanier, Atlanta, Georgia, United States - LL-1503 | ecosystem: Environmental > Aquatic > Freshwater > Lake | place: USA: Georgia | collected...
GCAGAAAATGGTAATCTTGAATGTATCAAGTATGCTCATCAAAATGGATGCCCTTGGAATGAATGGACGTGTATTTATGCTGCAATAAATGGTCACCTCGAATGTCTCAAGTATGCTCATGAAAACGGATGTCCTTGGGGTATAAGAACATGTGAATATGCTACAAAAAATGGTCAACTCGAATGTCTCAAGTATGCTCATGATAACGGATGTCCTTGGGATAAAAATACGTGCACGGATGCTGCAAAAAATGGTCACCTCGAATGTCTCAAGTATGCTCATGAAAACGGATGTTCTTGGGATGAACTTACGTGTATTTATGCTGCAAAAAATGATCATATTGAATGCGTCAAGTATGCTCATGAAAATGGATGCCCTTGTCATAAAAAGTTTATATCTACTATTGTTCAAAAGATTCTTATTCCAAAGTGGCGTGATTCTGTTAAAAGTCGTCAGATTATCATCTATTGGATGGAACGTAGTGCACAGACTTCTTGTGCAGAAAACGGACGAGCTCGTATTGAAGATATGAATTCATTTGAAAATGATTGTAATAGTCTGATAGTATAAAAAGTTTTTTTAATAAATACAAAAAAATTGAAAATTTAATAATTTATTGTTATAATAATATTATACAATTAATATTATGACGGATATTTATGATGCAGTAGTAAAAGGTGATCTAGTTCGTCTCAAAAATTTTCGCGAAAATAAAAAATTTTTGTTTACAGGCTTGTGTAAACTTGCAGCAAAAAAAGGTCATATTGAATGTCTCAAATATCTTCATGAAAATGGATATCCTTGGGATAATTGGACATGTAATTATGCTGCAATGAATGGTAATATTGAATGTCTCAAGTATGCTCATGAAAATAGATGTCCTTGGGATAATTGGACATGTTTTTATGCAGCATCAAATGGTCATATTGAATGTCTCAAGTATGCTCATGAAAATGGATGCCCTTTTCATGAAGAAACATGTAGTCGTGCAGCAAATTATGGTCATATTGAATGCATCAAGTATGCTCATGAAAATGGATGCCCTTGGGATGAATTAAGAACATGTTTTTGGGCTGCACAAAAAGGGTATCTTGAATGTCTCAAGTATGCTCATGAAAATGGATGCCCTTGGGATGAATGGACGTGTAGAGATGCTGCAAAAAATGGTCACCTCGAATGTCTCAAGTATGCTCATGAAAACGGATGCCCTTGGGATGAATGGACGTGTAGGGATGCTGCAAAAAATGGTCACCTCGAATGTCTCAAGTATGCTCATGAAAATGGATGCCCTTGGGATGAATGGACGTGTAGGGATGCTGCAAAAAATGGTCACCTCGAATGTCTCAAGTATGCTCATGAAAACGGATGTCCATGGTCTGCCGATACATGTAAATATGCTGCAGAAAATGGTCACATAGAATGTCTCAAGTATGCTCATGATAACGGATGTCCTTGGGATAAAAATACGTGCACGAATGCTGCAAGAAATGGTCATATCGAATGTCTCAAGTATGCTCATGAAAATGGATGCCCTTGTGATAAAAAGTTTATAAAAAAATTTATATCTACTATTGTTAAAAAGATTCTTATTCCAAAGTGGCGTAATTCTGTTAAAAGTCGTCCTATTGTTTACTACTGGATGGAACGTAGTGCACAGACTTCTTGTGCAGAAAACGGACGAGCTCGTATTGAAGATATGAATTCATTTGAAAATGATTGTAATAGTCTGATAGTATAAAAAGTTTTTTTAATAAATACAAAAAAAATTGACATATTTATAATTTATTATTTTATTGATATTTAAAGCAAAATTTACTACTAGTAATATTATATAATGTTTGGATTTTTAATGAATAGTCTATATAATTATAGGTTGATTAAATCACTCGATTTTATTCTAATTGCTAGGATGAAACATAGTCATATTATTTATAATCCATTAACTAAATCATTACTAATTGATAATTCTCTTAAAAAAGATTTAGAAATTGCAAAAAAAAAAAAAAAAAAAGATAATAAAGATAATAAAGATAATATTAAAACTATTGAAATGAGTGAAAGCCATGCAACCCAACCATATAAAAAAGTTAAATCAAGTAAATAGACGTCTAATTCTTATAGACCTCTTAATATTTTTGATTTAATTAAAAAAAATTGAAAATTTAATGATTTATATGTTTTTAATATTGATTAAGCAAAACAGTGTTCCAGATGATGAAAATAGCAATAAATTCGATCATTTTTATGATTGTTATGGCTTTAGCATGCTATCAATTTTATGTCATTGAATATGCATTAAAGTATATGTTGATGCCTGATTTAGTTCCATTATTTTGGATACTACATGGGATATCAGCCCCAATTTGGGCAACTGCATTAACATCTATGCTTATGATTTAGAATTTGTAATTATTTTATATATATAATTTATTTACAAATTTTATCATTTTAAATATTAATTTAATAAAACATAGTGTACAGACTTCTTGTAGATAAAATGGATGAGCTCGTATTGAAGATATTTTTAAGTACACAAATAATTAAAACTATTACACTTTTTTAACTGAAAAAGAGTAATAATATTATTTTCTAATATAATACATATGTTAGATTCAAAATACAAAAATAAATATTTAAAATATAAAAATAAATATTTAAATTTACAAAGGCAAATAGGTGGTGTTAATACTTCTATACAAACTCTACCTGATGATATATTAAGTTCTATATTAAATTCTTCATCATATAATAAAGAATCAAAACAAATAAAAGAAACAGATTTAACCATAAGTTTAAAAAAAAAACTTGGAAAAACAACATTGGATATGTTGTTTTCTACAAATGAGGATATTGTTATTAATGATCAATTAAATTATAGAGAAATTTATTTATTAGCTAAATTATTTACTAGAAATATTAGTAATAACATAACAAGAAATAATTTATATCTTGATATATCTAAAAATATATTATTTCCATTAAATATATTAAAAGAAGCATTATTAAATCCTAATAAAAAATTATTTTTAAATAATAGTAAGCAAATTAAGGAAAATAATAACATAATTCATTTATATATTAATTCTATAAATGATAATTATTTAGATTTTCAATTAAGATTTATATTTTTTTGTATTGATATTATAGAAAAAAAAGGAGACATAATATTAAAATTAAATCTATTAAATATGATGGTATTTAATAAGAGTTTTAATACAATAATAGATGCATTAAAATTAGATATACCCCTTATAATACTTGAATTTATTAATACTACAAATTTTACGGATAATACTGCTAAAATATTAGCAGAAGCATTAATAACAAATACAAAATTAACAACACTTAAACTTATATATGAAAGTTTAACCGATGAAGCAGCTAATCATTTTTTAAATGCTTTATTAAATAATAAAACACTTACTACACTTAATGGTCTTGATGACTCTTTATATATTAAGGAGTCAACATTAATAGAGATAAATAAATTACTAAAAAGAAATAAATTACTAAAAAGAAATAAATTACTAGAAAGAAATAAATTACTAGAAAGAAATAAATTACTAGAAAGAAATAAATTACTAGAAAGAATTAAAATAATAAAAGATTATAAAATACTAGACGATAATTACATACAGCATATGATTATTTAATATAGATTAATTAAGTTTTTATAAAAGTTTAATAAATTATATAAACATATATATATATGTTAATAACAAGACTATTATTATATGTAATGTTAATAACAAATTATAATATAAAAATTATTAAAAAAAAAATAAATTTATTAGAAAATGCAATGACTTCTAATAAATATAATATAACACAAAAAGAAGACTTTATTAATAGAATTGAATTATTAAAAATAGATTATTATATAGCTATAATTCAAAGTGATTTAAAATAAAAAACATATAATACTAATAAAAAATATATAATAATATACATATTATTATATAAATGAGTAATGTAGGTAATGTAAGTAATGTAGGTAATGTAGGTAATGTAAGTAATGTAGGTAATGATTGGACAGAAGATATTGATAAAGTTCTTAATAATATTAGAGTAAATTGTATTATTTTAAGTAAAGCACATAAAGAACGATATTTTGCTTTAAAAGATACTTTAAAATGGTACAGATTACCTGTTATAATCTTAAATGGTGCGAATAGTATAATTGCTGTTGGTCTTCAACCATATGCAACTCAAGGAGCTATCAGTTTAACAACATCACTTATTGCTTTAAGTTGTGGTATTATAGGTTCTATTGAATTATTTTTTGGAATACAAAAAAGATTAGAAAACGATATGATTAGTCAGCGTGATTATTATTTATTAGGTATAGATATATATAAGACATTAAATTTACATAAAAAGAATAGACCTGTACCTGCAAAAGATTTTCTTGAGAAGAGTTATAATATATATACTAAACTTATAGAAAGTTCATCAACATTAGCAAAAGTTAAAGGTGATAAATTAATAGAAATAAAAGTAATAAATGAAAATAATGAAAATAATATAAATGAAAATAGTGAAGATATTGTTATATCTCCTATACCAAGAAGAGGAAGTGTTCAATTACCTTCTAACGATAGAGAATTAAGTATTACAGATGATTAAAATAATTTACAAAATGGTTTTTTAAAATCACAAATTACAAATATATATATACACATTCCAGTTAATAGTAACACTGAAACAAGAATACAAAATTTAATTAATATAATATAAATTATATTAATTTCTTTTTTAATTTGTAATTCTTTTTTACAAATAATACAAGTATTCTTATTTTTAATTAACCATTTTTTATAACAAGAATTATGTATATAATATATTCCACAATGATTTATTTTAGATAAATTATCATATTCTTCTAAACAAATTATACAAGAATTCATTAATAATACTTTGATAATATTTAATTAAAATATAAAATAACGCTTCGTACTGGGATCGAACCAGTGGCCCCACGGTTAACAGCCGTATGCTCTAACCAACTGAGCTAACGAAGCAAATTGCTGGAAGTGGGGTTCGAACCCACGCATCTTTCGATAGATGAGCTTAAGTCATCCCCCTTAGACCACTCGGGCATCCCAGCTAAAAATTATATATGAATTATTTAATTATAACGCTTTGTATATTAGGATCGCCTAATAACATCACGTTTAATAGTTGTCTGCTCAAACTGAACTAACAACACAAATTGCTGGAAGTGGGGTTCGAACCCACGCATCTTTCGATAGATGAGCTTAAGTCATCCCCCTTAGACCACTCGGGCATCCCAGCTAAAAATTATATATGAATTATTTAATAATATTTAATTATAATTATAACGCTTCGTACTGGGATCGAACCAGTGGCCCCACGGTTAACAGCCGTATGCTCTAACCAACTGAGCTAACGAAGCAAATTGCTGGAAGTGGGGTTCGAACCCACGCATCTTTCGATAGATGAGCTTAAGTCATCCCCCTTAGACCACTCGGGCATCCCAGCTTAGCTCTTGCCCAGATTCGAACTGGGGTTGGAGGATTCAAAGTCCTCAGTGATAACCACTACACTACAAGAGCAATTGTTCCCAGGCGGATTCGAACCGCCGACCTATGGCTCATAAGACCAGCGCTCTAACCAACTGAGCTATGGGAACTATAATTATTAATATAATATCTCTTTATATCACTTTTTTAATAAATTAATTAATTAATTATATTTCAAATATAAATGGATATTGTTTATAATAATTATTATGATTATAATACCATATACCAACATGATTTGGTATATATTCAATATATGAAAAGTTATGTTTTTTTAATATATTTGATATAGTGCTTTTATAATTTAATAAATATGGTTCTCCTGTTAACATAATTTTAGATGGTTTATAATTAGGGGATATATCTATTATAATAATATCATCAGTCGTAATTCGTTTAGCATTTTTTATTATTTTATTATGTGCATAATTAGGCATTTCATGAAAAGCAAACATTATAGTTGCTGTATTAAATTGTTTTTGTTTACCATAATTTTCAGCATTTCCTATTGTAAAAATTGTATTTCTTTTTTCTTTAATATTTTTATTTTTATATGCTTGTATAATGTTAGCACGTTCAATCATTTCTTTACTGGTATCAATTCCTAATTGATTTATATAACTAGACGTTCCAGTACCACAACATAAATCTATTATTACAGGAAATTTATTATTTTTTTCATAAAATTTATTATTATATTTTGTAAGAATCTTTTGTCTAATATCTATTGAATTATAACATTTATTGTCTATAATTGTAGTTGCAAATGGTGCAACTATTGAATGAAATTTACCACCTAATCCTATATTACCAAAATTATGAATTCTATGATCATAATAATATTTAATTGGGCTAGAGAAAACAGAAACTATATTTATAATTTGAAATAATATAAAATAAATAGTATTCATTTATTATATTAAATTATAAATTATTTATTTTTTAAATATTTTCTAATTACAGCATCCATACTATATGGATATCTTTTTCCAGTACTACCTTTATGTATTTTTTTCTTTAAGATATTGTAAGCAGTAATTAATCTTTTTTCTTATATTTTGTTTTCTTTCCATAGGAGTTATATGATAAATAATATAGTTTACGGCTAAGTTAAATTGTTTTTGTAAATCATCATTAGACTCAAAAAATTTATATCCTTTAGAATTCTTAAATCTGATTTCATATTTATTTTTTTCAAAAATATAATTTATTTCGATATCAATATTAATAGTATTATTATTATTAATGTTAAAATTTAAATAATATTTGTTTTCTTCAAAAATATTATATACTACATATATCCTACAATTTATACTATGATTTAATGCTTCATAAGTATATAAAGGTGGTGTATTACTTGTAGTAATAATCCAATTATGTGATGATTTATTTTTTTCTATTTTAGCTTCTTCTTCTTCTTGCTCTTTTAAAAATTGGTCTTTTAATTTTTCTATATATTTGACTCCTTCATCTGATGTTAATAACACAAAATTTCCGTCATCTATCATAATATATAATTTTTTTACATCTATTGAAAAGTGTACCATAATTTCCCACTGATTTAAATCTCCAAAATCACTTATTTGTGTTTTATCAAATTCATCTATATTAATTGCTAATATAATTTGAGGATATTTAGATGCATTATTTATAGTTTCATAATCCTTTTTCATATCGTCAGTTATTTTTTCTATATTATCATTTATATATTGTGTGAAATGTATTAAAAAACGCGTTGGTCCTTCACCTAATTTTCTATCAAGAGCACCATATTCTTTGGCTACATGTAATTGACCAGTAAAACTTAACGAAATTTTCAGAGCATCATCTATTACTTTTTGTTGTCTATCAAGAAAATATCCCACATAAGAGCTTTTTCGTTTATTATGTTCATCAAGCCATTTACTTATAATAGGCCAATACTTTTCAATTATTTGATAAATTTTTTTATTATATTTTCCTGTTAATCCATTTTCTATGATATCATCAATATAAAATAGATTGGTTCCATGATAAATGTAATTTGGTCCACCACCAAGTTGACCTTTTAAATCTAAATATTTTAATTTATATTTTAAATATTTTTCTTTATACATTATATTCTTTTATAAATATAATTATTATATATGTAATAATGATATTGATATTAAGAGGTCATATTCGGGAATTATTTAATTCATGTAATTTATATTAAAATTTTTTATATTTTTAATTATTTATCTTTTAAATATTTATTAATTACAGTAGTCATACTTTTAGGATATCTTATATTATTAGGTAATTGATCTATATTAAACCATTTTCCATCAGTTGTTTCATTATTTTTCTTAAAAACAATGTTAGGTTTATCAGCATATGCTTTTTCTAAATAATATAAAAAAATTTTTGTATGTGGTTTACGTCCATATGATAATTCTTTAATAACATGGTTTCTAAGTTTACCATAAAGCTTATTTGTCCATTTATCTAGACGAAAACCACCTGTTTCTTCTTTAAATTCTCTAATAGAAGCTTGATAATGAGTTTCCCCATGATTTATTCCACCACCCGGTAAATTCCATTCGCCATTATTTTCTTTTACTAAATAAATGGTATCATTAAAAAATAATGCTGTTGCAACATTTGAAATTCCTCCACCTATTTGACTTTGTAAATTTAAATATTTAATTTTATAGTTTAAATATTTTTCATAATACAAATCATTAACTTCCATTATATATATATATATTATTGTTATCTAACAAATATATAGTATAATCAAGTTATAATATAATTTTCTACTATATATATATTTTAGAAATGATATTAATACTAAGAGGACATATTCGTGATTCATTTAATTCAAATAATTTATATAATTTAATAAAAAGAATATATAATGAATTTGTAGATTTAAAAATATATATACATACTTGGAATATATTTGCAAATAATATAAGTTGGAGAAATATAGAAATAAATAATAATATTGTAGATGATAATATAATTTTTAATTATTTTGATGATTTAAAATTTTTAATAAAAAAAATAATAATAGATGATGATACTAAAATAAATTTAATTGGTAATTTAAATGGAAATGTTGCTTCAAGTAGAATGCCTTTAAAAGGTTGGAAAAATTATTGGTATGGACAATATAGTATAATAAATTATATTTATAATACAAATATAGATAAAAATGAAATTGTAATAAATACTAGATTTGATTTATTATCTAATAGTTATTATTTTAATAATATAGAAGTATTATATTTTATTAAAAAAAATAATAATAAATCATATATAAAAAATAAATTTTTAATTGAAAATGAATTGTTAAATGATATATGGTGTACTGGTGTTGATAATATTTATATAGGTAATATAGATACAATGTATAAATTAATACATAAATTTTATTATGAATTAGATAATATAATAAAAATTAATAATAAAGTAATACATCAAGAATATTTAGTAGTTATTGTAAACTATGAAATCTAAACTATGAACTGTTTAATTATAAGTCACGTCATTATTAATTTCATCAAGAAAAACTATTAAATTTTTATTTAATTAGAATTATTTCTTTAATAAATAGTTCTAGTCTTTTTTTAAGTATTATTAATATATTTGTTTTTATATTAAAAAAAATACGGAATTCCAAACTATAATAAATTATAGTTTGAAATTTTTGTTTAAGTATCACAACTCTGCTACAACTCTGCCACAACTCACTCACGACCAAGTCGCTTACATGGAAGCTAACTCAATACCACCATGGGGTACGTGATCCAACTTGTTGTCCAATGCTACAGTACGGGATACGAGTTCCCACTCTTCGTCCAATCCCACAGTCACATCAGGAAAGCAATTCTTATCGGGATACAAATCGTCCTCGTCTTGATGCTCAGTCGTCGATAGACAGAGCTTAGGTACTACAATTTCCACCATAGCAGCTTTCACCACAGTCATGGCAAAAAGAAGATAGTCAAGAAACGGAGTCATAGCGAGCGAGAGAGAGCGATTGGCAGCCGTAGCTAACTTAATTTTTCTATTGGAATTAGTAAATATTTTAATTTTCAATTTTTTTTAAGTTAACATAAATATATTAAATTTTAATTACACCTTTTTCACTGAAAAATGGGACAGTAAAAAAAGTAGTAATTGCACCCTTGGAATCTAATCCGTTCTAACGGGCTTACATTTACTTGACGGTTTAATTAAAAACGGTTAAATGCTTTATATTTAAAACTACTATATGAAAAGCCTGAGATTTTTGCTTTGAGAGCTTAGGAATTTCAGTAGGAGTTAATAAGAAATATAGGAACCATATTATAACTAATAATATTAGTTAACAATACTTTAAATAGTTTTTACTATCCCATTTTTCAGTAAAAAAGGTGTAATCAATTAACATATGCAGTTATGCCAGCATGTTCTCTTGCAAAAATAACTGGTTCATTCTTTAGTCGTACAATATCTGCCACAGGACTATTTCTTGGAATTAATACAATAGGATTACCTTCAAAATGTACTTCTATATTTTTGGTAAAATTTAAATCTTCTGTTCTATTAAAATTTAAATCTTTTAATCCACTAATGAATTGATAGAATCCTGTATTTGTAATATTATTATTAGTAAGATCAATATGTTCAAGGTGTTCATAAAATGTCAATAATGTGGCTAATTTTGTAAGGTGTCTATTTTCTAATTGTATATTTTGTTGTTTATTTCCTCTAAAATTAAGATGTGTTATTTTTTTATAAATACCATAGGAACGTAAATCTATTAGAAATACTTGTTCAAATACAGGATTATCTAAGATTTGACCAATATTTATAAATGTAAGTTTTTTTAAGTTTGGATTACTTTTTAAATATGAGATAATTTGATATATTTCATCTTCATTTCCTTCTTGTATATTAGGAAATATTACTTCCTCTAATTGTTGATATTCGAATTTTTCAATATCGGTAATTACACCACCCATTTGATCTTTTAAATTTAAATATTTATTTTTATATTTTAAATATTTATCATAATATAAATCTTTACCCGCCATATATATATATATATATTAAATTATTTATATTATGATTAATAAACTATTAAATTTCTAAATTAAGTATCAATATGTTTCAATATATGCTTTAGTTGTATTACGAGGAATTACTTTAACATGTTCTTTAAGTTCTGTAAGATATAGACCACTCCAAATAACTCTTTTATCAGAAACTGTATTCAAAATAAACTTTGAAATGCTATCCTTGTATTCATCAACATATTTTTCTTGAAATGTTTTTTGATTTTCTTGCCAAATGTAATTACCATGACTAGAAATACCACGTTTACCATCATACTCATACTCAGTATCTATTTCATTTTCAAAGTCTTCTAGGTTTATATAGTAATCACTTGTAAATTTTTCTGGTGGTTTGATAGTGAAAGAAATATCTTTTTCAAAATCTTTATCAGTTTCTCCTTCATATGGTTGGTCTGCTTTAAATGTTAATTTTTTAGGTTTGTTTCCAGTTACATAAAAAGTATTTTCTACATCTTGTAGAACTTTTCTATCACCATGAGTAAGACCTAAAATAGGAATTTCATTAATTCCTTCTTCAATATTAAAACAGAAAGTAAAAGTTCCTTCAGTCTTACCTGAAGGCATAATACCAATAATAATATCACAATCTGGAGTAGCAGCATCGAAAAGAAAATTCAATAGTGCAAACTCAGACATGTCATCATCTGTACCAATAACATTTTTAAGAGTCATACCAATTTTTATTAGACCTTGTTTAATACATTCTAACATTTTAGGTCCAAGACTAGCACGTTCTTCTTGTGTGATATTACGTTTAATATATTTTCCTACTGGAAGAATTGCAATAATTCCACCATCAGGATTTTTTATAATTTTAAGAGGAGGAAATTCTAATGAGTTAATGTCAGATATATTCATACTACGATAAATTGGGAAAATTTGTTCTTCATATGTAACATATTTAGAAGGATTAATTATAGCATCAAGTTTTGCTGCTTGACAGGTTAATTCACCACATGGAATTAGATATTTTACAAATTCTTGATTTATAGGAAAGAATACACTAGGTGTTCCAGATACTGGGATTGACTGAATTACAATAATTGAACCATCGCTTTTTTGATGTATATGTAGTGTAGAGTTATCACACGAAATTTCATCGGTGTGTTTAAGATTATATTTACTATGAGCATCTTTAACAGTCTCCTCATTTTTTTCTAATTGAAATGAGAGGCACATGAGGATTCTGAGTTGTGATATTTAAATATTATATATAATCATTAAATTAAATAATTTTCAATTTTTTATAATAATAAATAATAAATTTGTTATTATTAAGTCTCTTTATTGATATAATTTTTTTAGTCAAAACAAACATCTTTTGTAACACCTCTAGATATAAAAAATTTCATTTGGAAATATAATAAAGATGCTATTATTGCCATAGATCTATCTTGTGTTAAAGCATAAGCTACACCCACATACATCAAAAATTGTAATGCAGGTTGTTTAACAAAATCAGATTGTATTGTTCCGGTTTTCATACCAATATCTTGTGCAGCTACTTGAATAAGACAATAACCACCTATTACTTTTAAAAAGGAATTTAAAGTTTTATTTGAAATATAATTAGTAACACCTAAACTTATCATTGAGAAACTACTATAAGTTATGTCTAAATAAAATATTATAATTATTGGTAATAAGGGAATTAATATTTCTATAAAATCTTTTAATCTTTTATTTTTAATTTTATCATAAACATTTTTATCTAAAGTTTCATTGACTTTTTTATAATTGCTATAAGAAAGTAATAATAAAACAATTAAAACATGTTGAAAGTAAGGAAATGGAACCCATCCAATATAAGGATTTAAAGTTTGCATATAAAAATAACTAGAAAAAAATTATTTTGTATATGACCAAATATTGTTATTTTCTAATTTGTTATCTTTTAAGTTAACAAAAATAAATTTAGAATGAGTTATATTTTTTATTTTGTTATATGTTTTTTAGTTTTTCTATAATTTTGTTATTATCCAATAATTAAACTTTTGAAACCAGTAAATACTTTAATTTTTAATTTTTAATAAATGAATCCATTTAATATGGGATTCCAAACTATAATAAATTATAGTTTGAAATTTTTTTGTATGATTTATATAGTCATAGGTGACTACACTAAGACCACTTGACCTTTGGTAAAAGCTCTCGAAGTTTCTTGATTATCAGTGATTGGTCACTGATTTCTTGTGCTTGTTTCTTGATTATCAGTGATTGCTTTTTGTTGATTTCTGCTTGTCTTTTGTTGATGACTGTTTGTTCGATGAATAAGCGTTGTGCATGTGCACGAGCCTCTTGTTCTGTCTTTAGCTGATTCGTAAGCTTGTTAATCATTGCTAGATTATCCGCAATCAGCTGCAGGACTTGTTCAGATGGTATAGGCATCTCTTAACAAATTAATAGTAACTCTATATGAAATTTATAAACACTTCATTTTTCAATTTTTTATGTTTTCTTCAAAAAAATATATTATACATTTTTGATTTCTTCTTAATGCCTTAAACTCAACAATAATTTTTTTAGCAATTTTAATA
>Ga0214919_10008811_pt1 | contig 13167 bp, 8 predicted proteins | sample LL1503_MetaG_FD_177994 | JGI IMG/M metagenome (GOLD analysis project Ga0214919, IMG submission 177994) | Freshwater microbial communities from Lake Lanier, Atlanta, Georgia, United States - LL-1503 | ecosystem: Environmental > Aquatic > Freshwater > Lake | place: USA: Georgia | collected 2015-03-15
GATGATGTCGCCACGGTAATAATCTGGGAAGAGCTTTGCGACATCAATCTGTTCCTTGCTCCGCATGTGATCAATCAGAGATCGCAGCAGAAGTTGCGAGCGCACAAGTGATTTCGCAATGCGCTCTCGCAGAGTGAAACTTGGATGTGAAGGCCAGAGAAAAATCGACACGAATGACGCGACACAAATCCCGACCAATACTGACTTGTAGACAATAACCGCAATATGCTCGGCACTGCTCTTGTCAAAGAACATCATGAAGTTGATGACAATAAATGGATATCCCATGATGAAAACAGTGCCCCGATACCGACTCGATCCCATGAAATACATGATCGCGACGATGTACAACCATAAAATGAAGAGCAGGAACCAAGGTTGCTGAATGAATAGGGCACCCAAGGCAACCGCGGCTGCACAACCGAATGTTGCTGCGCACAGATTCAGTACAAATCGAGTAACCGAACCCGCACCGCGAAGTTCTGAAACAATCAGCAAGATGCTCATTCCTGGATACAGAATTTCGAATCGAAGCGTCATCTGAATTGCGATGATCAAAAGCCCGCCGATTGCGATTCTTGCAGCAAATTGCCAGCGTTCTTTGTCTGGCCGAAGATCAGATGAAATCAACGACCAAAATGATGGTGGGCAATGCGGAATCTCGGACGTTTTAGAATGCATAATGGCGATGGTTTGATTCTGTCCGTGAGTTGATAATTCTAGCGAACGCAGAAGTACATGATTCATCGAGTCGTTTATAAAGTGCAGTCAGAATCAGTGCACGCAGTGATGATTCGTGATAATGTCAAGCAATGGCATACTTGTTCGATGCCATTTTTTTCACCTTCTAGATACTGGAGACCGAAATGTCATTGACTGTTGGATCGAAAGCCCCTGCGTTTACTCTTCCAAGCCAACCTGGTCAACCTGTTGATGTTGGTGCGATCATCGGCCAAGAAAAGATCGTCTTGCTTTTCATCCCGCTTGCATTTAGCCCAGTATGCACAGCTGAAATGTGCCACTTTAGAGATCACTGGAATCAGTGGACTTCGTTGGGCTGCAAAGTTTTTGCAGTGAGCGTTGATTCTCCATTTGCTGTTGCGAAATTTCGAGAACTGGAAAATATCCCTTTTCCAATCCTGAGCGATTTCAACAAAGATATCTCTCGCTTGTATGGCGCACTCCACGAAGACTTGATTGGAATGAAAGGCGTTTCGAAAAGATCTGCTTTCGTCATCGATGCCAAGGGAACTGTAAAGTACGCATCGGTCAGCGAAGATCCGCGAGTTCAAGTCGACTTTGTGGCAATCGAAGCAGCCGTCAAAGCGTGCTGAGCGTTGCGCCAAAACCGCCTCCGCCTGGGGTTTCGATCTCGAATTGATCATCTGCCTCCATGCGGGCCGCAACGATTCCCGCAACATCTTCAATTCGCCCATCGGCGCGGATGATTCGCTGGGCACCGCACATTCCAGGTCTGCCACCGGCAAGTCCATAGGGTGATTCAACCCTGTGCTGCGAGAGAAATGACAAGTCGACCGCTTCGAGAAATCGAATTCGGCGAACGAGTCCATCGCCGCCTCGATGTTTCCCAGCACCGCCAGAATTCGTGCGCACTCGAAATGTCTCCAGTCGAACTGGATACCGCCGCTCCAGAACCTCTGCATCTGTAATGCGCGTATTGCTGATATGCGTGTGCACACCACTTTCACCTGCGCCGTCACAAGTCGCACCAGCTCCGCCTGCAATCGTTTCATAGAAACCAAATCGTGCATTTCCAAAGAGCAAATTATTAATTGTTCCTTGACTGCACGCAGCGAGATCAAAGCAGCGCCACAGTAAATCGACCAATCGCTGACTTGTTTCGGTTTGTCCGATTGCGCATGCTGGACAAGCCTCGGGTGAACCAGAAAAATCTGGTGACAAGATCGAGCCATTTGGAAGGGTGATTTGCACTGGATCAAGAAGTCCCTCATTGAGCGGAAATGCAGGACCGTCGGCACCAAGAAGTTGGCCGACTAAAACGCGAATGGAATACATCACCGCGCCTCTGGTGACTGCAAACGGTGCATTGAGATTGCGAGGATGTGTGCTCGCGGTCGAGGTGAAGTCGATTTCGAGTCGAGTGGGATTCGAACTTCGTTTCATTTGCACGCTGAGAATTGTTCCATCGTCAAGTCGCTCTTGCGAAGTTGGAATCTCGATGGGGAGTTGTTCGATCGCACGTTCTGCTGCACGACGCGCGGAATCTCGTAATCGATCGCAACACGCTCGCAGCGATGCAATAGTGCACTCGCCCACAAGTCCACGCATTCGTATGGCGGCAAGTTCGTTCGCAGCAACTTGTGCTCGCAAGTCAGCGAGATTGTCATCGACCAAGCGGCTTGGCCATTTCCCACTTCGAAGTTGATCTTCGATTCGATCGAGTCTCGCTGCGCCATCTTCGACAATCACTGTCGGTTCGATCACGACACCTTCCTGCTCCAGAGTGGTCGCATCTGGAGGCATCGATCCTGGTCGCGATCCACCAATCTCCGCGTGATGCGCTCGATTTGCAGCGAAACCAATCAATTCGCTCGATGGAGTAAAGATCGGTGTGATGACCGTCAAATCGGGCAAGTGCGAACCGCCAAATCGAGGATGATTCACGACAACGACTTGCCCAGGCTTGAATTCGTGCACAAACTTCACGCTACGAATGCACGATCCAAGCGCGCCAAGATGAATTGGAATATGCGGCGCATTGATGACGAGAAATCCCTCTGCATCCAACAGACCACAAGAAAAATCGAGTCGGTCTTTGATATTTGCAGACACAGCAGTACGCCTCAACTGTTCGCCCATATCAGTCGCAATCGAACCGAGCTGCGCTGCCAGAAGTTCGTGGGTGCTTGCTGCAGTTGTGGTGCCTTGGCTCATGCGCTTGAAAATCATTGAGCCATTTTTATGTGTACAAGATTGCCAACCAGCCGCAATAAATGCCGTCGAGTCTCGACGCATCACAGTCATCGGCCCATTTGAGGGTTCAGTGTTTGCAGCAATTTCTTGAGTTGTGATTAGCGCATTTGCCCTTGCGGCTTCGATGTGGATTCGAATCCGCTCGACTTCAATCTTGCGCGTGTGGTCATAATCAAAGCCATAAATCTCGCGAAAACGCTGTCGAAATCCTGCGGTCAGTAATTCGACCAAAGTGTCACGCTTGCAATGCGATGCAATTTCAACCTCAATACTTTCCTCGGTTCCAGCCAAGCGCATCAAAGCAATCTTTCGATTGACAAGGGTGGATGCTCGATCAATTCCAAGAAGACCCAATTCTGTTTCCCCTCGATTCTGTAACTGGTCCAGCCGATCCCACATCGACGGATCGCAATCGCTCAGCGCACAAAGCACGAGTGAAGTCACGATGCGTGTGATTGGCGCACAAGAAATGCCGCTTGCACAAAGCAACCCCGCATCAAGTGGATAGATAACCGTACGAATTCCAAGTCGCTCGGCAACTGCGCACGCGTGTAATCCGCCAGCTCCTCCAAATGCCACGAGTGCATGATCAGCTGGATCGACTCCGCGTCGAACAGTGACCGCTCGTATTGCAGAAGCCATCGCTTCGTCTGCGATGGCGATAAAAGATTCAAGCATTTCTTGGATTGACATCTTTCTCTGCGAATTGCCTGCAATTTGTGAATGCAGTGCATTAGCTTGACCTTGTGCAGCATCGAGAGAAACTGGTATTGCAAACTGCGAACGATCGATACGGCCAAGCAATACATTTGCATCGGTCAATGTCAGCGGTCCACCCGTGCCATAACACGCAGGACCGGGCGAAGCTCCCGCACTGCGAGGTCCAACGCGCATCGCCTCGCCATCCCACCAAAGAATAGAACCGCCGCCCGCCGCAACACTTTCTACTGCAACGCACGGAGATGCAATCGACACCGGTCCCACTGTGGTTTCGTCGCGCATTTCTGGTGCACCGTCGACTCGTGCAACATCTGCACTCGTACCGCCCATATCAAGCGTGACACAGCGGTGAAACCCACACGCTGCGGCAATTGCAGCGGCACCTGCGACGCCACCTGCGGGACCTGAAAGCAAACTTTCACGCGGTTGAAAAGCAGCAGCGGGAATCAATCCTCCAGCACTGGTCATCATCAGAATTTCAGCACCAGATGCAGAATGTGCAATTGAATAAATAAACTCGCCCACTGGACCAGAGAGAGCAGCGTCAACAACTGCCGCACGAGCTCGGGCCTCGAATCGACTCGTTGAACCGCATTGATGCGAAACAGATATCCACGAAAATCCCTCTTCGCGAAGAATTTCGGCAACTCTAATTTCGTGTGCAACACCAGATGGTCGTGTTGCATCGGAGTGCAAGAGGGCAATCGCAGCCGATCGTGAGCCTTGGTGAAATGATTTGCGCGCACGAGCGCGCATGAGTTGCTCATCAAGCGGACGAATTTCGTTTCCATCGTGTGATATGCGCGCTGGCACACCGACAGAATTTCGTTCAATTGCGGGCATCTTGCGCGGCGCACGAGCAAAGATGTCAAGTCGCCGTTGATCGCCAATACAAAGAATATCTTCGAGTCCTTCATTGACAAAGAGCGTCACTGGAGTCACTTTGCCTTCAAGAAGTGCATTCGTGCCTCGAGTCGTTCCGATGCAAATACGACAGTCTGTGAGAGGAATTGGATGTGGTCGACCGATCGCCAAGCGCACAGCGAGAAGTGGCGCTTCGAATGGCGCAAGAAGATCCACGAAGATTTCCTTGACAGCAGAATTAGAATTCTGAAAAACGGATTCCATTCGATCAAGGGTCAATTCAAGTGTGCTCGAGGTCATCCGCCGCACAGAAACGACTCTGCACTCTTGGTTCGTTGCCTTTGATGAATCGGATGTATTCGCAGCACCCGCAAGCCGAACTATAAATCCGCGAAAGAATGAATCTATGGTTTGATCCGCTAGAGGTAAATGGATTTCAAGAGTAAGAATCAAAGAACGAATCGAAAGAAGTCTCCCGCGCACCGCGCTGGTACTCAATACCTTTGCTCGAACCGTTTCTCCATCTCTGGATCGTGCGATGCAGTCCGTGAATGTGCCGCCTGTGTCAACGCCAACCTCCCAAGCGAACGACGTGTTCGATTCATTTGCGATTGACGATGCCACAGTCATTGCATCGAGACTAGCGGGGTCGGATACTCTTGGGTTCTATGACCATCGTGGTCGATATTGCCTTTCTACTCTTTGCCATAGTCACTATGCCGTTTTGGCTTGTTTCTATGTGGAAGCGGGGGAAGTTGCGCACAGATTGGTCTTCGCGACTTGGATGGCGACTCCCCCAAGTACATGAACAACAAGTACCTGAACAACAAGTGCCTGAACAAGACGTCACCAAGGCAGGGGCTCAGCCCGCTCATCGCATCCTTCTGCATGCAGTTTCCGTGGGAGAAGTCAACGCTGCTCGCATACTTGCGGACATGCTTGCCGCTGCGCCGATCAATGCGCAAGTGATCATTAGCGTGACAACTGACACTGGAATTGAACGCGCACGAAAAGTATTTGGTGCGCGACATACGGTTGTGCGATATCCATTTGATTTTTCTTGGAGCGTGCGTCGATTTCTCGGGGCAGTCAAGCCGGATGTCGTCTTGTTGATGGAGTTAGAAATCTGGCCGAACTTCACTCGAATCTGTGCAAATCGGAGCATTCCAATTGCAGTCATCAATGGCAGACTCAGCGCAAGAAGTTTTGCACGGTCACTGCGCGTGCGGTGGATTCTTTCACCGATGTTTCGAAGATTATCGCGCGTTGCGGCTCAGGATCAGGCATACGCAGATCGGTTTGAGGCAATGGGCGTTGCATGCAATCGAATCGCAGTCACTGGAACGATGAAATGGGATACCGCAGAAATTGCAGATCATGTCAATGGAGCAGAAGAATTGGCTCAAGAGATGGGTATTGACAGATCAATTCCGCTGATCGTTGCAGGATCGACTGCGCTCGGTGAAGAAACACTGATTTCTGCGGCATGTCCAGAAGGCGTTCAACTCTTGTGCGCACCAAGAAAACCTGAGTGGTTTGATCAAACTTCCAGAGCGTTGCCAGGAAGCGTCAGGCGAAGTGAAAAACACGCAGGGAGTCCATCAGGACGATTTGTGCTCGACACGATTGGCGAACTTCGCAAGGCATATGCACTGGCCGATCTGGTGGTCCTTGGCCGAACATTTGGAAATCTGCACGGTTCTGACATGATGGAGCCCGCAGGATTAGGCAAAGTAGTGATTGTTGGACCGCGTGTCGACGATTTCCAATCAACTGCGGATGCTTTAATAAAGAGCGGGGGACTTGTGCAAACATCCGCAGAGAATCTTCGTGCAACGATCGCCGAACTTCTTGCCGATCCCAAACGAAGAGAACAGATCGCATCGGCTGCAAGAGATGTGATCCGCAAAGAACAGGGGGCTTCTGCCCGACATGCGAAGATTGCTCAAGAACTACTTGAAAATCGTGGTGCGAAATGACTGGCGGTGAAAGAATGAATGACCGAGTCAATGAGCGGGAAATTCTTGCGCTTGCTGCGGCAGCGAATGGCGCACTGCCAAAGAACATCTTGATTCCTCCTGGCGATGATATGGCGCTTGTCCAATTGACATCATCGCAAGTGCTTGTCGCTGTCGATCAAGTCGTTGCTGGTCGTCACTTCACTGCGAACACGCCACTTGATCTCGTCGCTCGCAAAGCGGTCGCACGAAATGTCAGCGATGTTGCTGCGATGGCTGGTATTCCAGTTGCGACGCTTGCATCAGTGACACTGCCACATTCACTTGGGGCACAAGGCGCACGCGATTTGCTCGAATCTGTCCGCAAGTACGCAGCAGAATTTGGATGCCCGCTGATCGGTGGTGATACCTCTGTCCATCACGATCCTGCTGGACCACTGACGCTTTCGGTGACGATTCTTGCATCGCCTCGAACGGATGGGATTGTCGTCACGCGCCACGGAGCGAAGATTGGAGATCGACTCATCGTCAGCGGGCCGCTTGGCGGATCATTTGCAGATGATGGGCTGGGTCACCACTTGACTTTCACACCACGAGTTGCTCAAGCGCACGAGCTCGCCGACAAACTGAATCAAGGCTTGCATGCGATGATCGATATCAGTGATGGACTCGGTCTCGATACCGCACGAATCATCGACGCATCGACCAAATATTCCAGCGTGGCAATGCAGGCTCGACTGAGCGGGGCGGATATTCCGTGCAACCGAGGGAATCTTATGCGGCACGCGTTGAGTGATGGCGAAGATCACGAACTGCTTGCTGCAATTGATGCGCAGGCTGAAGTTCCTTCCGGCTGGACTGCCATCGGAACAATCATTCAGCGGCAAACCGAGGATCAAAGATTAGTTCTTGTTCAAATCGCAGATTCGCTCGAGGACGCAACAAATCTAGGATGGCTTCATTGACTCATCCTGCAACTGAACAAGTGATTGCTCTCGCCAACGAAGCTGCTACCGAAGCGCTTGGCGAGAAAATTGCTCGCGAATTAAAAGCGGGAGACTTCATTGCACTCGATGGAGAACTCGGCGCAGGAAAGACGTGCTTTGTTCGTGGTTTAGCGCGAGGACTTGGCATCGATTCACACACGGTCGCAAGTCCGACATACGTCACGATGCAAACGTATTCAGGCGGTCGGTTGCCAATGATCCATATCGACGTCTGGAGAATGAAAGATTCAAACGAACTGGAAACCATTGGATGGGATGAATTATTGACAGATCAATCTGGAGTGATTGTTGTCGAATGGGCGCAGAAAATTACAGACGCCCTTCCACAAAAACGAATTCAAATTCAGATTGCGTATTCAAACACTAAAGATAATTCAACAATGTCTTCGTCGCAGGATTCACGCACTGCAACAATTGTCGATCACCGTGTCTTGCCGACTTGACCTTCGGGACTGACGGCATAAATCTGGAAACGATGACCGACTGGCAACCATCCCAATTCCTTGCAAATTCGATTTCGAAGCGCGGTCAACTCGGCGCTTTGAAATTCAACTAAGCGTCCAGTCTTCATGCACACCATATGGTCACGGGGTTCCTTCCCATAAATCAATTGGTAATGCGATTGCTTAGAATCGAACAACGCCTGCACAATGATGCCGGCGTTCTGCAACAGATTGATCGTTCGATAGGTGGTCGCCTTGGAAACTCGTTGGCCGCGCTTGCGCAACTCGAGAAGAAGTTCTTCGGCCTCGAAGAGACCATCGCGGGCGATGATTGCATCCAGGACGTCCGCTCGCTCGGTGGTGTACTTGAGGCCTTGAGATTTGAGGTATCGTCTGAAGACCGAGCAGAGCGGCGCCATCGATTGCGCCTTGGGCAAAGCAGAAATTGGATCAGTTGGAGTCATTGGATTTCGGCATTTGCGATTGCTTTAAAACGTCGAAGGTCCGATAATATATGTTCTGTAAAATCTCTTGGGCATCTACAAAACAAGCCAAATCCATGCAATTCAATCAGTATCAAGCAGATGCTATTTCGCATTGGCGGCCTGAGTCCATTTTTCAGCGCTCTGGTTGTCGCCAACCTTCAGAGCTATATCCACAAGCTTGGCGGCAATATCTCTCGCCTCCTTTTCGTCGCCCATCTTGATCGACAATTCGTAACTCTTTTCAAGCCAGATCATTCCCCCAGGAAGATCCTCAAGCCCCGCAAGCGCACGGCCATGGGTCTTCATCGCGACAAGCCGCATCGAATTTGGCAAATCAATCGAATTGTCTTCTGCATAGATTCGAACCAAATCATCCGCCTCCTTGGGATCGCCAAGATTCATTCGTGAACGCGCCAATGTGATTGATGTTGCAGCTGCCTGCTGACTTCGCTCGCCAAAGATTTCTCTATACCCAGTTGATGCTTCGCGCCAGAGTTTCTCAGCGTCGACGGTCCGACCCATACCCATATAGAGAAAACCAAGATTGTTCAGCGAACCGAGCGTTCCTTCTGCTTTATCGCCAAGCGATTGACGCTTGCGATCAAGATTTTCCAGATAGATGGGCTCTGCTTCAGCAAATTTTTCTTGCATCTCCAACACCATTGCCAAATTCCCTTGGACATTCAGCGAATATTTCGCATTGAGTCCATAGCGTTTTTCAAATCGTGGCAAGATCAAACGATAAATATCTTCTGCTTCGGCAAGCCGCTTTGAATCTCGAAGAATCGCAGCGAGATTGTTCTGGGCAATCAGTGTAAAGGGATGATCCACTCCAAGGACTCTAACCATGTCATTGACATTTGCTCGGAATGATTCTTCTGAGGCTGCGATATCGCCTTTGGCTTTCAAGACTAAGCATAAGTTGTTACGTGAAAGCAAAGTGTCCGGAGCATCAGTACCAAATCGCTTCGTTCGCAGAGCGATAGTTTCATCCAATGTTGCTCGGGCTTCATCGAACTTTCCAATTCGACGCTGGACATCACCAAGATTGTCCATTGAACGAAGCGTGCTCTCACCATCTATACCCAAGACAGCCTTCTTCTTTGCAACAACTTGCACATACAAAACCTCCGCTTCCTGTGTTCGACCTTGTTCGTCGCGAAGCCACGCCAAATTGTGCAATGATGCAAGAGTTGCAGGATCATCTTCACCCAAAGATTTTCTGCGACCCTCTAAAACTTTTTCAAAGATTGGTGCGGCTTCATCAACTCGATCGCTCAAGAGAAGGATATTTCCCAGATCATTCTGGACATTGAGCACTCGCAGATCACTTGGCGAATAGAGATTCTCAATAATCTTGACTTCACTCTTGATGTGTTCAAGCGCCTTGGCATATTCACCAATCGATCGATATGCCAAACCAGCTGTGCCGTGCGCATCAGCAGCAAGAATGGGATCGTCGCTGTACTTGACATCAATTTCTTCCATGGACTGATCGAAGATCATCAACATCAATCGTGTATCCATACCTTTGGCGATATCAGGAGTGACAGAATTGATCATCTGCGTGTTGAACCCATGCAATCGATCCGCTCGAGCGAGTTGACGGTTCGCCTCGGCAAGTCCATACGCCATTGCCACGGTTCCAGAAATCAATGCGACTGCGATCAATGCTGCCGCGGCCAGCCACAGCCTGTGACGCCGTGCAAACTTGCGCAGACGCACTCCTCGTGATGCTGGGCGAGCAAGAACAGGCTCGAACAGAAGCCAGCGATTGAGGTCTTCGCTCAGCGCTTCGCATGTTGCGTATCGATTTTCTGGGTCTTTCTCCAAACAGCGCAATACCACAGAATCCAATTGGCCTCGAATCGCTCGAAGAAGTTTGGCTGAATTCAACCCACGGGCTTCGGCACGCAACACTCCTTCTGCGATTTCCACAATATCTGCTCTACGAAGTCGTTCACTCGGAACTTCAGGTTCGCATTCACGGATAATGCGCTGCGCTTCGACAGTTCCAGCTGCTCGAAGTTGGCGAGAATCAAATGGCAAAAGACCCGTCAGCATTTGATACAGAACAACTCCAAGTGAATAAATATCAGCACGAGTATCTAACTGTCGAGTCCCAGAGAGTTGCTCAGGCGCCATGTATTCCAGCGTCCCAACTGGACCCACTCCATCAGCGTGTTTGGTCACAATCGTATCTGGATCATCTGTAAGCCGCGCGACTCCAAAGTCGATGACTTTCACAATTGGCGCACCATCAACTTCACGCACAAGAATATTTGCAGACTTCAGATCTAGATGAATGATTCCTTTTGTATGCGCATGCTGGACTGCCATCGCTACTTGCCGCATCAATCCCAATCTGGATTCGACCGACAATCGATTGCGATCACACCAATCTAGAATTGGCTCCCCTTCAACCAATTCCATAATGAAATACAAACTGCCATCCTGCGACTCACCTGCATCGAAGACTTGCGCAATTCCAGGATGATCCATTCGCGCAAGCAATCGACGTTCAGATTCGAAGCGCTGACGTAACCTCGGACCTGCGATCACCGTGCGCATGACCTTCACAGCAACTTGTCGCAGAAGCGGCCCTTGTTGCTCGCAAAGCCAGACTGCACCGAACCCCCCCGCTCCCAGCAAACGAATCACTTTCAGCCCAGGAAGCGACGGCGGTTGTAGGGTATTTGGACTTGGCTCATCGGCCTTCCAAAGATTTTGGCTGAAATCGGAAGTCATTATCGCGTTGAGTCCGTCTGCATCGCCATCGTTGCGTTTGCTCCAAGCCCAAGCCCGAATGTGGAATGCACTGCTTCGAGTCCGCGCTGACCGTTCGCAGCGTCGATGATGCAACTGATCTTGATTTCGCTTGTTGTGATGTTGTGAATTGCAACTCCAGCTTCGCCAAGCGCGCGAAACATTCGGCTCGCAACTCCAGCGTGACTCTTCATCCCAACACCAACGACAGAAACTTTCGCAAGGCCAACCTCGACCGACATTTCTCCCTCAGCCAATTCCTGCAAAGTCTTCGCCACGATCTGCTTGGAATCTGCAAGGTCGGCATGCTCCACAGTGAATGCGATCATCGTTGCAGAACCTTGTTCGGTCTGCATAATGTCATCCACCACAATATTCGCATGTGCAAGTGCGGTGAAGAGTCGCCCTTGAAGGCCAACAACATTCTTGATCTGCCGAATGCTGACACGCCCAAGTTCATCCTTGAGCGCACAACCAACAACTGCAAGTTCTTCCATATTTGGATTCTCCCGAGAGATCATTGTTCCATGATCTGGTTTTTGACTATGCCTGACATGAATCGGAACACCATATTTTTCGCCGAAAAGAACAGCTCGTGCATGCAAGACGCCTGCACCGAGCGTGGCGAGTTCGAGCATTTCTTCATAGGAAATCCGCGGCAATTTTACCGCGCAGCGGACAAGTCGCGGATCCGCCGTATAGACACCATCGACATCGGTGAAGATCTCGCAATATCCACCTGATTCAGAGATGCGCAGTGCAGCTGCAATTGCAACGGCAGTCGTATCGCTTCCGCCACGACCGAGCGTTGTGATCTCGCCTTCATCGCTCGTCCCTTGAAATCCAGCGACAACTGGAATCTCACCTCGGGATATCAATCGTTCCAATCGACCGCATTCGATTCGCGTGATTCGAGCGCGTCCATGAACGCCATCCGTTCGAATGCCTGCTTGTCCGCCCGTGAGACTGCTTGCAGGACAACCAAGTTCGCGCAGTGCCATCGCCAACAATGAGACGCTCGCTTGTTCGCCAGTCGCCATCAACATGTCCAGTTCTCTTCGATCTGGAGAGGCGGAGACTTGGTCAGCAAGTGCGATCAAATCATCAGTGGTGCTTCCCATTGCACTTGCGACAACGACAACATCGAATCCAGAGTTTCGCGCATCCGCAACTCGCTCAGCAGCTCGCCGAATGCGTGCGGCATCCGAAACGCTGGTTCCCCCGAATTTCTGAACAATCGTCGGCATTGGACGAATCTTACGGTTAGATTCGCTTAGTCGTCTGCCCCGACTCCAGCAGCTTCCCGATCTTTCTGCTGACGAACCAATTTCTTGCGGTCGTTTTCCTTCAGGATTTTCTTGCGAATTCGCACCGAAGTTGGAGTGACTTCCACATATTCGTCGACTTCAAGATATTCCAAAGCGCTTTCCAAACTCAATGGACGAGGCGACTTCAGAACGACCGTTGCCTCCTTGTTGGATTCGCGAACGTTGGACATCGGCTTTGCCTTGACAACATTCACATGCAAATCTTTATCGCGGTTGTGCTCGCCAACGACCATACCCTCGTACACAACATCTCCGTGGCTGACGAACATCACGCCACGCTCGGACAAATTCAAAAGCGAGAATGTTGTTGCTGTACCAGCTTCAACAGCAACCAATACGCCATTCTGGCGCTTGCGAGGAGCGAATCGAATCGGTCGATAGTCGCAGAACGAATGGTGCATCACAGCTTCGCCACCAGTTGCATTGAGTACTCGAGTTCGCAGGCCGATCAAACCACGGGCAGGAATATCTGCTTCGACATGAGCTCGAGTTCCGCGCATATCCAACTTGGTGATTTCAGCTCCTCGCTGACCAAGCAATTCCAGCGCACCACCCATCACATGCTGAGCAACATCGAGCGCAAGTTTTTCATACGGCTCGTTCATCACGCCATCAATCTCGCGTTCGATGACTTCTGGCTT
>Ga0214919_10008812_pt1 | contig 13164 bp, 8 predicted proteins | sample LL1503_MetaG_FD_177994 | JGI IMG/M metagenome (GOLD analysis project Ga0214919, IMG submission 177994) | Freshwater microbial communities from Lake Lanier, Atlanta, Georgia, United States - LL-1503 | ecosystem: Environmental > Aquatic > Freshwater > Lake | place: USA: Georgia | collected 2015-03-15
TCTTGTTGGATAGTCATAGTGTTTCTTTTATATTTTGGATAAATTAAGTCCCGCTATTTTAACATATTAGATAGTATCTTTGAATCCTGGACTTTGTTAGTGCACGCATATACTCTAGCCTTAATGTCAGCCTTACGCCATTAGCGCTTATCACAGAACAAGCAATCCATGATATAATCTATCCTTTTGATTAGACCGTTTACTGGGCAAATTTAGGCACATGGCAACTAAAAAGAAGATATTTATAACACTAATGGCGAGCATTGGACTACTTAAGTCCGGCTATCCATTGACTGCGTTAAATTATTTGGCGCAATCATCTTCAGAGTCAGTTCCTCAGCTGTGTACAACCCAAGATTTTGATTGGTATGAAAAATCTGGTGCCGATAGCGTAACTATACCTCAAATAGAATCACAATCAATGTTTGTTCAAGCAGACACTATTACAGGGCAAAGCAAACAAACTCATATCGCACAAGGTCATGTAATTGGTTACAAAGAAAGCCAAACCATTACTTCGGATTGGTTAATCTACGATCAAGCGCACGACCGCGCAACTTTAGGTGATAACTACGTATTAACCCGTGAATATGATGCAGTACAAGGAAAGTGGGCTGATTATTACCTTGACTTAAATAAAGGTACATTTACCCAAGCACGAGCATTTTATAATAAAGAGAATATTAGCGCCACAGGTGAGTCAATTTCAACGCAAGATAGTAAGCATATGACCATAGATAATGGTTTCATGACAGCGTGTAACCCAAACGATCCAGCTTGGTATATAAAATCCAATAAAATGACCTTTGATTATCAAAATTCAGAAGGTACTGCCAGAAATGCAACGATGTATTTCGAGTCAATTCCAATATTTGCTTCACCATATATGACCTTTCCTCTTGGGGAAAGAAAATCTGGATGGCTCACGCCAAATTTTGGTGGAACAAGCACGTCCGGAACAATGTTCTCGGAAGCATACTACTGGAATATGGCTCCCAACTATGATATGACGATTACCCCTGAATACTGGACCCGTCAAGGATTAATGATTACTGATAAATTTCGCTATATGACCGAATCTAATGTTGGCTCCATTTACACAGAACAAGTACCTGACTCTTATGGTGGGACAAGCCCAAACACCTACCGTTACTATTGGAGTTTGAATGATACGTATAGCCCAATGCAATACGTTACTACTGGGTATAATTATAATGTAGTATCGGATAATAACTATTTCAATGATTTCGGTAACTTCTACTCAGTAACAGATAATGTCAATTTGGAACAATCAGCATTTGCGCAATACAAACCAAGCTGGGGTTTAGCTAGCGTTAAAGTCGTGAATTACCAAACTTTATATCCTTATGGCTACGGAACGACAATTCCAATTTATTCATCTTATCCAGCCATAAATTTTAATGTCAATGATCAAGATATTGGCTCAAGTGGATTAAAGTGGAATTTATTAAGTCAATATACTAATTTTCAATCTCCGGCAATGCAAAGTGGCGAACGAACAATGCTCTATCCAAGCGTAAAATATCCTTTTCAATCCGCATGGGGTTACGCAACGCCCAAATTTGGCTATAGTTACACCTACTATAATGTCGGAGCTGATCCGGGCTACCCTAATTCTGCTGGACAATTAAATCGAGCGTTACCGATAACCTCCTTAGATACCGGATTGTACTTTGATCGCCCAATGGGGTTATCTGGTGGCAGTTATACCCAAACTTTTGAACCACGAGCATATTATTTGTATATACCGGAACAAAATCAATCCAATCTTCCAATTTTTGATACTGCAACTGCAACATATAACTATAACCAGTTATTTAGCGAGAATCGTTTCTCGGGTTATGACCGGATTAATATGGCAAATGATATAACTATTGGTGGAACAACCCGCATTTTAAATGATGCCAATGGCACCGAATTAATGAATTTTAGCTTAGGTTATCGCTACTACATTACTCCAGAGAATAATTTCCTTTATGGAAATACAACCCAAGATTCGCAGTTATTTTTGCCAACTCCAAATCTAATCGCTGAATTGAATAACAATTGGAGCAAGCAATTTTCAACTAATGCTAATTTCCAATACGATACCGTCTATGATACTATTGATGCCTGGAACGTTGGAATGAAATTTAATCCTGATGACGGTAAAATTTTGACTATCGGCTATGGATATCAATATAATGTACCATTGCTATATTATGCATATACCCCTGGACAGGCTTTTACCCCAATTGGTTACGAAAATCAATACGCACTTAATGTTGCTGGACAATGGCCAATTTATGACAATATCTATGCAGTTGGGCGAACTAACTATGATTTTACTCGCGGGTTAATGCTAAATTTCCTTGGTGGTTTGGAGTATAACGGCGGTTGTTATACTGTTAGTGCAGTATATCAACAATTTATCTTTAACTACAATCAAGTACAACAAAATTACCTGTTAAATTTCTCGTTTAAAGGTATCGGTAACGTTGGATCTGGAGATCCAAGCAGTAATCTTAAAATTGGTGTTCCTGGTTATATACCCGTTGGTCAACTTCAACAAAATCAATTCCAGTAGGAGCTATTGTGAATATAAAATATATTTCAACTATTATAATGGCATTTTGCTTTGGCAGTGTTTTTGCCGATCAAATAGAATCAAATAATTCAGCAACTAAAATAGCTGAAAGCAGTTCTGCACAAATATTGCCAAAACCAACCCCTGCTCCAATAGCGCCGGCACCTGTAAAAGCAGTTAACTCAGCACCACTAAAGCCAATCAATAAAATTGTTGCCTATGTAAACAAACGAATTATCACTCAAAATGAATTGACCAATCAGATGGCTCAAGCTAAATTTAATTTATCTGAACGAGGTATTAAAGACACCAATACAGCAGATTTAAAAAATAAAGTTTTAGAGCAAATGATTATGCAGCAAATTCAGCTAGATTTGGCTCAGCGTGGCGGTATTAGAACCTCAGATGCAGAGGTTAATGATTCAATTGCAGCCAATGAAAAAGCACAACGAATAACTGATGAACAGATGCACCAAAAACTTGCATCTCAAGGATTAAGCTATGATGATTTTCGTAGTCAAATTCGCGATCAAATTACAATTGAAAAACTCAAGCAACGTGAAGTTGATGGACGGGTAGTTATTAATGAGGATGAAGTTACACGTATACTAAATAGTGAAACTTATAAAAATAAAATTGATTATCGTTTAGCCGATATTGTTATTAATATGCCGGAACAAGCAATGCAAGAAGTTATTGCTCAAAAACAGAAACAAGCTGACATGATCTATCAACTCCTTAAACAAGGACAATCCTTTGACCAGATGGCAATCAAATACTCTTCTGCTCCCAATGCCCTGACTGGTGGTGATTTGGGTTGGAAAAGTAATACCTCACTACCGCCAATTATTCTCAACCAGCTAACAGGATTAAAACAAGGTGAAATCACTCAGGTAATCAAATTGCCAGTTGGCTTCTTTATTTTTAAAGTTAATGGAATCAAACAACACGGAACGCCGCAGATTGTCCGCCAATACAATGTACGACACATATTAATAAAGGTAAATGAACTCACCAGTGATGATGAAGCGCATCAAAAAATCAATGATATCCGTGCTAAAATAGTTAAATATAGCGGAGATCCAGCTCGTGAAAGCCAAGAGTTTGTAGCGCTAGCAAAGCAATACTCAGAAGATACTAGCAGTCTAAAAGGTGGCGATATTGGCTGGGTAAGTAAAGGCGATACGGTACCGCAGTTTGAACATGCGATGCTTACTACTCCAATTGGACAAATTAGTCAAGCAATTCGTTCCCCATTTGGCTGGCATATTTTAGAAGTAATGGATACTCGCGATAGTAATTTGGCTAACGACAAAGAAAAAGCTGAAATCCGGATGGAACTACGCGATACTAAAGCACAGATGCTTTATACTGAATGGGTGCGTAATTTGAAAGAAATGGCATATGTCAAAATCAGCGATGATTGATCAACCTTCACTAATTTGTGTTACTAGTGGTGAACCAGCTGGAATAGGTCCGGAGATCTGCCTTGATTTGGCTAATTCGAGTTATAATAATGATTATCGCTTACTCATTATTGGTGATATTGAATTATTAAAAAATCGAGCAGCGTTATTGAATAAAGTAATTGAATTTAATCAAATAAAAGATCCTGAGCAGGATGATTTTGATCCGCAAAAGCTGAATGTATTACACACGGCTTGTTTAAAGCATGATTGTTTAGGAATTCCGGATATAAGCAATGCACCTTACGTCTTAGCTACCTTAGACAAGGCGATTGAGCTGTGTAAAAAGCAACTAAGTAAAATCATTGTAACCGCCCCGATTAATAAAGATATTATAAATCAAGCAGGAACTAAATTTAGCGGGCATACCGAATATTTTGCAGAAAAATTTAATATTCCAAAAGTAGTAATGATGCTAAGCAACCAAATTTTGAAAGTTGCGCTCCTAACTACCCACCTGCCACTAAAAGATATACCTGCACAAATTACATCAACTAACTTAGAGCAAGCATTGAATGTCATTCATCAATCTTTTCATGAGTATTTTGCTATTAGCCAACCAAGAGTTGCCGTATGTGGACTAAACCCCCATGCAGGAGAAAATGGATACCTTGGACGCGAAGAAATTGAGATTATAAATCCAGTAATTAGTTCTTGGCAACAGCGCGGCTATAATGTGACTGGCAGCTTCCCTGCTGACACAATATTTAATCGCCACGCTGAGTTTGATGTAATTTTGGCAATGTATCATGATCAAGGTTTACCGGTGGTTAAGTTCTCAGGATTTGAGCATGGTGTTAATACTACATTAGGATTGCCAATTATCCGTACCTCAGTTGATCACGGTACCGCATTAGATTTAGCAGGTAGCGGTAGAGCTTCGAGTTCGAGTCTGATAGCAGCACTCAAAGTTGCAACACAAAAGTATAGTCGGTGAGGAGCTCATTAACGACCTAGTATGATGAATCTGCTCGAGTATATCAACTTATAAAATATAATGATCGCGACATCTAAATTATCGGCTAGTATATTTTATTTATACCATGGTAAAATAATTATTAATCACTAATGTTATACACTAAATTAGAAACAACTAAGACCATATGAAATTTGCTATTTTTGAAGACTGCTTAAATTGTGCTCAAGCAAATAGCTACTATTTTAGCGATCCGGTAGCAGAAATTTTAGTGCAGCAAGCAGAAGAGTTTGATAGCGCGCTCAAACAAATTGAAGACTATCACACCCAAGGATATTATGTGGCAGGATATATTAGCTACCAAGCCGCAAATGCCCTCTATTCCAATTTAAACCTCACACCTGGCACCACTCCGCTCTTGCATTTTATAGCTTATAAATCTGCACAGAAATTTGCCGCGCAGGATCTAGTACAACTAATGCCTGAATTTGCTCATAATAGCCCAGAAATTAAATTTAACTATCTTGAATTAGCCTCTGATTATGATAAATATCAGCAAAAATTTGAACAAGTTCAGCAACAGCTGCGCCTGGGAAATACCTATCAGCTCAATCTGACATCAGCTCTTAGCATCAGTACCAATCAAATGTCTGACTCTGTAAATCTGTACTACCAGTTAAGTCGTAGCCATCCGGTTAATTACGCGGCATATTTACCATTTGCCTCGAGATCAGTAATTTCTATTTCACCAGAGCTATTTTTTAAAAAAGCTGGCTCAACCATTAACGTTCGACCTATGAAAGGCACTATCCAACGTGGAAATACGCCACAAGAAGATCAATTAAACTATGAATTTTTACAGAATGATGCCAAAAATCGAGCAGAAAATTTAATTATCGTCGATTTGCTTCGCAATGACTTAGCTAAATTTTGCCATACTGGATCAGTTGAGGTGCCTGCCCTATTTGCAATTGAAGAATATCAAAGCGTATTTCAAATGACAAGCTCAATTAAAGGAACTATTGACAACACGACTGATTTCACAACAATTATCAAGGGGCTTTTCCCGTGTGGCTCAATCACTGGCGCCCCCAAACTTCGCACCATGCAGTTAATTGAGCAAATTGAAAATTATCCACGAGATGTTTACACTGGCGCGATTGGCTATATTCTACCTAATAACGATATGCAGTTTAACGTAGCAATCCGCACGCTTAACTCGGAGCCAGTTCACCAACAACACTTTAAGATGGGCGTTGGCGGTGGAGTCACGGTTCAATCGACAGCATTGGAAGAGTGGCAGGAAATTATCACCAAGCTGCGCTTTATCCATAAGTTTTATCAACCTGAATTTAACTTAATTGAGTCATGTCTTATTAAGAGCGGCATAATTATCAATCAGGAAGAACACCTGGCACGCCTAAAAAGCTCTGCAGATAAACTAATCTTTAACTGTGATCTCGAGAAAATTAGAAGATTAATCCAAGAATATACCAATTTGAATATTTCAATTGATAAGCGTTATAAACTACGCGTGGAATTAAATTATCTGGGTGCTGTAAAAATTGAACATAGCATAATTGGCGATAATCCGGAATCTTTAAAGGTTATGCTCTCACCAGTTAAAATTGATAGCAGTCATGGATTATTTTGCCATAAATCCGATAGTATCCTTAGCCGCGGACTTTATACCCAACTCGATCGTGACTATAAGCCATCAGGTATTGATGAATTGATATTTATTAATCAGGATGGAGTTATTACCGAAGCACGTTACCATAATGTGATTATTGAATATCGCGGGAAATGGCTAACTTCGCCAATTAATCAAGGATTACTGGATGGAATTTACCGCGCTAATCTACTACGCACTGGAAAAATCAGCGAACAAGCAATTAGTGAGCAAATGCTCTATGATGCTGATGAGGTTTATCTCTGTAATGATGTGCGTGGAATGATACGCTGTAATCTAGTTAGAGGGAAAGAATAGATCATGCTACTGATAATAGATCATTATGATTCATTTAGCGCCATGATTGCTGATTATTGCCGCGCAATTATGGCTGAGTATTGCATGCTTAAAACCGATCAAATTAATAGCGCAACATTAGCCAAAATTAACCCTAGTCACATCATTATCGGACCTGGACCTGGACACCCGAGAGATCAGGAGTTAATCGCCACTAAAGAATTAATCAAACAAGCAATAGAACACAAAATTCCACTCTTAGGGATCTGTTTGGGGCATCAGTTAATCGCAGAGGTTTTTGGTGCAAAAATAGTTACCGCAGAACAGATCTGTCATGGTATTATCAGTAAAATTACCCATAATAACGGTGGAATCTTCAATAATCTGCCAGCAAGTTTTGAGGTAACCCGCTATCACTCATTGTTAATTGAAAATAGATCCATGATAGATAAAGAGATAAAAATAAGCGCAGAAACTAGCGACGGTGAAATTATGGCTATTCACCATCAAAAGCTAGCAATATTTGGAGTCCAGTTTCACCCAGAATCAATAAGCACACAGAATGGTAAACAACTATTAGCTAATTTCCTGAAAGTTTCTTAACTTTGCGTAAATCCCCATTCTCTAATTCCGCTAATAATAGCGCTAATCCTGCTTCGTCAATCAACTTAATCCCTAGCTCATTGGCTTTATCGAGCTTACTCCCAGCATCACTGCCAACTATTACATAATCAGTTTTTTTAGAAACACTCCCTGCAACTTTTGCACCAAAATCTTCAAGAACAGCTTTAATTTCATCACGTTTAAAATTAACAAAACTGCCTGTAATTACAAATGTTTTAGCGCTAACCTCTGCATGGTATGAGTTATTTGCAATTAATTTAGGATAATTCACATTAAGCGCTAATAATTCTTCAATAATTTTACAATTATGCTCTTCACTAAAAAAGTTAATAATTGACGCAGCGACAACTTCACCGACATCTCTTACCTGTAACAGCTGTTCTTTATTTGCTGAGATTAAAGCCTCTAAGTTACCAAAGGCACGCGCTAAATCTTTAGCTGAACTCTCTCCGACATGGCGAATTCCTAACGCATAAATAAGCCGAGGAAAAGTCGTAGCCTTACTTTTCTCAATCGCCGCAATTAGATTAGCCGCACTCTTCTCAGCAAAGCGTTCTAGCTCTAGCAGCTGCTCGACCCGCAGACGAAAAATATCCGCAACATTAGTAATGAGCCCAGCATCAACTAATTGCTCAACACTCTTTTCACCAAGCCCATCAATATTCAATGCTAATTTACTGCAAAAGTGAGTAATTGCTTGTTTTTTTTGCGCGATGCAATACAACCCACCGGAACAGCGCATAATAGTTTCATCTTCTTCCTGTATCACATGTGAACCACATACCGGACATTCTTGTGGCATACTAAATTCTTTCAGTGGAGCAGATCTACGTTCAATCAGCGACCTAGAAATTTCCGGGATAACATCACCAGCACGACGCACCAACACAATATCACCGACGCGGACATCTTTACGGCGAATCTCATCCTGATTGTGCAAGGTGGCATTAGTTACTACCACGCCAGCAACATTCACGGGCTTGATTCGCGCAACCGGAGTTAACGCACCAGTTCGTCCGACTTGAACATCAATTGCAAGTATTTCAGATTCAACTTCCAGCGCGGGAAATTTATACGCAATCGCAAAGCGTGGTGCACGAGCAACAAAACCAAGTTTTTGCTGTCCGGCTATTGAATTTAATTTATAAACTACACCATCAATGCCAAAAGACAAATCATTACGTTTCGTCATCATTTGCTCATAATAGGTACTTAGCTGCAAATTACCTTGTAACAGGCTACATTCATTGGCAATAGTAAAGCCCGCAGATTTTAAAAAGTCTAACTCTTGATTAAATGAAGCAAATTCTCCACCACTATATTGCGCCAATGCATAAGCATAGAACCGTAAAGGGCGGGAAGCAGTAATCGCGCTATCTAACTGACGAATACTACCAGCTGCCAAATTACGCGGATTAGCATAAAGTTTACCAGCATTTTCATTTTGCTTCTGATTTAAACTGACAAAGTCTGAATTTAAGATTAAAATTTCGCCCCTTACTTCAATAACTTCCGGAGCGAGTAAATCACTGGATATCTTAAGCGGTATATTACGAATGGTTTTAACATTAGCAGTCACGTCTTCACCAGTAAAACCATCACCACGGGTAAGCGCGCGAACCAAAACTCCATTTTCATAAAGTAAACTAATTGCCACACCATCATACTTTGGAGAAGCAATAAATTCCAACTGACTCTCATCTAATGCCAACTCTTTGGCAACTCTAGCCGTAAATTGAAATAATTCATGATGACGTAAAAGTGATTCCTCTTGCTCAGTGTCCAAAAAAACATTATTTAAGGATAACATTGGAATTTGATGCGGATATTGATTAAATTCACTCAGCACAGCTCCACCAATCCGCTGAGTTGGACTATTGCTTTGTTTGTATTGAGGATAGCTAATCTCTAACTCCAGCAAACGCCTAAATAAGCGATCATATTCCTCATCACTGATTATTGGCGCATCATGGCTATGATAAAGCTGATTATGATGATTTAATTCGTTTGTAAGAGAAATAATTTCCTGTTCTTGTGGATTGCTTGGTGAAAATAGATCTGACATATATACTCAATCAATAATATTTAATTTTTGTGCCAATTCATGCAGAGCTACAACCATTCGTGCTGGTACATCACCTATTTGAGTCAAAATATCCTCAACGGCAAGAACTAGTTGTTCTGCTTCATCTTTAGACATAACAAATTTACGCAGTTCGTTCAATGCATTATCTTTATCTTGCCATACTACCGTTACCTGAGAACTAATAACTTGTCTTAATTCATCATCACTCATTTGCGGGTAGTTTTTCTTAGCCCAATTGATTAATATTGCGGCATTGGAGGCTTTAATTTCATGACGTCCAACCAGCAGTAGCGCAACGACGCGAAAGATTGCGCCTAAACGTGAAGTTACTGGCATTTTTTGCAAAGTCTCAGCTGTATAATTTGTCATTAACTTATCACGTTCAAATTGAGTTAAGCTTGGCGTATAACGCGGAATAGCAACATCCGTATTCCAATATTTCTGCACGGCTTGATTGCCCCACACATCAAAAAACACCTGTTCCATCAAGTTATCACGTAAATTTTGCAGATTATGTAAATAGCTGGCAATAAATTTAGCTTGAGTATCCTGCCAAATCAGCCATTGGTTATCTTCAGATACTGGCTTACGATCATTTTTAACTTGTTCCGTCAATGTAGCAAAAACCTTCATTGCCGGATTATATTTTTCAGAAAATAACCAATAATTCCAACGTAAAGGTTGTGCATCTTTCGCCATTCGTGCAACTGATGGATTGTGATACATCCTAAATAACGGATGGATAAAGCTTTCATAAAAACCATCTAATGCCTGAGAACACTTATTAACGGTAGCAAATGCACGATCATCTTCTTCGCTATTATAACCGAGGTCTTTTATATCCTCGATAGTTCGAGCAACGTACTTAGCATGTAATGGAGTATCATTTTCAGCATCTTCCGGAGTTTCCAAAACTAGTTCGTATAATCCAGGCGGCAATAAATCAATTGTATCCATATTTTCCACAAATAATTGACTTTCACGTTTTGCGACTTTACCACCAGTAAAGAGTGCCAGATGTCCTACTTTATGATTGAGACAGTAGATAATAGTTTTACCACGAGCAATAATTTCATCAACATCCTGATATAAATCAGCAATCCATCCAGCAGATTGTGCCGGAGGGCTAATATTATCACCATCAGAAATAAAAGTAACAATCGGAGAACTAATTTCACGCGGGTCTAACTTAATTCCATCACTAGTTGTTAACATTCCGGTCGTTAATTGATTACCTACAAAAAATTTATTTACAACCCATTTAATTTCACTACGATTTAATTCGCCAAATGATCCTAACCAGCGTTCAAACTGTAAAAATCTTTCGCTATTTTGATCTACATTCGCAAACAAATCATACTGTTTGCCCCATAAGAAATTATCAAAATTTAAGATATTAAAATTCATCACCAAATTGGTACCATCAAATCGTCCACCACCAATATCACCAAGTAGAGATACCATCCACGATCCGCCAAGCATTCCGCCTATATAGCGCATTGGATTACGCCCACGTTCACCATTCCAGTATGATAATGGCGATCCCGCAATTAATACTGGACCAAACAGCTCTGGCTCCTGCATGGCACTAAACATGGTTAAATAGCCAGCAGCACAATTACCGATCGCACATAATTTAGGAGCACAAGGGTGTAATCTGGCTACTTCCCGATAAAACTTAATTTGTCCACGAATAACATCTTCATAACTTTGTTCGCCGATTGGCTCAGCATCAAAACCAATAAAATAAACTGGATGCCCATGCTTCAACGCAGCACCAATTTCGCTATCCTTTTTAAATCCTGCTATCCCAGGACCACGACCAGCACGAGGATCTTGAACAACATATGGACGTTTATTCATATCAGTAGGATGCTGCAATGGAATGACCCGAGCCAACCAATAATTAATCGGCGGAGTAAAACTAGCGCCATCAAGAATTTTTTCAATTGCAAAAGTCAATACGGTACTGGAATTTTGACTAGTCATAGCAACCATATCATTCCCACGGCGACGCATTACATCCATAAATAAAATACTGCGCTGACATACATCAAGCCAATAATCAGATAGTTCGTTATCTACTATGATATCATTCATAGCACATCTCCAAATAAAAAACCTCACCTAAGGATGAGGAATTATCATTAAACTGGGTTACGGCAAAACCCGTAAAATAAGTTCTGAGCCGAGCTGAATATTTTGACGCTTACAAGTATTGATATAGTTAGTGACCTGTTTTTCCAGAGCAACAAAATCTTTTTCTGTCATTACAAGTTTATTCGTAGTGAGTAATCTTGATTCAAAATATTGCATATAGTTCTCTGCAAAGTCAAAAATTCTATCAATTACATCCATTGGATTAGCATGATGATGAAGTTTTGAATAAATTGAAAACGTGCGATAATTACCCAACTCGTTTAATGGCTTACTATTTTCATCACGAATATCAAAATAAACCTTACCATCTATAACATATTCAAAAATACCATCGTTATTTCTAAAACCATTACTTACAAAATACTTATTTAAATGGCGAAACTCCACAGCATCTTTATTTACCATATATAACCCTAGCTCAAGTTCACTATTTGCAACTTGTTTAAGTTGTTGCTGAATTTTACGTAGTTCCAGCTCGGAATCAGTTTGACGAATATGTCCTTCATGATGCAAGGCAAATTTAGCCAATTCATTAAATATGTTAATTAGTTGTAATTCAGACATTACCCCCTCTGAGTCAACCAAATTAACTACTAGTCGCACTCCACTTGCCACATATTTTTTACCACGTTCAAACATGTTCCATTTCAAATTTTTTTCTAATATATAATAAGTTGCACTTTTAGCAGTAAACTGACTAATATCCGGCAACATTTTAAGTTTTACAACACCTTCAAAACAAATATCAACCACGTGATCTAGATTTAAGCTAACTTTATCAACAATAGGAAATTCGACTTGGTCAAATTTATTAAACTTAGCATTCGGCGAAATATTTTCATTAGAGGGAGCATCCAGAAGTGGGGCAAAATTAATCTCTTTTTGCTCCAATCTGGTTTCAACCTGTTTTAACTCTAGATCTTTATGCGAAGTTTCAAAACTACTGAGTTTATTCTCTGCTTGGTTTTCAAAAACGACTCCTTGAGTGTCATTTAAAGCATCACCAGTTGCCTGATTGAAATTATTTTCGATCATTTTCTTGAATTTATTTTCCTGATAAATATAATACCCTATAATTATCAAGACAATACACGCGACAACACCAATAATTGCAATTTGAATCTGATTCATTAACTGTTACCCTCTATAATAGTTCGAATTAAACGAAATAACTTGGTGAAATTACGATTTTGCTGAAGTTCACGCTCTTTGCGGACGGCTCGAAGCAAGCTTCTTAACTCACTGATATCAAAATTAGAATATGTAGCACTAAAGCGATCAAGAGCTTCATCGCCAGAATTGAGCAGATCATCGCGCCATTTCTCAGCCAAATGAAAAACCTGAGTTGATTTGATA
>Ga0214919_10008814_pt1 | contig 13163 bp, 13 predicted proteins | sample LL1503_MetaG_FD_177994 | JGI IMG/M metagenome (GOLD analysis project Ga0214919, IMG submission 177994) | Freshwater microbial communities from Lake Lanier, Atlanta, Georgia, United States - LL-1503 | ecosystem: Environmental > Aquatic > Freshwater > Lake | place: USA: Georgia | collected...
AGATCGTTGGAAACGTAGCAACAGGTGCTAACGAAGAAGGCGGCCGTACAGGTCTTGAGAAGCTTCTTGCTAAGAACAAGAAGATCAACGTTGTTTACACAATCAACGAGCCAACAGCAATCGGTGCATGTGCTGCAGCAGCTGCTGCTGGCGTAAAGCTCGATGCAATGGTTTCTGTTGACGGTGGCGGAGCCGGTATCGGCGCTGTTAAGTCAGGTTGCATCAATGCAACTTCACAGCAGTACCCATTGTTGATGGCTGACCTTGGCGTACAAGCTATCTACGACATCGTGAAGAACGGTACAAAGCCAGCTAAATCAGAGGGCCTTGACTTCTTCAACACAGGTGTCAAGTTGATCACTGATGACCCACAAGATGGAGTTCCTTCAGAGACAACTGAATACGGTCTAGCAAACGCTTGGGGTTAATCCCAGGTCTTTAGTTAATAACTAAAGAAAAGCGTTTAAAGAGGGCGGCTGCTTCGGCAGTCGCCCTCTTTAACTAGTTTTAGAGAGTAAGGGATTTAAAAGGCTAGGAAAAAAGTAGTTAAATAAAAACTTTTATAGCGGTAGAGTTTATTAAGTCGATTAATAGAATTTTTCGTAACTTCGAAAGGACCACAAGTGAGTCAAGATACGGCCACATATGATGCAGCAGCGGAATTTCAAGACCGCGCATCCGTTAGCCAGAAAGTTCAGGCTACTCTCCATAAATACCCATGGCTTAGTTCAGCATTCGTTCTTCTCTTTGCATCAATTACTTTTAGCTTTTTCAATGAAAACTTTTTAACACCATCAAACTTCTCACTTATATTGCAGCAAGTAGCGATCGTTGGTGCAGTTGCAGCTGGACAAACTCTAATTATTCTCACCGCAGGTATTGATCTCTCTTGCGGTGCTATCGCAGTCTTTGCTTCAATGACGATGGCGAAGTTAGTTCAAGGAACTCCAGGCGAAGGACACCCTGCTGGTTGGGCGATCTGGTTGGCATTTCCAGCCGGACTCCTTGTCGGAATGCTTGGCGGTGCAATTAATGGCTTCTTGGTAACAAAGGTAAAGCTCCCACCATTTATCGTGACCTTGGGTACATTCAACGTATTCGTCGCGTTAACTCTCACATTGACCAAAGGCACAGTTCCTTCAATTGAGATGGATCCATTCCTCTTAACCCTTGGACACTATGTAAATCTTGGACCTTTCCGAATCACAACAGGTGTTCTCTTTATGATTGCTATGTACTCATTCCTAGCATTCGTACTTCGTTACACCGGTTGGGGTCGCCACGTTTACGCTGTTGGTGACGATATCGATGCAGCGCGTCTGGCCGGTATCTCTGTAAACCGCGTTTTGATGAGCGTTTATGTGGTCGCAGGTTTGATCTTCGCAATTTCTGCTTGGATCGTAATCGGCCGCGTTACGGTAGCCAGCCCAAACACTGGTAGCGATCTAAACCTTGATTCGATTACTGCGGTGGTTATCGGCGGCACCTCACTCTTCGGCGGTCGTGGCACCATCTTTGGTTCACTGATCGGAGCGATCATAGTGGGTGTTTTCCGTAACGGACTAACTCTCGCTGGCGTAGATCTTTACTACCAGCTCCTTGCAATCGGTCTTCTTATTATCTTTGCAGTCTCTGTTGACCAGTGGATCAGAAAGGCACGTAAATGAGTAAAGCTCCTATCCTGCAAGCAGTTGGAGTAACCAAGAACTACGGTCGAGTTATTGCACTCGATGGCGCAGATCTTGAACTCTTTCCTGGCGAAGTTCTCGCAGTAGTTGGCGATAACGGTGCTGGTAAATCAACTTTGATCAAATGTTTATCAGGTGCTGAAACACCTGATGTCGGACAGATCATCCTTGATGGCGTCGAAGTTTCATTTAAGCGCCCACAAGATGGTCGCCACGCTGGTATCGAAACTGTGTATCAGACACTTGCCGTTGCACCTGCACTTGATATCGCATCAAACCTTTACCTCGGCCGCGAGATTCGCAAGAAGGGTCCGCTTGGATCAATCTTCCGCATGCTCGATGGCTCCGGAATGCGCAAGGCTGCAAAAGATCATATTTCCGCCCTTGGCATCGGAACTATCCAAAACATTTCACAGGCAGTGGAGACACTTTCAGGTGGTCAGCGCCAAGCTGTTGCTGTTGCTCGCGCCGCAGCTTTCGGACAGAAGTTGATTATTCTCGACGAGCCAACTGCTGCTTTGGGTGTTCGCGAATCACGTCAGGTGCTTAAGTTGATCGAGTCACTTCGTGATCGCGGCATGCCAGTAATCTTGATTTCGCACAACATGCCTCAGGTCTTTGAAGTTGCAGATCGCATCCAGATTCAACGTCTTGGAAAGCGCGCTGCGGTAGTTACTCCAAAGAGCCACACTATGAACGATGTTGTTGCAATCATGACTGGCGCTATGACAGTCGATAAGAAAGACCAAGCACTCAGTTCAGTTCGCTAGCCTTAAAGTAAATTAGAAGTAAAACAATGGCCACTCCGGTTCGTATTGAATCGGATGTGGTCATTGTTGGTTCTGGCATTGGTGGCGCTACCACCGCCTTTGCGCTGGCAAATAAGGGCGTAAAGACGCTGGTTTTAGAACGCGGCGAACGAATGCCGCGCGAACCAGAGAATTGGTCTCCTTCGGAGATCTTTATGAAGACTCGTTACAAGCCGAATGAGAAATGGCTTGATGAGAAAAATAGAGAATTTGTTCCTGGCGTTCATTACTTCGTCGGCGGAAATAGCAAGGTTTATGGCGCCTCGCTTCCCCGCTTCAGTCGCTTCGATTTCGGAGTTATGAAACATCAAGAAGGAACTTCGCCTGCTTGGCCTTTTACATATGAAGATCTAGAGCCATATTACTTCGGTGCTGAAGAGTTATACCTAGTCCACGGTGATGCCCAGAATATTTACGGAAATGACCGAAAGACCCCATTTCCTTATCCCGCAATGAAACATGAGCCATATGTAGAACAACTTGGTGAGCGTTTACGTAAAGCAGGTGTCAAGCCACATACAAATTCCATGGGTATTGATTTAGGTCCCGGCGGAAAATGCATTCGCTGTAAAACTTGTGATGGTTTTGTTTGCAAGCTAGATGCCAAAAGTGATGCCGAGGTAAATGCCTTAAATCCCGCAATTGCAACCGGCCATGTAACTCTGATGACTTCTGTCCAGGTAAACCGAATTGTTTTGGCTGAAGATGGAAAATCAGTAAGCCACTTGGAAGCAACTCGCAACGGTGAGCAGCTAGAGATTTACGGAAAGAACTTTGTAATCTCCGCTGGTTCAGTAAATACCGCAGCACTTTTGCTGCGCTCTGGTGTTGCCAATTCTTCTGATCAAGTTGGCCGCAACTTTATGATGCACAACAACAGCCATATTGCAGCAGTTGATATGCGCCGCAAGAACGATGTTACTTTCCAAAAAACACTTTCCTTCACCGATTGGTATCTAGATGGTGGCAAGGGTTATCCACTTGGTGCTGTGCAATTAATCGGAAAAGTTCAAGGAATTATGATGAAATCTTTTGCGAAGGTAGTTCCTCTGCCGTTGCTTAATTTAATTTCAGATCACAGCGTTGAATTTGTAGTTATGAGCGAAGACCTACCGCACCCCGAAAACCGCGTCACTATCGCTGAAAATGGGGCTATCAAGATCGCCCGTCGCGCAGTTGGAATGAAGACACATATGGAGCTTCTTCGTCGTGCCAAGAAAGTATTGCGCAAGGCAGGCTATCAAGGGATCTTTAGACAGCATTTTGATATCTCAATGAACTCACACCAATGTGGCACAACTGTCGCAGGTCTTGATCCGCGCACCAGCGTGGTGGATGGCTACTGTCGCAGTCATGATCATCACAATCTTTATCTGATTGATGGTGGATTCTTCCCATCATCTGCGGCGATGAATCCAGCGCTAACTATCGCTGCGCAAGCGCTTCGAGTTGTCGCAGAATCTGATCTAGCGAAAGTTTAAGAAAGGCCCAAGACGCGCGTAAGTTCGTTATGTAAATCTTTGGGATCTACCGCAACACCGGTCCAATACTCGATTGCGATAACCGCTTGATTTACCACCATACCCAAACCTTGCAGAGTCGTTGCTCCGCGCTTGCCAGCTTCAGTTAAGAAGTAAGTCTGCGGTGGATTCACGATTACATCAGCAGCCAACATTCCGGGACGAATTAAGTCAAAGTTAATATCTTGCTGGCCTTCAGTATTAACCATGCCCATAGAAGTTGAATTAATTACAACTTCAGCATCCGAAGGAATTTCATAAGTCTTATTCCATTCAATAAATTCGGCGCTAGCTTTAGTCTTATCGTTTAACAGCGCAGTCAATTCTTCTCCGCGAGCGCGCGAGCGATTTACTACATAGAACTTACTCGCACCCGCCAACGCGAGTTCAACTGCGATGGCACGCGCTGCGCCACCTGCACCGAGCAGAACAATGGTTTTTCCGGTGGCAGGGGTTATCTCTAGAAATGATTTAAGAAATCCTTTACCGTCGGTATTTTCACCGATTAATTTGCCGCCGCGATTGACAGCGCAATTAACGGCGCCAATCAGCGCAGCCGATTCCCCTAGGCCATCTAAATACTTTATAACTTCGACTTTGTGAGGGATAGAGCAGTTAAAACCCTTCCAATTCATCGCTTTAGCGCCCGTTACAGCCTCTGCCAGCTGGTCAGGGTTCACTTCACAATTGACGTATCGATAGTGCAGGTTATTGGCCTTATATGAGGCTTCCACCATTGCGACTGTTGGATTTGAGTCAGAACCTTGCGAGAAACTGCCAGTTAATTCGTGGCGGAAAGATCCGCCTATATCCATAGTCATGTTCAGACCTTACCGCGCAAGTTATGATCAGCCAATGACCGCGACATTTTTACAACGAATCGCATCGGCACCTATTTCTTGGGGAATCTGTGAAGTCCCAGGTTGGGGCGCGATGTTGCCAACTAAACGAGTTCTATCTGAGATGACTAGCCTTGGTTTACCCGCAACAGAACTTGGTGCACCAGGTTTTTTCTCTGATGATTCAGCAGAGCTTAAAGATCAATTAGCGGAATTTGAAATGTCAATGATCGGTGGATTCACTCCAGTTGTCTTACACGATAAGTCACAAGAAAAAGCCACAATCGAAGCGGTGCTGAAGACAAGTAAGAAATTTCAAGAGATCGGCGCAACTCATTTAGTTTCATCTCCAGTGCAAAGCTGGGATTGGGCTAACCCAGAAGAGCTAAGCAGTGATGAAGTAACGCAATTCTTTAAAGTTCTTGCCGAAGTAGATCAAATTTGTAAAGATCACGGACTTGTTCAAGTAGTCCACCCACATTTACAGACTGTGGTTGAAACCAAGCGAGATATTGACCGCGTAGTTGAAAACTCAGATGTGATGTGGTGTTTGGATACTGGGCATATGACCATCGGCGGCCAAGACACTGTTGAGTTCGCTAAGAAATATTCCAGCCGAGTTGGCCACGTGCACTTAAAAGATGTAAATATGAAATCTGTTCCGCCTGTACTTGCTCGCCAACAGAGCATTATGGAAGGCGTCCAGAAAGGTTTATTTACTCCGCTTGGTCAAGGCGATGTTCCAATTCTCGAAACAATTTTGGCGCTAGAAAGCGCTGGATACCAAGGCTGGTATGTAATTGAACAAGATGTTGCAATAACTGGAGAAATGCCTGGACTTGGCGAAGGTCCAATCACGGGTATGAAACAATCAGTAAATTATTTGCACAACGTTGTCGCACCGGCTGTAACAAATTTAAAAACCAAATAAGAAAACGAACTAGGAGCAAAAGTGTCAGATCTACGGGTAGGAATCGTCGGTGTTGGAATCATGGGCGCAGGACATGCGCGTTATCTAACCGACGATGTTGATGGCGCAGTTGTCACCGCATTCTTTGATCTTGATGGCGCACGAATGGATGCTTTAGCAACTGAGTTATCTGCTAAATCAGGTGCAACAATTAACAAGCATTCATCTGTTGCTGACTTAATAAATGACCCAACCGTTGATGCAGTAATCATCTGCTCCCCTGATGGCTTGCACCCAGAACACTTGGAACTCTGCGTTAAAGCAGGCAAGCCAACGCTCTGCGAAAAGCCACTTGCTCCGCGATTAGAAGATGCCAAGAAGATCTCTGAAATCGTTAAAACTTCTGGCGTTCCTGTCGCCCTCGGATTTATGCGCCGTTTTGATCCAGGTTACATTCAACTGAAGAAAGAGATTCAATCTGGCAAATATGGCGAAGTAATCCAGATCCGCGCCGTAACCCGAAATGTTTCATCACCTGGAGCAACCACAGCCGGAATGATTTTTAATTCTGCCGTACATGAATTCGATATAGCCCGTTGGTTGCTCGAAGAAGAATTCACCACGGTATCCGTGGCATATGCCAAAAAAACTGGCCACGCGGTTCCAGATATTCAGGATGCGATCAGCATTATTTCCCACACCGAATCAGGTGTGTTGATGACCGTTGATAACTGCGCAAATAGCACTTACGGGTATGACGTTCGGGTTGAAGTGCTGATGCAAAATGGTTCGCTTGAATTAAATAACCTAGGTGATTTAACTATTAGCTTTGGTTTTGAACTACCTGGCCGTAAAGCCGGACGTCTTCACGACAATTGGATCGGTCGCTTCACTGATGCATACATCGGTGAACTGCGAGCTTGGGTTGCCTCAATTAAAGATGGTGTTGCAAATCCAAACTTAGCCACCGTTGATGACGGGATCGCCGCAAGTATTGCCTGCGAAAAAGGTATAGCTTCGCTGTAATTTTTACTTCAAGATATTTACTGCGCGGGCGATTACAAGTCCAACTGTGACTAGTGAAGTTAAAGACTGCACCATCATTAAAATCTTTGCCCAGCGACTCAGTGGTGCGGTATCGGTTGGGCTAAATGCACTGGCATTTGTGACGGATATATATAGGTAATCAAAGAATTTGGGATGCCAACCTTTCTCACGATATTCCGGGGAGCTCATCTGGGGAAAGAGAAAATCAGGAACTGGTTTGCGCCCTTCAGCTCGAGCACCCGGTCCACCACGATCGAGTTCCCAGAACCACAAACTAAAGATGACAATATTCGCTAACCAGATTGAACCACCAGATAACAACAACTTATTTGCATCTGCAATAGTTCCTTGAACTAGTCCATCAATCAATTTAATTGCCGATGAAATATTGGAGATCGTCATAACACTGGTCAGGGCAATACTTAAATTACGAGTTGGTGGATGATGCTTTCCAATCCGATTTGGAGACAGTACTATTAGAAATATCAGCAGTAACGCCTCTAATGCACAGATATATCTTTGGATGCCAAGTGAGAGATCTTTAGGGAGCAAAAATTGGAGCGCAATAATCAAAACAACACTTAATGATACGGAGAGACGGTGCTCCCCTTCGTGAGGCTTATGCCAATGCGTTTCAGTCGTATTAACCATCTATTTTTACAGCGAATCCATAACCGTGATCGTTTCGCCAAATACATAATTTGGTTCAACCGCCTGCCAGGCTTTGCTATTGGCATTGACCATGTGGGCATCCCAAGATGGGCGATCAGTCCAAATCTCCCAGACATTTACTACATCTAGTTTCTGGGTATCGCGATAGATATCGATAAATTCGCATCCAGCTTCAGTACGAATTACCGCAATATGGCTCTTGAGTTTAGAAACGAACTCATCAAATTGGCCGGGCTTAACATTTACCTCAACGAATAGAAAGACTTTGCTCATGTGGCAAAGGTATCTCTTTTAAGGTGCAATAAAAAGAAAAGCCTTCCGGTGTGAAAGGCACCGAAAGGCTCATCTCGTGCGCGCGAAGGGATTCGAACCCCTAACCTTCTGATCCGTAGTCAGATGCTCTATCCGTTGAGCTACGCACGCCTATTTACTTGTATTACAGGTTAACACCCGCCTGCGAATAGTACAGGCTTTTCAAAGACCGCCCAAACCTAGTAATTCTTCGCGCAAAACCGCCTTCTTGCGTGGCTTTCCGAGCGGTTCACCGGCAGAAACTTCTGCAGCATTAATTGCCTCCCAATGTGACTGGGAAACAAATTTTTTATCAGCAAGCAAATCACTTACATCACCGCTATTTTTTGCACTCTTTAAATTTGATACCAATAACTTCATTACATCAGAAGCATCTGATTTATTAGTACCGATCACACCAGATGGTCCGCGTTTAGCCCAACCAACCACGTAAAGATTTTCATTAACAAAGCCGCCGGTATTAACAACCTTGCCACTGGCGTATGGAATTCCAGCAATATCTGCTGCTTCGTAACCGATAGCCGTAATTACTAAACCGCACTTAATGCTAAAGATTTCATCGCTTCCAGTCTTCTTAAAGACTACTTCTTCAACCTTGCCTGCACCTTTGATTTCAACTGGTGTTGCCAGGAACTGGAACTTCATGGTGCGATCATGGTGCGTTGCTTCCTTTTCGGATATTAGAAGCATGGCATCAAGATTACTTTTTACATCTTTTTCAGGGGCATCGCCTGCGCGCGCAATGGCTGCTGCAATATCTGCCTGATTAATTAAAACATTGGTGTGCTCTAGTTTCGGAAGCTCGCGTAATTCAGGGGAAGTAAATGCTGCATGTTCTGGTCCACGCCTGGCGCTAACTACAACTTCACGAATAGATGATTTCTTAAATGTTTCAATCGCATGATCAGCTGTATCTGTTGGATCTAACTCACTTGGTTCAAGGGCCAACATGCGAGCGACATCCATTGCTACATTGCCAGCGCCAATAACAACGGCAGTCTTGCAATCTAGCGAAATATCGATATCGTGAAAATCAGGATGAGCGTTATACCAAGGCACAAATTCGGCCGCAGATAACGATCCCGGTAAATCTTCACCCGGGATTCCTAGCTTCTTTCCCAAGGCAGACCCTGTAGCAATTACAACAGCGTCATACATCTCTTTTAACTGTTCAATTGAGATATCAGTGCCCAACTCAACTCCACCAAATAACCGGAAGTTTCCGGCCGTTGCCACCTTCTCAAAAACCTTTGAAACAGTTTTGATCTTGGGATGATCTGGAGCAACTCCACTGCGCACCAAACCCCAAGGGGTTGGCAGACGTTCGATCATGTCGATTGAAAATTGCAGATCATCTGTCTGTAGATTCTGCAGAGCTTGCGCCGCAAAGTAGCCAGCTGGTCCTGCGCCGACGATCGCTACTTTATATGTGGACATTGGATCAGTTTAACCGTGAAAAGGTAGTTCTCTTCAATTTTGAGCAGAAGAGATGATTAGCGTCAGCTAACTCCCAATCCATACCAATTATTTGCGCTCTTCCACATTACGGCCTCTCGGGTTGCCAAGTCATGTCGAGCCAAACTCGTTTCAAAGTCGGTTATCAATTTTTCTAAAGTAACAAATTGGCGATCAACGGGAAAATTACTGCCCCACATAACTCGATCTGAGCCAAATAGTTCAAGTGCAGTATCAATCAAGGTATTCATCGCATCGCTTGGCCAATTTCGGTGATACATATAAAGTCCGCTTAATTTAATTGCGATATTTTTATGTGCGGCGAGTTTTGCTAGTTCCACTTTCCATTCGGCAATTGCATCGGGATCCCATTTAAGTGGCATGATGAAATGGTTTATCACCATTTTAGTTTGAGGAATTTCTTGCGCTAATTCCACGGCGTCTGTTGATTGATTAGGAAAAATTTGCAGGTCGAAGATCATTTGTTGGTCGCCAAGATGCGCGAAGTTTTTTCGCCAAGTCTTGTCAAAGATAATCTCAGGGTTATCGGTAAATGTGTACGTCGGATTAGCGTGATAATTAAGTATCTGTCTTACTCCAACAACGCGATCGTTAGCTTGGCGATGGGCTGCTAGTAGTTCTGGAAAATCTGATTTAAGTAGATTGCCCGCCGCGATTATTGAGTATGGTTTTTCAAAACCAGCTAAAGTTTTTGCCAGCCACTTACTTTCGCCAAGTGGGTTACTTGGATCCCAGGCAGCTTCGACATGAACCAACCCAGCAAATTCGACTGTGGCGGTATCGTCAAGGTAATCAGATAAAAGGTAATCAACCGCCAAATTTTTTATGCTTGCAAAAGGTAGCTCTTCAACTTCTGGATCAGTAAGCCATGGGTAAGTTCCCGCCTGCAAATCCCATAAATGCATATGTGAATCGATGCATTTCAAAGGGCTAACCTCTTTGCAGATCTAGGGTGTCGCCAACTTCTGGACTTAGCGCCAAATAACCACCATCTACCGCTAAATCTGTGCCGGTAACAAAACTGGAGTCAGGGCTGGATAACCAAGCAACTGCTGCGGCAACTTCATCTGGTTCACCGCAACGATTTAACATTGAGTAGCGACCCCAAATTGGTTCCCATTTTTTACGGTCATTATTTGCCGCTTCATCAAGGGTTTCCGTCCAAATCCATCCTGGGCTCACTGAATTAACCCTTATTCGATCTACAGAAAGATCTAACGCCTGACACTTCGTTAATTCAAGAAGGGCGCCCTTCATCGCGTTATAAGTCCAACGACCTGCTTGAGCGCGATGTGAAGAGATGCTGGCAATGTTTACGATCGCTGGATTAGCGCTCTTGCGCAATTGGGGAAGTGATTGGCTTACCAAATTAGCACCAGCTAAGAGGTTTACTTCAAAAGTCCGCTGCCATTGTTCGCGAGTAGCATCAATGCCAGAGAGAAGAAATATCGCTGCATTGTTTACCAGAATATCTAAAGATCCGCCTTTACTTACCGCTAGATCTATTGCCTTACCGCGATCAATTTCATTACAAACGTCTCCTGCAACTATATGTAGATTTGGATTGTTCAGATCGCTTTGCATCTTCTTGAGCAGATTTTCATTTAGGTCTAGTGCGACGACGGAAATTCCGTCTTTCAAAAACCTACGTACGCATGCAGCACCAATTCCTGATGCTCCACCAGTTACTATCGCAGTTCTTGCTCCGCTCATCGTAAACCCCTCTTTTAACCTTTAAGTTCGGCAGTAACGCCAATATACCTAGGTATCTTCAAATAATGAATAAAAGTTCGAAGATTTTTGCATGATACAAAGCTGCATCCATTGGATTATTCAATCTATTGAATCCTTCTACGAGCACTGCTTTAATTGGCGCCATGACCTTCGATGTAGAGAAAATACGCGCTGATTTCCCCGCTTTAAAATCTGGATTAGCTTTCTTCGATGGTCCTGGTGGAAGTCAGGTTCCTACACAAGTCGGACAAGCGATAGCTACAGCGATTACAAAGCCAATTTCAAATCGCAGCACCACAACACTTTCTGAAAAAAATGCTGAAGAGATTGTCCTTGGCTTTCGCCAAGCAGTTGCTGATTTTGTAAATGCAGATCCTTTGGGCGTTGTTTATGGCCGCAGTTGGACCCAAATAACCTATGACTTCTCAAGAACTTTAGCTAAGACCTGGAAGCCGGGCGATGAAATCATCGTTACAACTCTTGATCACGATTCCAATGTTCGACCTTGGGTGCAAGCCGCCGAAGCTGTCGGTGCAGTTGTTCGTTGGGCAAAGTTTGATCCCGCAACTGGCGAACTAGTAACTTCAACAATTGCTGAACTCTTAAACGATAAGACACGTCTTGTCGCCGTAACTGGTGCAGGAAATGCTTTAGGAACTAGACCAAATATTCAGGAGATATCTAAAGAAGTACATAAGACCAGCGCCTTACTTTATGTTGATGGCGTTCATCTATCTCCACATACTTCAATTGATATGAAAGCAATGGGCGCAGATTTCTTCGGTCTATCTTTCTATAAAATATTTGGGCCTCATTGCGCAGCAATCGCTGCTGATCCCGAACTTCTTAGAACTTTAAATAACGATAAATTGTTACCGGCAACGAATAATGTGCCTGAGCGCTTTGAATTTGGAACTCTGCCTTATGAATTGATGGCTGGTTGCATCGCAACCATTGATTACCTTGCAGATTTAGTCCCAGGCGGCACCGGCAGCCGGCGCCAAAGATTGGTTCACTCCATGACCGAACTAGAGAAATACGAAGATACTCTCTTTGAATATATGGAATCAGAGCTCGCAAAACTGCCTGGCATCATCCTGTATGGGCACGCTAAAAAGCGCACACCAACCTTGTATTTCAATTTTAAAGGTATTGAAGGTGCTGCGGTTTATAAGCATTTAGCGACGTTAAATGTAAATGCACCTGCCGGAAACTTCTATGCACTGGAAACTTCTCGTGCTTTAGGGCTGGAAGATAAAGGTGCAGTGCGTGCAGGATTGGCACCATACAGCACTATTGATGATGTAAATCGTCTCGTTGCGGGATTGCGTGAGTTAACTAAGTAATTTACATCCGCAGGTAAGAGGCGCCATTGAAATCTAGAACAGCACCGCTGGCCCATTCGCTATCGGGCGATGCTAAGAAGTAGACGGCTTTCGCTAACTCTTCTGGCTTTGCAACGCGATTAAATGGGCTCTGTGCGCGAATGCCATCGCCTTCTGGGCCATCTAACAACCTCGCAGCCATTTCGGTTTCAACAAATCCTGGAGCAAGCGTTGTAACTCCAATATGCATTGGTGCAAGCGCTTTTGCAATTGATTGACCAAATGCCACCATCGCAGCTTTTGATGCGCCGTATGCCGGGCTTAGCGGTTCACCACGAAAAGCTCCACGAGATCCAACGTTAACGATTCGAGATGTACCGTTCTTAGGCATATGTTGCAGAGCGCACCAAGAAGCATTCGCAGCGCCAATGAGATTTATCCCGATTGTCGCAGACCAAGCTTCCTGCCATTCTTCATAAGTCGTTCCCTCAATCGGGTGATCTATAAATATTCCAGCGTTGTTAATTAATACATCAATCTTCCCGAACTCGTTAGCGACTTGATCAACCATTTTGCGAATTGCACCGGCATCACGCAGATCAGCTTGTGCGGTGATATGCCCATCCCCTGCTAAAGATTTACGAACTTCTTCGGCCACTGGCTGAGATGAAACATAGTGAATTGCTATCTGATCGCCTGCTTGTGCGAATTCGTGAGCAATCGCTGCTCCGATTCCGCGGGAACCACCTGTTACAAGAACGCTACGTCTAGTCATCTGCGTACTCTAATTGTTGCCACGTAAAGTTGAAACAAATGAGAATGGAGCGGAGA
>Ga0214919_10008815_pt1 | contig 13162 bp, 8 predicted proteins | sample LL1503_MetaG_FD_177994 | JGI IMG/M metagenome (GOLD analysis project Ga0214919, IMG submission 177994) | Freshwater microbial communities from Lake Lanier, Atlanta, Georgia, United States - LL-1503 | ecosystem: Environmental > Aquatic > Freshwater > Lake | place: USA: Georgia | collected 2015-03-15
TCTACACCTTTCGGCAGGGCGACAATATCTCAAAGGCGATGGTGACGGGGTACAAAACCGCCCCAGTTGATTCCGGTATTTCTTCGGCCCGACCTTGGACTGGGTTGATACTGACCGCAGTGATCGCCGCTTGGATTTATACTTTGCTTGCGACTTACGATGCTAAGCAGGCGACAGTAAAAATTCCGGGGCTACAAAGCGTCATTCACCTCGGCGAGAAAGAAAAGGAAAAGCACCACGATTAAGCCATCGCGGGGCCGAGGGTAGCGCTCCGTTTGATCCGCTGGCGCTTAGGCGCGGACGAAGGGGAGATAGCGCGGACGGAGTATCTCGAAACCCGCGTGATTGATGGCGCGGAGCATTTCGTTGGCCACGGCCTTACCGGAAATAATCGCGGACTCCATGCCGTAGTGATACACGCCATCAGTATAGTCACCGGCGAGCCAGATACCAGCGAGACCGGTCTGGTGTTTGCGAGGCACTTTTGACCAATAACCAACACGCGTACCGCAATACGTGTTTTTCAAACGCAACACCGTTGAATCGAAGGGCACTTGGCCACGGCAACGAGGAAAGAAGCGCTCCAGGTCTTGGTAAACTTTAGCCAAAATCTCAGCGTCACTAAGATGCAACACATCATCGGCAGCGTCGATCAGGACTTGGACTATACTGCCCTGCGCCTTAAGTTTGGGCCAATCTTTCCAATGAAAGGCTTTGTCGGCGACGGCGTCGAAGATGGGGCCGTGTTCGCGGTCGCGGTGTGAAATGTAGACATTCCCATCGGTAAAAACCTTCGTGTCGTACCAGAGGGTAATGGTGATGATGGGTGTCTCTTTAAGGTGCGCGAGCGCCTCAAAGGGAGCCGTTGCACGATGCTCAACAGGCAAGAGCGCGGGCACCGCGTAGCCGGGCACCGCAAAGATGACGTGATCGGCTTGGTGGGTGATACCAGCAGTCGTCAAGATGCGCGCGGGACCTAAGGTGGCAGGCGTAACGCTCTGGATCGCCGTCGACGCATGGATGTGTCCGCCGTGGCGCGTGATAAAATCCACTAAGGGATCGACGAGCGCATCGCCAAGCGGAGCTCCGAAAAACGTCGTATCAAAGAGCCCCATGCTGCCGTACATCGTACGAAGGAATTTAATAAATGAGGCCGCGCTGGCTTCTTCGGGTCGCAGGCCTTGGATAGTCACCGCTTCAAGCGCGAGCTGATGACGGATACCAGCGCTAAGTTTTTGCTCGAGTAAAAACTGCGTGACGGAGAGGTCGTCGAAAGATTCCGCGGTGCGATCATCCATCCGCATAATGCGGAAAATGAAACCGGTAAGCTGGAGCCGCTCACCGGGTGTGAGTCCGGGGAAAGTCGCTAGGCCGCGCAGAGTTTTTAAGACAGATTTACCCGCGAGGAGCGTGTCAATCTGGCCCGTCTGGCCGTTGCAAACGTAGTAATTACCGTCGGTTTCTTTGAGCGGTAGCGGATGGCCAATGGCCGCAAAGAGCGCATCTTTATTATGATACCACGGAAAATCGAGATGGATACCGGTCTCGACGGGACGCCCCTTGGTATCGAGCCAAGATGCACATTGGCCGCCAAGAATGGGCGCGGACTCAAAAATATTAACTTCGTACTGATCGGGCGCCGCCAATAAAAGATGCGCAGCGGAGGAAAGCCCAGCCAACCCTCCGCCGACAATGGCGACGTTCGTTTTCATGCGACGAAGACGCGTCGCGAATTAGCTCCGAGAGACGGACCACGTGCCCTTGGCGGGCTCTTCGGCGGCGGTGCTCTCGTAGGCACCAGCGATGTCGTTACCCTTGAGAGTACCAACGAGCTTGGTGGAAGCAAAGGTGCCTTGGATTTCCCAGGTGATCACGAGCTCGATCTTATCGCCCTCGACCTTGAGGGACTTAGTCTGAGCGCGCACATCAGTGCCTTCGTAGACGAAGAGGACATCCGCTCCGAGCTTGGCATCGGCACCGGCCTTGAAGTCGAGCTTGAGGACGCCGCCGATATTATTTTGGCCCTGCCATTTGCCCGCGAAGGCGCCTTTGAAAGCGGCTTTGGTGGTGGCGGGTTTGGCGGCGGTTTCAGCGGCGAGAACCGGAGAAACGACCGAGAAAGCGAGTGCTAGGAGAGCGACGAGGGGACGAAGTTTCATAGGATTAAGAATCGGGGGATAAGGATGTCTACGGATCAGGATCAAAGTAGGGGCATGAACTACAATCGCACAAGCCTAAGCGGCTACGAACACGGTTTCGCGGCCGGTGTCCGAAGCGATCTTCGGTCCTGCGTGATGGCGCGACGGAATTATACAAAGAGAATGCAACCCGGTAAGACGGACAAGAAAAAGCCCCGCTCGGTGAAGTGGCGGGGCCTGATAAGAAGGATTTATTGGCAGGCTTCACATTCGCCGCCGTTGCGCATCGCTTCGATGCTGCAGGCGGTTTTCTCCGCGGCGGTGAACTCTTTCTTCTTGGCTGCCGGCGAGGCGGTGATCTCGCCGCTGTGGCTGCCGCCGGCGTCGCCGGAGTTTTGGCCGCCGTCTTGGCCTTCTTTGATCGCGCCGCGCACTTCCTTCTTCACGGAGATGGTGGCTTTCTCGATGTTGGAGGCGCCAAGGCTGCGGAGGTAGTAGGTGGTCTTGAGGCCGGCGTGCCACGCGTGGCGGTACATGTGGCTCAGGGTCTTCAGGTCAGGCGTCTTGATCCACAGATTCACACTTTGAGCTTGGTCGATCCACTTCTGGCGCCGCGCGGCGGCGTCGACGATCCACTTCGCGTCGATATCGAAGGCGGTGAGGTATTTGGCCTTCAGGTCTTCGGGGATGCGGGTGATGTCTTTCAACTCGCCGTCGAAGTACTTGAGGTTGTCGATCATGTCCTGATCCCAGAGGCCGCGGGCCTTGAGGTCTTTCACAAGGAAGGGATTCAACACGATGAACTCACCGGAGAGGTTCGATTTAACGAAGAGGTTCTTGTAGGTGGGCTCGATGCAGGGGGAGGTGTTGGTGATGTTCGAGATCGTCGCGGTGGGGGCGATCGCTAGGACGTTACTGTTACGCATGCCTTGAGCGGCGATCTTAGCGCGGAGGGCGGTCCAATCCATCTTGCCGCCGCGGGGGACGTCGACAGCGACGCCGCGTTCTTGCTCAAGGAGGTCGACGGTGTCTTGCGGCAGGAGGCCGCGAGACCATTTCGAGCCTTTATAGCTGGAGTAGGTGCCGCGCTCGGCCGCGAGATCGGAGGAGGCTTCGTAGGCGTAGAACGCGATGGCCTCCATGGCCTCGTCGTTGAAGGTCAGCGCTTCTTCGGAGGCGAACGAGACGCCCTTCATGTAAAGGGCGTTGGCGAGACCCATGACGCCCATGCCGATGGGGCGGTGACGCATGTTGGAGGTCTTGGCGGCCTCGGTGGGGTAGAAATTAATGTCGATGACGTTGTCGAGCGCGCGGACGGCCATGCGGATGGTCTCGCGGAGTTTTTTGTGATCGAGTGAACCGTCGGCGAGGAGGTGAGTCTCAAGAATGACGGAGCCGAGATTACAGACGGCAGTTTCTTCCTTGGAGGTGTTGAGCGTGATCTCGGTGTTTTTCGTGATCAGGCCGTTGACGGTCCAAGAGTGTTCGTCGGTGTACACTTGGAGGCAGAAGGCGTCCTCGTTGGGCAGCGATTCGAGCGCTTCGAACGTGGCGTGCATTTTCTGCGCATAGCCGGGCTTTTCGAGGTTGGCGAGGAAGCGGGCGTTCTGGCGAAGCGCGCCGATTCCGGTGAGATTTTCGAGTAAGCGGCAGCCTTGAATTGAGGTGACGTGGAGGCGGAAGAGTTCGGCCTGCCAGTATTCGCGCTCACCGCCGCGACCGTCAGGCAGCAGGGCGAGTCCGGCCTCGCGCATCTTGGTGAGCGAGGATTTGATGCCGAAGTTGGCGAGGATGATTTGAATTTGCGCGAGGAATGCGCGGCTGACCGAGGCGAGCGAGCAGGTCGTAACCTCGCCACTGGCTTCGACGGTCGCATCAGCGGCGTAAAGGCCGCGGAGATAGGCTGCGGCGGTTTCGCGCGTGCCAGTCCAGATGAATTCGGGCACGGTAAGCTTGCTGTCACGGTTAAAGCCGCGGGACGCGAGCACACGTGCCAAGGGCGCAGAGGAGAGGCGGCGCTTGTATTCGTCGCCGACGAAACGAGGCGAGAGGAATGAAGATGTGTTGGCGGCCTCGCCCTGCTCGGCGAGCACGCGGGCGACGCATTGCTCGATTTCGGGGATGAGAGCAAACTCTTGAGCCCATACATCAACCATTGCGGATGTCGTGCCTTCGCGAACCAAAAACGTGCCGTCGCCGGCGATAAGGCCGGATAGGAAGGCGAGATCCTCGGCGCTGACCGCGCCCCAGAGGCCTTCGCTCTGTTGGATTTCGATTTGGTCACCGCGTTTCAATTCCTGCGCTTCAACCCAACCGCGACCAACCACCCAAACTTTGTGATCGGGAGTGACCTTGTGCGTGTAGCCTTCCTTGGTGATGATGCGGACGATGGGCGCATCGGGCCGCGGGAGTAGCATCGGGCCCGCAGAAACGGGACCGCTACGGCCAAAAACGGTGTTAACGGGCTCAGCGGTGAGCACGGTGTTGCCACAAGGTCCAACGAGAGCGGCGCGACGGGCGCGGGTGTAAAGTTCACCAACGGTAACAAGCCCCTCGGCGGTGACGACACGCTGGTCGGCGGTCATGCAGCAGAGATTCGACGAGTGGATGACGCCGACATGGTCTTGGGGGGAGCGAATGTTGCAGGCGTCTTTGAAAGTAATCCAGGGGTGACCGGTCTCGAAGATGAGGGAGAGCATCTTTTTCCAGAGGTCGAGGGCTTCGACTTTCTGGCCGTAGATTTTGCCTTCTTCGGCGAGTTTTTCGTAGGCGATGTATTTCTCTTCAAATTTTTTGCCGAAGAGATCGTGGAGGTCAGGGACTTCGTTGGTGCGGAAGAGCGTCCAGGAAGTGCGGGCTTCCATGCGTTTCATGAACAGATCGGGAATCCAGTTCGCCGTGTTCATGTCGTGGGTGCGGCGGCGGTCGTCGCCGGTGTTTTTGCGGAGCTCGAGGAATTCGTAGATGTCGTTGTGCCAGGTCTCGAGGTAAGCGCAGCCGGAGCCTTTGCGTTTACCGCCTTGGTTGATGGCAACGAGTTGATCGTTGTGAAGCTTAAGGAAAGGGATGACACCTTGAGATTCACCGTTGGTGCCGCCGATGTAGGCGCCAGTGCCACGAACCGCAGTCCAGGAACCGCCGAGGCCGCCGGCCCATTTAGAGAGGTAGGCGTTTTCGGAGATGCCGCGTTGGAAGATGCCTTCGATCGAGTCGTCGACGTAGTAGAGGTAACAAGAGCTCAGCTGCGAGTGGAGCGTGCCTGAATTAAAGAGAGTCGGCGTGCTGGAGCAGAAGCGGCGGGTCTTGTAGAGGGAGTAGAGGCCGATGGCTTTGGCTTCGCGGTCGAGGGGTTCTTCGAGGGAAAGGCCCATAGCGACACGGATCCAGAAGAACTGCGGCGTCTCGAGGCGCTTGGCGGGCTTCTTGGTTTTGTCGATGATCAGGTAGCGATCGTAGAGGGTCTGGATGCCGAGGAAGTCGAACTCGAGGTCGGAGGACGGGTCGAGGGCGGCGGAGAGCTTGGCGAGGTCGAAGTCGAGCAGGCGGGGGTTGAGGCGCTTGATGGAGACGCCGTACTCGAGGTATTTTTTGAAGGCGCGCTGGTGGGCGGCTTTGAGGGCGCCGATGCCGTCGGTCATGATGTCCCAGCCGAGGACTTCTTCGTAGATGTAGGTAAGCTGGATGCGGCCGGCGAACTTGGCGAAGTCAGCGTCTTTCTCGATGAGAGTTTTCGAGTTGAGGATGATCGTGGCGTCGAGGTCCTTTTGGAGGATCTGGTCGTAGGCGGCGCGACGGAGCTCTTGTTCGATCTCTTCGTTGGTGAGGCAGAGGTCGAGGCCAATGCGGGCGAACTCGATGCGTTTGCGGAGGTCGGCGCCGTCCCAGAAAATATTTTCGCCGTTGGCTTTTTTGACAACAATCATGGTTTCCTGAGCAGGTGTAGCGGGTGCCGCGGCGGAAGGGGCTTCGTCGGTATCGCCAGCGAGGCGGGCGGCGGTGCGGTCGGCGCGGAAAAGGATGTAAGCTTCGGCGACTTTGAAGAAACCGCCTTTCATGAGTTCTTCCTGAACCATGTCCTGAACTTCTTCGATGTGGACGAAAGCTTGTTTGGAGGCGTGGACGCGCTCGGAGACGGCCTTGGTCACGGCGACGGCGGGAGCGGAGTCGCGCTGGAGGGAGAGGAAGGTTTTGCGAACGGCGATTTCGACCTTTTGCTCACTCCAAGGTACAACCTGGTTGTTACGGCGGATGACGCGGAGGGTCGACTGAGTGGCGGACTCGCGGTCGATGGCGATCTTGCGGGCGCGGTTGAGCAGCAGGCTCTTGGCGACGAAGTAGGCGTTATTATCGACGAGGGTTTTTTCGATGAGCTCGTAGAGGGTGTTAAGCGAGAGGCGGAGGGGGTTCTGGCTACGGGCGAGCCCGGTGAGGTTGGCGGTGATCTCGCGGCAGAGGCGCACGACCCAGGCGCGGTTGGTGTCGGTGAAAATGTCTTTCTCGCCTTTGGCGAGGGCGACATTGGTGAGGGCTTTGCCGAGGGTGTCGGCGACTTCGGCGAGGACGAAGCGCTCTTCGCCGTGCGGGCACAAGAGAACGACAGAGGGTACAGTGATGTTTTCGCCGGCGATGACGTCGCGCCAAGCGTAATGGGGCTTCTGATCGACGGGAGCGTGGACGGTGCGCTTGAGGGCGAGGTCGTGCGCGAGAGAGTGGGAGCTGCTGTTCATTGAGAGGGCAAAATGTAACGCGTATGGAACAAAATCGGATTTACGAAAAAAAGACGAAAAAACCTCTAGGGCGAAAATCGGGATAGATCATCGCCTAAGAAGTGGGGTTGGGGGTGGGAACTAAGTAAGAGGAAACTATCGGGATAAAAAGACTGAGAAAGAGCACTGGAGGGGTGCTCAGAGCTCGTCGTCGGCAGCTACGTTGAGAGAGGAAGCCTTCTGGTATTCTGTGACGCGACCCTCGAAGAAGTTTTGCTCCTTCTTGATGTCCATCATCTCGGCGAGCCAAGGGAGCGGGTTCTTGGCGCTCGGGTTGAGGAGCGCGAGGCCCACGCCTTCGAGGCGGCGGTCGGCAATATAGTCGATGTAAGTAAGGAAATCTTCGAGGCGGAGACCGACGGCATTCACGGGCAGGCAATCACGGATAAATTCTTTCTCGAGCGTGATGGCTTCCTGCATGAGGTCGCGGAGCTCTTCTTTGAACTCGGCGGTCCAGATCTCGCGGTTTTCCTCGACGAGATCCATGAACAGATTGCGGAAGACTTCAATATGGTTGCTCTCGTCGCGGAGCGTGTAACGGAACATCTGGCCGATGCCAGGGAACTTGTTCTGGCGGTAAAGCGAGAGAACCATGCCAAAGAGGCCGTAAAACTGTGTGCCTTCCATGCACTGACCGAAGACAAAGATGTTTTTCGCGAGCAGCTTCTTATTCTCGATCTGAGTCATATCCAGATCACGGCGAAGTGAGCGGGAGACGCGCGTGACGAACTCGTTTTTGCGGACGATCGTGGGGACGTCCTCGAACATCGCCTCGCACTCGTGTGGGTTGATCCCGAGCGAAGCGATCATGTAGAGGAGCGAATCAGCGTGGATGTTTTCCTCGTGGGCGTGGCGACCGAGGACGAGTTTCAACTCGGGTGCGGTGACGAGCTCGCGGACAACGTGCTGGATGTTGTCACCGACAATGCCTTCAGCGGCAGAGAAATAGCCGATGCCCATGCGGATGATCCAACGCTCAACCTCGGAAAGGGCTTTTTCATCGCGCCATTGCTCGATGTCCTTGCCCATGGGGATATCTTCGGGCTCCCAATGATTAGCCTTCATCTTGCGATAAAGGTCGTAAGCCCACTGGTATTTCAAGGGGAGCAGGTTGAAGCACATGGTCTGGCGACCATTGATCACTCGCTTGGCGGCAAATGCCGCTTCCGCCTTGGCCTCGTCTAAGACGAAGGTTTTGGCGCCGACTTGAAAGGTTTTTTGCATGGAAACAGGGACTTAAAAAGGATGATTGAAGTGGTTAATTACGGTGGTTTTCGGCGACTTTAAGCCCAAAGCGAACCTAAGTTGCTGGAACTTACCGACGCGTTGTTAACCACAACAGGATGTGGTCAACCCTCGTAACGACCACAACCAATTGATCCACCGATTTTAGCCGTCAATGAGTTTGTAGCGAATTTACCTCCAAAATTGTAAAGTTTTTGGCTTGCACGCCCTGATCACGCAGTGCTCACAGTGAAAATTCAACTGGACCTCATAATTTGAGTGAAAAAAATGCGCGTCCAGAAGTGCGCATCGAAAGATCAAGCTCACGCTTTTTTTGTAGGTCTCAAAGGCTAACAATCGTAATCCTCTATCTGAAAAATCGTATCAGGGAAAATTGTACAGAAATTAGATAACAGGAAATCTAGGCGTGGATGAGGTGCAGGGGCGGCATTATTTTCACATTAAAGCATCTCAGACATTCCCGTGATTGCGCCAATCGCCCGCCTCGCCCTCGGGCACACCACCAACCGAAAAAAGCGCAACCCGAGCCAATCTGCTCGGTAAAAAGTCCGCGAAGAAGTCGGCCGGATTGCATGAACCAGGGGCTTTCTTGCTGCAATTTGCACAATATACCCGCCGCCCAACACCACCAAGGATCCTCGTAAAATTTATTTTATAACATAATAATCATATATTTACATAAATCTTAAAGGTTCTTCGCTACTTTCAGTGGGTTAAACGTCACTCAACGATCACTATTTGTGGGTTAAATCGCCCAACAGAGTCTTTTGATGCTTGAATAGTAAGGATTTACAAAACCCCGTCCTAGGCCAACTGCTCCCATTCATGCAAGCCATCCACTGGAAACAGCGAGGAACCATCTTAAATCCCTCTGGCACGGACCAAGGTAATGGCAAAGGCATGAACCACCGCGAAGCCTCACCCACGCCCAAGACCCAAAACCAAGCCTCACCCACACAAGCCGCCCCCAACGCACCAGCGCGACACGACGCGAACCTCGTCCAACGCTTCCAAACCGGTGACGAAACCGCCTTCGTTGAAACCATGGAGCGCCATAAAGGTGAGAATTTTTGCTGCGGCCTTCAGCCTGCTTGGTAACCGCGACGACGAAGAAGAGATCGCTCAAGATACGTTTATCCGCGCGCACCGCAGCCTCGCGCGTTTTCGTGGCGACTCCTCGCTCGCAACGTGGCTGCACCGCATCGCCATAAATCTCTCGAGCAATCGCCCAACCCCGCGCAGGAAAACACGCGTGTCGAATTTTCCGAACTCATCGAAACGTTAAAGGCGCGACTCGATCCCTGCCACCGCGAAATCCTGACGCTGCACAACTTCCAGAATCACTTCTACCAGGAGATTGGGGCAGTTGGAACGCTCAACCGCAGCTCACACGCAACCTCGCGATTTCTCCCGCGTGAGCCGGACTACCGGCCAAATTATTCATCTCTGCAGAATCATTTTGGAGATCGAAAAAGAGCCAGGGTGAACCGTCGGCATTGAGCACCAGTTTGCGCGACGGCGTCCGCACACCACGCCACACCCGGTCGCATTGCTGCGGCAACGCCACCACGCTCGGCATCGAAATTCGCGTCATCACCGGCGGCCCTGCCCACTCTGCCCCACCCGCCCAAGCCCGCGTCATCGTCGGCACATCGGCGAGCGATACCGCGCCCTCATCCCGTCGCGCCGCCACACCCGCGACCCGCACCAACAACGGCACACGCACGCTTTCCTCGTGCGGCCAACCTTTGCGAAAAAACCCGTGCGCCCCGTGCATGTCGCCGTGAACCGATGAAAACACCACGATCGTATCCGGCCCGACCGCCGCCAGCAAGCGCCCGATCGCCCGATCCGTGGCCTCGATGTGCGCATAATAACCACTGAGCTCGGCTCGCGCCTTGGCCTCCGCTTCGCCGCCGCGCGGCACGTTGGCCGACAGAATAATTTCTTCGGGCGCCCGCGCCGCCAGTCCCGCCGCGGGCGCGGCGTAAGGCGGATGCGGCGCTTCCAAACTCACGACCCCAAACCACGGTTTTTCTCCCAGTGTTTGCGTGCCCAGCCAGGTCGCAGACCGTTCGCACACTACGTCACTCTGATAGCCCAAAAAAATTTCAGACACCGGCAAACGCGTCCCGTGCAACCACGGATCGTTCAGTAAAAATCCGCTTTCGAATCCTTCCCAAAATCCGAAACCTCCGCGAGCCTCCGGCGGCACGAGCATCCGCGCGTGCGCCTCGCCGACCAACGGCGCCTGCGGATCGCGCGACGCTAAGCCCCATTTACCAAAAAACGCCGTCGCGTAACCGCGTTCACCCAAATCATGCGCGATTGTTCGCGCTGAAACCGGTAACGCATCAAAATAATCCACGACGCCGTTGGCCGGCGAGAGCACGCCGGTCAATACCGCTGCGCGCGCGAAGGGCCCAAACGGATGCGGCGTCACCGCCTGGGTATAATTCACGCTTTGCGCCGCGAGCGCATCGAGGGCCGGCGTGCGTACGTTGGGATCACCTGCGTAGCCGCACGCCGACGCCCGCCATTGGGTAGTCACGATCCATAAAATATTTGGCCGGCGGCTCATCCTGAAAACCCATACGCACTCGCGGGCGTTTGGCTATACTCCAAAATGCCGATTCAAAATCCCCGAGGCGCACCTGAAGTATAGATTTGCGGGCCAACCAGACGGAAACCACGCTCTAACTCCAAAACTGCTCAATGTCCCTGCGAATTGTCCATTACAACAACCCCGTGCTCCGCAAAAAAGGCGCGCGAGTCACCACGTTTGATAACGCGCTCCGCACGTTTGCCGCCGACATGGTAAAGACGATGCACAAAGCCGGCGGCATCGGACTAGCCGCACAACAAGTAGACCGCGCTGTTCAACTCTGCGTTGTCGATCTGCGCGAATCCGACGCCGATTACGGCTGGGAACTCGACGGCGCTCACCCGCCCGTCGATCTGTTTATGCCAATGGTGATCGCCAATCCGGTCATCACGATTGAAAAGGGCACGCCAACTGAGGTCGTCGAAGAAGGGTGTCTTTCATTTCCAGAAATACGCGGCGATGTGAAACGTCCCGTCGCCATCACCGTAAAATTTCAAGACGAACACGGCGTGCCACACGTGCTGCGCTGCGACGACTTGCTCGCCCGCTGCATCCAGCACGAGGCCGACCACCTCAACGGGATTCTTTTCATCGATCAAATGACGAAAAAAACCTTCGCTCAAATCGACGAGGCCGTGAAAACCCTCGCCCAAGAAACCAAGGCCGCCACGAAAATCTAAGCGTCGCGCTCGTCATAACCAACGCCGCCCTAGTTTAAACCTTCACTGTTTTTATTTTTTTAAAATATCCCTTCCATGAGCCAAAAAGCCGACGGCATGTCCTACGCCCCCCAGGGCAAACCCAGTCCCGTAGTCAAACCCGGTGAATTCACCTTTGCCGCCGCGCACCTCGACCACGGCCACATCTACGGCCAATGCAACGGCCTCCTCGAAGCCGGCGCCGCGCTCAAGTGGGTCTACGATCCGGACCCCAAGAAAGTAGAAGCTTTCCTCGCCAAATATCCGCAGGCCAAAGTCGCCCGCTCGCTTGACGAAATCCTCGCCGACAGCGCCGTGCACCTGGTCGCCGCTGCCGCGATTCCCTGTGACCGAGGCCCCATCGGCTGCCGAGTGATGGAAGCCGGCAAAGATTATTTCACCGACAAAACCCCCTTCACTTCGCTCGACCAACTCGACGCTGCCAAGGCCGTCGTTGCGCGCACTCAAAAGAAATACTCCGTCTATTTTAGCGAACGCCTCCACGTGGAATCCGCCATGTTTGCCACCGAGCTCGTTGCCGGCGGCGCCATCGGCCGCGTCGTCCAAGTCATCGGCCTTGGGCCGCATCGCATCGGCAATCCCGCTGCCCGTCCCGCGTGGTTTTACGAAAAAGCCAAATACGGCGGCATCCTCTGCGATATCGGCAGCCACCAGTTTGAACAATTCCTCACTTTCACCGGCGCGACCGACGCCACCGTCACGCAAGCCGCCGTCGGCAATTTCAATAATCCCGACAAGCCCGAACTCGAAGACTTCGGCGAAGCCTCCCTCCTCGGTAATAACGGCTCGTCTAACTATATCCGCGTCGACTGGCTCAACCCCACCGGCCTGAGCACATGGGGCGACGGACGCATGGTCATTCTCGGCACTAAGGGCTACATCGAGCTTCGTAAATACGTCGACGTCGGCCGCGACAAAACCGGAGACCACGTCTACATCGTCGATGACAAAGGAGAACAACACCTCGAGGTCGCCGGTAAAGTCGGTTTCAAATTCTTCGGCCAACTTATACTCGACTGCCTCAACCGCACCGAGAAAGCCATGACCCAAGCGCACACCTTTAAGGCCGCCGAGCTCTGCCTGCGCGCCCAGATGGCCGCGCGCCGGATCACGCCGTAAACCCCATGTCCGGTTCCATCGCCACGCGCACCGGAGACGACGGCACGACCAGTCTCCTCTACGGCCAACGCGTGCCGAAGGATCACCCGCAAGTCGAAGCCGTCGGCGCCTACGACGAACTCAACGTCGCCCTCGGCGCCGTGAAACCGCTCCTCACCGACGCCGCCGTCCGCACGCTCGTCACCAGCCTCCAAAACAACCTCGTCGCCCTCATGGGCGAGGTCGCCTGCGCCGAAACCGACGCCGCGCGGTACGCCGAATCGAAGTTCGCAAAAATCTCCTCGGGCGACGTCACCACCCTCGACGCCGCCGTCGCCGCCCTCGAAGCCCGCGGCCTCAAATTCGACGGTTGGGCCACACCCGGAGCGAACACCCTCGGCGCCGCTTTTGATACCGCGCGCGTGGTCGCCCGCCGCGCTGAACGACGTCTCTGCGCCCTACCCGCGCACGGCCGGACCGTACGGCCCGAACTGCGGCAATTCACCAACCGCCTCGCCGATCTGCTCTGGCTACTCGCCCGCCAAGCGGAACAATGAAACACCGGGCGCACCGGAAAAAACCTGTTAAACT
>Ga0214919_10008816_pt1 | contig 13161 bp, 13 predicted proteins | sample LL1503_MetaG_FD_177994 | JGI IMG/M metagenome (GOLD analysis project Ga0214919, IMG submission 177994) | Freshwater microbial communities from Lake Lanier, Atlanta, Georgia, United States - LL-1503 | ecosystem: Environmental > Aquatic > Freshwater > Lake | place: USA: Georgia | collected...
AATCTTAAATTTGTTTTAGATAAACTTGACCTGGGATGAATATAATAACCTGTATTGTACACTTTTCCATTTTCGGTATGCATAGTAGCACTACATTTTATTTTGAAATCTACTTTATTTACTGGCGATATTTTATCCCATCCTATTCCATAAAAAAGAATGTATTCTTCATCTGAGTTAGAATCATTTGTTGGAATAAATAAATCTACTCCTGCATCAATATGTTCCGGATTGTTTAATTTGCTATTGTGATTTTCACATGCTGATAAATACATTTTTTTTAATTCATAATCAAGCACAAATATTTTTAGATGCATGACTTGAGGATAAATGTATAACAACTTATCTATTATTTTCTCGGTGTCGTTATTGATACTTACGTTTTTATTGTTAAATTCTGCCATGTTGTATAAGTAAATAACTTTATTTGTTTAAATTGTTTTTTTTTCTGTGTTTAGTATTTTTAGTTTGTATTTTTAGTTGGCTGCACCTGTTTCAGTTTTTCTGGTGTGTTGTTGATTACTATTTTCTGTAGTATACCAAACAGGTGGGACAACAAAAGTATGAACTGTATTTCCACAAGTAACACCATTCGTTGCATAAGGAAAGGGACGTTGAAATACAAAAGGGTCTGTGCATCGTCTTTGTATACGTAATGTATGTTGACTAGCTGTTTCTGGTTGTCTTAATTGTTTTGAATAAGGACCATTACGTGCAGCATCATCATACACAAATCTAGCAGGAGTGCGTTGACATAAAGTGGGTCCGCCTCTTTTGAAATATCCAACGTATTTTGCATCTCCATTTATATCTGTAACAATTGTATTACTAGTCGTTAAATTATGAAGATACAAACCTTGACTTTTGCTGTCTGATTGTGTTGTTCCAGCATAATCCGGTTGAACCCAATAATTTGGATATTGACCTGTATATACCCATCGATATTTCTTTTCCAACATTCCTTTGTTAGACAAAACCGATGGTTTTATATATTGCCACTGGTCTCCTAGTACGATAACACGATTAGAATTAAAGACTGGGTCACCTCTTGGATATCTATTGTGAACTCCTCCAGACCCTAATGCATGTCTTCCACGATAAGGAGTTCCATTTCTAGAAAAGGCACTACTTTTTCCAATATATCCTACATTTCTGTGAGAACCATTCAGAGAGAAACCTACCGAGCCTAAATTAGTGATTGATTGTTGTAAAACTTCGGTTCTTCTTCCAAAAGGGCCTTGGGGCATCCAATACCCACCAGGCGGTTTTGCGGACCTTTTTGAACCATACTGAATGACTGATTTCCTTTTAAAAGTGTTTAATGACATTATAACATAATACGAGATAATTCTATAAGGAAAATATAAAAGTTTATTGTTTTATAAAATTGTATATAAAATTTATACATAAATTATACTTCTTTTTTCTGGTATTGAATGTTTACATCTTTTTAGTAATCCAAATAATTTTGTTCCTTCTAGAATTTTTAGAGTGTCTTGTTTTTGTTCTTGTTCTTCTTTATTTGGAATGTGTTCTGTTAATAAATGGGTGACTATATTTGCTAAAGTATAATAAATGGTTTTATAATGTATTTCTGCTGGAATGGTGTTTAATTCTAATAATTCAGGTGAATCATATTGTTCTTTTGGAAAAGGAATTGAAATCCTTATTTTTTCCTTTTTTATATCTAGTAAATATTCGTTAGATAAATACATTATTTTGGAATCTATGATAAATAAATTAGAAAGATTGTATTTATAAAAGCTTTTTCTCTCTGTAACTATTAAAAACTCTAGTTGTTTTGTTAGATAATAAATGATTTTTAGAGAGATATTATAATCAATATAAACTTGTTGAATAGGTTTTATACTATGTGCATTAAAACTGAGTGTTTTATAATTATCACTTATAGATGCTCCTAACAGACCTGTTGTATTTAAAATACTTTTTAATAAAGAAGGGCTTTCACGTTTTAATTGTATTTTGAAAATATTTCCCTCTTGCTCTATTTCATATTCAGTTGTTTTGTATATTTTTTCTTTTGTGTTATATGTTTCATTTGTTTCGTATGTTTCGTATGTTTCATATGTTTCATCTATTTCATTTATCATTTTCTTTTTATGAGAAAAAAATATATTTGTAAAAACGATATAATAAGTATTTCATTCTTTTTATATGAACACATGTTATTATAAAAAAAGTTATGGAAAATTTCAATTATGTGTTACTTGTTTTATTGTTCCCATTCAATTGTATTTTCAGTACAACACGTATAAAAAAATAAGTAATATAAATGATAAAATAAAGGAACACGATTAGATAGGTTTTTAAGAATTTAGGGTTATTTTTTGTTTTTTTGCAGCTAATTTTATTTCTCCATAATCAATTGTCATTTCACTATAATCTATTGGGCAGGTAATATTATCACAATAAATATCTTGAATATAATATTCGCATTCATCTATTAAATCTTTATTTTCATCTTTATCATCTTTATTTTCATGTTTATCATTATTTTTATTATCATCATCTAATTGTAGAATAGGCATTTTATGTTTTGGTTCTTTCCTCTCTTTCGGCTTTTCGCGTAATGCGGAAATTTTCCAAAACCAAGGGTCATCATAAATAACTTTTATTTCTTTTCCATTCATTAATCTTTCACGTGCTATTAATGCATTTCCTTCATGAAACCATTCTTTAAAATGAATAAAAACCAGCTTGAATTTGTCTTCTTTATTCTTTTGTATAATATCAATTTTATTAATAATTCCTAATTTTAATTTTGTAAAAATAGTATGAATACGTTTTTCTGTAATATTACTATGTACTCTTGGTATACATAAACTAGGATTGTTCATTTCTTATTATCTACTCTGTTGTCTTTATATCTTTCAATTTTTTGTTTTATTTTTGTATTCTTTTTGTATTCTTTTTGTATTCTTTTTGTCTTCTTTTTGTATTCTTTTTGTATTCTTTTTGTATTCTTTTTGTATTCTTTTTGTATTCTTTTTGTTATACGTATTCATTCTTAACTCTTTCACCCATATGTGAAATCATTTCATAACGATTACTAGAACTTTTTTTCACGAATTCTAATAGATTTTGTTTAAATCCATGTTTTTTATCACCAAAAAACTGTACTGTATCTCCTAATTTATCGTTTATATTACCTTCTATTACAATTTGGTCCATACTTTCTTCTCCTAATACTTTTCTTTTTGTACCATTCACGTATACAAATAATTGTTCTGATTTTGTTAATGGGATTAAATCGGCATAACCTACTGGAACAATACCAATATATTTTTTTGATTTGGTGATGTATGTTTTATCATATCCAATTCCTTCTCCTTTTGCAACATATTTTAATTGAATAATTTTAGATGTTAATGACATTACTGGGGTTAAATTTTTATTTTTAATTAATCCATAAAAGGCTTGACCACTTCGCACTAAATTAAAATCAGAATTATCATAATTTAAAGTTCCGTTTGATTCTGATATATGAAATACTTCTGGTTTAATATTTCTTTCTAATAAATCATCACGTAATTTTCTAAATAATTTAAATTGTTTATGTGTAGCATTATTTTTTTTTGTTTCAGCACAACATAAATGACTCATTATCCCAACTAATTTAAATTTTGGGTCTTTTGATATTTCAACCGCTGCATCCATCGCTTTTTCATAAGGAACACCATTTCTGTTTATTCCTGTATCCACAAATAAATGTATATTTGCTACCGCATTTTTAGGAAGCGATTTTGATATTATTGGAATATGTGTTTCATCAAAAATTCCGATATCTATATTGTTTGCAACCGCATCCTTTACTTGATTACTATTTACATCATATAACCATCCTAAAATTCGTCCTTTATCTCCACTATTTCTTATTTTCATAGCTTCACCTAACGTAGCAACGCCAATATATTTTACATTTAAATCTCTACATATTTTTGCCATTTCTAAACTACCATGTCCATACGCCTTTGCCTTTAAGACTGGCATAACATCTGCTTTACTTAATTTTCTTAAATATTCTAGATTTTTTTTTACAGCATCCTTGTTTATTGTAACAGTAATCATTTTAAAATCATCTGGAATTTGACTATTTTTTATTTTTAAAGTTTTGTTTTTGATGTGTTTGTGTTTGTGTGTTACACTTTTCATATATTATATTAATAATATAAACTTTGTAATTTCATTTATAATTTCATTTATAATTTCATTTATAATTTCATTTATAATTTCATTTATAATTTCATTTATAAAAAAAATGAAATGCTTTTAAAATTCAGTATTGTTTGCATTACTATTTTGTCCGATATTTTGAAAATGTCTACACCATCATTCACCTCTACCTCTGTTACAATCCATGACGGAAAACGTGGAAGTAAATATTATACATTTGATAATGCAAAGAAAAAGGTAAAGTATAGTATCTTCTTCCCTCTTGAAGAAGCGGTACGATATGAAGAAAATTATGATGAACCATTTTATGATCATGATGGGCCTAAATGGTGCGGGAATTGCCTAACCTATGGTTCCTGTCATGGTGTGTTTATTGCATATTGTGCAAATTGTGTTGGTTATTGTAATTTTCCAGGATGTGCTTGTACAGTTAATGCTTATACATCTGATAGAACCGATTGGTTACCTTGTCATGCAGATGAGTGCATTTTTAAAACGTATTTAAAGAATGTAAATTTATCTATGGTTGGGGATGACGAAGATAATTGTTATGACGAAGATAATTATTATGATTATACTAATGATAGTTTTGGCGAGGATAATCGTACAATCGAAGATATTGAAAATATTGAAGAGAAAGACTTGGCACAGGATTACGGGTTTGGTCATTGTGATGAAGATAAGGAAGATGAAGAATACTTAAAAAATCTAGAAAAAGAAAATCTAGAAAAAGAAGTTTATATTCCTATGTATGCTAGAATGGCGTTGAATAAATACCGAATGGTTGATGATGAAGCTGTATTGTTTCATAGATACAAGACAGTTGAAATGCAAACTTCACAAGAAAATGTAAACAAAAAAATACTGGAATATGAAGAGCAAGACCGATTAGACAAAGAAAAACATGACAGGTGGTCTATAAAATATAATAAATTACAAGACTTTAATCACGAAGAAGAAGAGAGAAACAAATCAGAAAAAGAACATTTTAAAAAATATATGGATGTCTTCTTAAAAAAATAAAACAAGAAAAAAATAAAACAATTTTTAAAAAAAGAAAAAGAATTGCGATAAATTTAATGTGTATTTAATGTATATAATATGTTAAAACCAATAAATCATGATAAAGAAATAATTATTTTAAAAAAACATGTGTCATCCCAAAATAAAAACACCTTTTTTTCTTCGTGTTTTAAATATTATTATGGAAACGTGATAATAAAAACGCCGAATATAAAATTAAATTATTCAGATACTTTTTTAGACTGTCGTTTATACAACAAAATTATTATTGTGGATTATGCGAATGTTATTCATATTCTTTTTCGCAAGTATAAAAATTTTTCAGAGGTTTCCAGCCACTTTTATCATTTTATACTGAAACATTTACATAACAACGATAAATTAATTATTGTTTCAAAAATAGTGAGATTAGAAGGCCAATCTTATGATATATTGCATCTTTTAAACATGGGACAAAAAATAACAGGAAAATATGTGGATAAAATTTATTTCGAAAAAGAACAATTATGTATTTATAATTTAGAATATCATACAAATGTGCCGATTTCATCTAGTATAGATGATTTATTGCAATACTTTTTTACTTTTGTTATGTTTGTGTATTTGAATACTTATTCCAAAAATGCGGCGATGAGTTTGAATAGATTAATGTTGATTACGAATGATAAACAAACCTTTGATAAGAATTTGTTTGGTAAAACACCAGATGAGATTAAAAATCATATTCATTATTTGAAAGATGTTTTTTTAAACAAAGTCTCTCTTTCTAATGGGTATGTTTTAATAAATAATGAACTAGATCAACAATTATTTTGTCATTTTTTGAAAACATATGTTACTGAAAACATTCATACACAAAATTTAGAATGCGACTTGTCTTTTTTATTAGAATTAATCAACGGAAACAAGAAACATTTTGGATATTTTCAAAAACGAAATATAATGAATCCGAATTTTATACAAAAAAAATATACTAAAAAAATACACGATTATAGTTATAAAAATTTGAATGCGATTCAAAAAAAAACGTTGAAACAAAGATTAAAAATGTGTCACTCGAATAAAACAAATTTTAAAAAGGATTTAAAAAAAAATTATTATTTATATGCATTCATTAAATACGTTCAAACGTATCAAAATACTATCACACATGGCAAATTATATAGTGATTTTTACGGTCATTTATCGGTAGAACAGATTGAACGATTGTTTTAGTTACGTCTATTCTTTTTTGTTTACTTTTATTCTTTTGAAAAAAATAAGACCATTTTTGGCCTTATTTTATTTTGTTTTTATTTTGTTTTTATTTTGTTTTTTATTTTGTTTTTTATTTTGTTTTTTATTTTGTTTTTTATTTTGTTTTTTATTTTGTTTTTTGTTTTATTTTTTATTTTTTATTTTGTTTTTTTCATACAGTACATTTTAAAAAGTTCATTTACCAAGCATCTACACAGTCAGTATTATCTTCGTCTTCGTCTTCACTAGACGACCAGTCGTCTGCCCAGGATTTTCGTGGTATTGTGTTTATTCTGGGGTTAGGACGGGGGGTAGGACTGGGGCTAGTAGGCTCTTCATACTTTGCTACAAACGGCTTTTCATTTGTAGGGAATGTTTTTGTCATTGTGCGAGATAAAACAGGAATTGGTATTTGTGGTTTTTCTAGTGCTTGTGCATAGTTTCTTGTTTCTTTTTTAAACGTATTCAAACATGAAGGGATTTGTAAAGATAACCTAGGGAATTCTTCTTTTGGATTTTTTTTATGGACAATTTCGTCATGGACGATTTCATCGTTTTCCTCGTCAAAAGCTGCCGCAATCTGTGTTTTCTTTGCGATTTTTTCTACACTTTTTTCCATATTATTTTTATAATCTTTATAAATCATTCTTCTATGATCCTTTTCCTTTTCTTTGTTTATACGAGCAATTTCGCGACATCGTGAAACCGTATGTCCTTTTTTGTGGCAGAAACGACAATTCTGATTCAACAAAGTTGGGCACACTACTTTCCCGTTTGCGCCCGGTTCACTTTTTACAAAATGACTTGTATACTCTTCTTCCGACTTACCTGCATCATGACATACTTTGCAATACGGTTTAACGACCGGTCTAACCTTTGCGTTCATGTTGTACATATTTGATTTACTTAAGCGTTGGGTGGTTTTAGGATGATTTATTTTTGTCTTTGAAAAGCATTTCAATTTTTTTTTCTAGAAAAAATAGAATTTTTTTTCTTTTTTTCGTTTTTTCTTTTTTTTTTCTTCTTCTTGTTCTTCTTCTTTTTCTTCTTTTTCTTCTTCTTTTTCTTTTTCTTCTTCTTTTTGTTCTTTTTCTTCTTCTTTTTTTTCTTCTGGTTCATGTTTAAAATCTTCTTTCCAAACCCCTTCATGTATTTCTCCGTTTGCGTATTTGGTTGTACCTACCCCATGTTTTTGGTTTTCTTTCCAATAACCTTCGTGCACATCTCCGTTTGCGTATTTGGTTGTACCTAGCCCATGTTTTTTGTTTTCTTTCCAAAACCCTTCATACACATCTCCATTTTCATATTTCATGATTCCTTTTCCATGAGCCATATCGTGCTTTTTATTACCTTCGTATGTATTCATATGAATTTAATATGAATGAATATTTTATTTTTACATTTACGATAACACCTAAAATCGCATAAAAAAATAGTGTTTACTATTTTATTTTTTTAATTACAAATCTAGATTTTCATTTTTCGTCTTTGTTCGTCTTCCGTTATGCAAAGGTTTCGTTTATAATAAAACGTTTAGATTCTTGAGTCTTGTTTATATAATTATCCATAGCATTTTCATCCATCGTAAATCGAAACACGTTTACCTCTTTGGTTTGTCCAATACGATGACATCTCGCAATCGCTTGGTCTTCAACAGCAGGATTCCAGTTAGGGCTCACAAAATATATCTCGCTGTAATTTTCTTGTAGATTAAGTCCTTCACATCCTGTTTGGATTTGAAGAATAATAGCCTCCTTTTTTTGAGAGAGAATTTCTTGGCGTTTATTGTAAGGGATTCGACCGTCAAATATGGCAACGTTATTCATTCCGCCTTCTCGTAATCTTCGGTACAATTCATCAATCTCTTTACGATAATGGCAAAAGATTAATTTCCCTTTCCCGTTTTTTCTAGATAGAATGGTTTCTGATACTTTGTCTAGTTTGCTAGTTGCGTTCATAGCTTTTTCGTATTCTGGTGTTATCCACCAGTTGTTTTTGCTAGTGAGTAAAATTTTTGGGAAAATACAAGATAATCTAGATTGATACATCGTAGTAAGCTTACAAGACATGTCTGAATTTAACAGTCCGTTATGCGCATCTTCAGATAGCTTTTTTTCTGCTTCATTTTTCCAAGCGACCTGTAATTCGGTGTGTATTAATTCAGGAATGATTATTCCTACCTCTCTTTTGGTTCTTTTCAAAACAAAGTGTCGACGAATGTATTGTGGGTCTATCGTTTCACTTGTATCTACTACAGAACATAACGTTTCGTAATCCTTTTTTTTGTTTTGTACTGGAGTACCAGAAACAAGCCATCGGATCTTGCTTTTTAATAATTTAGCACCGATTAATCGCTTTGTTTTGTTATTGCGCAAGTGATGAGCTTCATCAAATACGACACGGTCCCAGTTTATTTTGTGTAACAAAGACTTCTCATTTGAAATGGTATCATAACTAGTAAGAACAATCAATATTTTAGGATTAACTTCGAGAGAAATCGATTTGTTGGTTCCATGATAAATAACAGCTTTATGACCAGTAGTTCGGTATATTTCCGTGTACCACTGTTCGATGAGTGCTACCGGAAGAACAATCAGCGTTTTAGGTAACAAGTTGCATAAAAATGTGCCAATCATGAGGATTGTTTTACCGAGACCCATTTCATCGGCAATAAACCCCCCTCTAATATTTCCAACCGGGTTTTCACATAGTTCGTTAGATAAGCACCATTCGAGACCTTCTGTTTGATAAGGTTTATTACTCATGTTGGTTCTTTCCAAGTACTTGGCAAACACTTGCAGGCATTTTTCAATCTTTGCATTCATGACGCATACAGCTTTTAAATACCAGTATGAAATTTTACTGAAAAGTATTTCAATTTTTTTTAATGTCCGTTATTTATTCACTAAAATAATTGTCATTTTGTTTGGTCACTTTATTTGGTCATTTTATTTGGTCACTTTATTTGGTCATTTTATTTGGTCATTTTATTTGGTCATGGTCATTCAGTCAAAATCAAGTAAATTGACCGATGGTTTCATTAATTGTTGCGTTAAATAATCGATCGTCATTATTTTTGTGCGGATTTCTTTTTCTAGTTTGGCAATAATCAATCTTTGGTTTTGGACTGTTTCTTTTAGCTTTTCATTTTCTGCGTAATAATTGGCTTTGTTTAGGTTTAAGTTACTTAACCATTTTTGGTGGCATTTTGTTTTTGTATGTGCTGAAAAACAAGAATGTGAGTCATATAATTTGTCTTTTCTCGTGCCGCATGGACAATTTAATCCTTTGTAATAAAAAGACGGTATCTTGTCTATATAATTTCCACTATCATCTATACTTGGTGAATACATATCTGGTTGGACTATTAGTTCCATGTTTATTTTAATGTTTTAATTTATTTAATTTTTTATTTCAATTTTTTATTTCAATTTTTTTATAAAAAGCTTTGGATGGATTGAAGAGAGAAAGATACTGGCGAATCCCTTACCTAGCCCCCTTTTATCCATTTTGCGCGGTGTTTATCCCGTGCGCCTTCCTCGTGAAAATTTTCGCGAAATATTGTGCAACTTCCCACATGGGTTTGCGAAGACCAGAAATGAGTGACAAAACGGGGAAATGAGTGACAAAAAAAAGAGGCTTTTTTTGCCTGTTTTTTGTGTTTTTTTTTGTATTTTGTTTGTTTAGTGTTTAAGTTTATTCTTCTTCGAGTTCATCATCGTTGGTTTCAAAGATAATTTTCTTGGTTTTCTCGTCCCATTGTCCAACTTCCTCTTCGTCCAAGTTGTAAATGATCCCGGAATTTTTTGATTTGTAATACTTCACCCCCTCGAACTCCAATTTCTCTACAATATCCACTTCCTCCTCCTCCTCGGGCTTGGTCTCGGGCTTGGTCTCGGGCTTGGCAGCCTTGGCCTTTTCAGCCTTGGCAGCCTTTTCGGCCTCCTTCGCTTTGGCTTTTTCTGCCTCCTTCGCTTTGGCTTTTTCTGCCTCCTTCGCTTTGGCTTTTTCGGCCTCCTTCGCTTTGGCTTTTTCAGCCTTTTCGGCCTCCTTCGCTTTGGCTTTTTCAGCCTTGGTAGATTGCTTGGAGTCCGATTCAGACTCGGAAGTTACCGGCTCAGCCTTGGTCTTTTCAGCCTTGGCAAGCTTTTCGGCCTCCTTCACCTTGGCCTTTTCAGCCTTTTCGGCCTCCTTCGCTTTGGCTTTTTCAGCCTTTTCGGCCTCCTTCACCTTGGCCTTTTCAGCCTTTTCGGCCTCCTTCGCCTTGGCCTTTTCAGCCTTTTCGGCCTCCTTCGCCTTGGCCTTTTCAGCCTTGTCAGATTCAGCCTTGTCAGATTCAGCCTTGTCAGATTCAGCCTTGTCAGATTCAGACTCGGAAGTTAAAACCTGCTCAAACGGCTCGGCCGCAATTTTGGCTTCCATCAGTTCTTCAAACAAATCCGCGGTTTCACCCACGATATCTACTTTTTTTTCCTTTTTAGGACGGCCTTTTGGCTTTGCCTGACCCTCCTTTTTTTCTCTTGGTTTTCTCTCCTTCTTCACCTTTTTCACTTCCACTTCACTAAGAAGTCTCCAAGCCTCTTCAACATCAAACCCGAACTTACCTGCTAGCTTATCAACTAACTCCTTTCCATACTCTTTGAGTAGGTTAGACAAGTTACGTTCCATAGCCGCTGTCATATTCATGATCATTTTCGTTTAGATTTGGAATCTCGCGCGTTGTCAGGATGCATTCCACTCTACCACAAAAAAGTATTTCATTTTTTTTTATTCTCGGTCATTTTTCGATTCACTAAAAAAATAAAAAACTTTGGTGGCCTTACCTAAGGTACCTGGAGTTACGGGGGTTACACAGTCCTTAGCTAAGGTAGCGGAGTTACGGGGGGTACACAGTCCTTAGCTAAGGTGGGGTTACGAGCGCTTATCTAAGGTACCTGCAGTTACTTGGGTTACACAGCCCTTAGCTAAGGTAGGGTTACGAGCGCTTATCTAAGGTACCTGGAGTTACGGGGGTTACACAGCCCTTAGGTAAGGTACTGGGGGTCATATAGCCCTTAGCTAAGGGTCAAAAAAGCATTTTTTTAGTGAATCGAAAAATGGCCGAGATTAAAAAAAAATGAAATGCTTTTTGCGGTGGAGCGGAATATATCTTTCACATCGTACCACAAAGCGTAACCCCAATACCTTAGCTAAGACATGTCGAATCTTGACCACGCGACTCAGGAACAATTTGAGGCACTTCAAATCGATTACCAAGAACTTCAGATTCAGTACCAAAAACTCCGAATCAAGCACGACAAACTTCGAGTTGAACACCGAGCGCTTCAAGACGACAACCAATCCCTGTACACACAAACACTTGGTACCGTACGTGACGAGAAACACGAGAACCATGCAGATGGCCATGCAGATGGCCATGCAGATATCCAAGAAGAGAAACCAGCGATGGAAACTGAGAGCCCCGAAGAAAGGAGACAGAGACTACAGAGACTGCATAAGGAATTACAAGAGCTTATAGATTATAATGATTCCTTGGATAGTTTTGCCCTTTATGACATGTAACCATGTAATTTAACCATGTAATTTAACAAAAATGAACCCTTTTTTTTTACTGTAGCACCCCTTGCCTAGCAAACCCTAGCACTAGCACCCTAGGTACCGTAATACGCCTAGCAACCCTAGGTACCGTAATACGCCTAGCAACCCTTGTAGGATCAGAAATGAATGACAAAACCAGAAATGAGTGACAAAATCAGAAATGAGTGACAAAACGGGGAAATGACTTAGTGACTAGAAAATTTATAAAAAATTCGACAGTTTTACACATTTCAAAAGCTTAAAAAATATTTAGTAAAAATTAAATATTTAGTAAAAATTAAAATGTTAATAAATATAAATGTGCGTTTTAACAAACCCCCTTTCTCTTACGTTGCTTCCTAAGTTTGCTACAGAACTTTCCCAAGACGAACATCTGTTAGCGTTGATATTTAATTACCAACAATCGCCTTCTACTCAAACATACAATACCGTTCAAAATTATTTAATAGTAAAAAACAAAGAATTTATTAAACGTATGCAAAAACTTAGTAAGAAAAAAATTATAAATTTTGTTGGTATTTTAGACGGCGATGATAAATTATTATGGTCAACTGCTCCTCTTAAAATTCAACCCAGAACTATTTTGTTGTATCAAAATAATTATGATAATTCTGTTGCAGTTACGACTCATGTTAAATTTTTTGAAGACGGCTTTAAATTATTTGGTTCATCTGCCGGAGGTCCTTCCAGTTATCCAGGAGGTAAAAGCCTTTTTAGATTTGTTATGTGTAACGCAGGAAATGATATTGAACAAGGATTAGATGATTTATAGGTTAGACTTATTTAAGTTTTTATAATAAAATTTAAATTTATTATAAAATGTTGTGAGAGACTTGAGAGAAATAGAAAGTATGGCCTAGCTACCCTAGAAACCCGTACACCTTAGCTACCCTAGCACTAGCAACCTAGCTACTCTTGCAGGACCAGAAATGAGTGACAAATTGAAATACTTTTTGTACAATCTTCAAATATAGTGTGCCAGGCTATACTCTTGAATCCTGCATGCTATACTCTTGAATCCTGCATGCTATACTCTTGAATCCTGCATGCTATACTCTTGAATCCTGCATGCTATACTCTTGAATCCTGCATGCTATACTCTTGAATCCT
>Ga0214919_10008817_pt1 | contig 13160 bp, 18 predicted proteins | sample LL1503_MetaG_FD_177994 | JGI IMG/M metagenome (GOLD analysis project Ga0214919, IMG submission 177994) | Freshwater microbial communities from Lake Lanier, Atlanta, Georgia, United States - LL-1503 | ecosystem: Environmental > Aquatic > Freshwater > Lake | place: USA: Georgia | collected...
TATTTGGTGCACTTGGTCTTGACCATCTTACATACAATGCATCACCACCACCATATTCTTGGTATCTAGCTACAATTTTATATTTTGTACCAGCAACCATATTAGTTGAACCATATTGATAACCACTAGCTCCATGTCCACCATAGTAAGTTGTTATTATTGTTCCATCTATTGATAAGTCACTTGCATCATCCGAATTTACACCAAATCTATAACTTCCCGTCTCTGTTGGGATAAACCAAAATTCAAATTTAATTGCGTAAAAATCACCTCCCCAATGTGGTGTTCCGGTTGAACCATTACACATAGTTGCGAGAGTAACTTCTCCTGTACTTGTTATGGTTGTATTTGAATTTGCTGTGTTTAATATATTGTCAAATTCGGCTGCCGTATATGGAAATTGTGCATACTGGTTTGTACTACCATTTCCATTGTGAGTCTTATATGATGTATAATTAACATAACCCACTCCTGATTGAGAGTAGGTTATGAATGATAATATTGTTAAGAGGAATGTAACTAATAATTTTTTCATTATTCGACTATTAGGTTAATCTTATTTCCGGCACCATCAACTGCGTCAGCTAAAACTGTATAGAATAATCCTGCAGTATTTGTTATAGTTTCTTTTGGAGTAAATATTAATTTGTATGGAGTACCTGTTTTAATTCTACCCACTTTTGTCTGGTCCATAGAACCAAATGTTAATCTACCATCTCCGTTTGTTGAAAAGTTAGTTACACCTGCTCCTGCATCAAATGAAATATTGTCAAAAGTTAATTTAGTGTTATCGTATTGTAAGATTACCTCTAAACCCGCCAATCCTTCTTTTGTTAATGTACCACTCAATACTACTTTACCATTCACCATTGTAGATGCCAAACCTAATTTAGCTTCCTCTATGGTTGGTGTATATGACATTGATTGTACCCCAAATGATTTTATTGTTGATGTACCATCTTTAATTGAATTTGCGTAAGTACCTGCTGCAATTCTACTTGCAATTTCGGTTGGTGATGATGAATGTGACCAATCTAAGTCACCACCCCATGCATAAACCATATCTACTGCTTGATTTGAACTTGTTACTTTTGTTTTGTAAGTAGGTACACCATCTAACCAACTTTGATTTAGTAATCCACTAAACCATTTGTATAATCCACTATTTGTACTCAATGGTATCCATGCACTATCTTTTACATTTGCAATACCCATTACATATGCAAACATATAGTATGAGTCACTTTCACTAAACATACCTTTACTCTTTGTAATTAAACCTATATTCTTTTCTAATACCGGTCTTGTAAAATAAGTTTTTGCACCGGTGATGTCAGTTTGTGTAATACCTAAAAATGCTTTATATGCGTCCGATACTGTTATGATGTTATCCATAAAAGTTTTTCCAGTTGCACCATACATCCATACTGCCAAACTATCACCCACTTTAACTCCAGATGTAAATGTTGCTTCACCACTTGCATCCAATACTTTTGTTGCAATTGGTGTTACTGTAAAATCAATAGTACCATCCGTTTTTATTGGAAACAATGCAACACTATGTGCCGTAATATCATATCCTGTTGGGAATAGAACTCTTACTTTAAATTGTGATGTGTTACCCGTTACATTTGTCAAAGACATTGTACCTGGGTCGGTTGTAATTGGAGTAATGTATGCACTTGTAGCATCTATTGAATACGATAAGTCTAATTTATGAATATCGGTATATACACCCAAATCTTTGATTACATATTTTTGAGTAGCAATGTCTCCGTTAATTGATGCATCCGTTCTTTGAACTGTTAATTGTCCTACATTCCAATCTGCGTTAGTTGCATAACCCCATGGAGATATTAGATATTGTGCGTATAAATCTTTAGCAGTAATACTATTTGCTGTACTTGCTGTAAATTTATATGCTGTCCAACTTGTGTAATATGTTTGAACCGATGTTCCTTGTGAAAATGTGGTTGAAACATATGCAAGTGCTTTATTGTTATATTGGTATCTTAACCAAAAATAACGAGGTGTGGTTGTACCTCTTGCAACTGTATACTTTACTGAAATAGTATCACCAACCTTTAAACCTGTTGTAGGCGTTACTGATTGGTTGATTGTTAATTGTGCATTTGACGATATGGATATTACTAGTATTCCAATTATCGTTAATAGTTTTTTTATCATTTTTTTTCTCCTAATAGTTTAGTGATTAATTTGTCAGAAGCCTTTTTAAGTGCGTTACTCAATGATGTCTGATTAAATTTACCACCCTCATCTACTATAAGAGTCGACATTGAGATTTCTGACGAGCTTTCCTCTACTATAACCTCTTTATCTTTTTTACCATCTTTGTATAATGTTCCTCTCAAACGAATTACCACCGTTTCTTCTCCACTATGGAAAATAGAAATATTCTTCTTTGTAGTCAAAACATCCAAATATATAATTGAAACTTTTAATTTTTGTGTTGCGTCTGATGATAAGTCTAATCCTCTTTCCTGTAAATACTCTTCCAAAATATTCTTAACACCGAATTCCAATTTTCTATTTCCTGCTAATTTACCAATCTTAACTTCATTGGTAACCGATTCAACCCAAATATGTTCTTCGGCGTTGTATAATATATTTTCTGGACTATTTTTAAATCTTCCATCAAAATGCCAACTAAACCAATTTCCTACTGCTCTGGTTATTTCAGTTTTACCTGCCATTTCTAAAGTAATCATTGTTACCTGAAATGCTAATGCAGATGCAACAATAAGACCAACAATACTAATAAGACACATTTCAAAATAGTGCCTTGCATTACTTTTTAACTGTAATAACTTTGCTTTCATTTATACTCATTTTACTTTTACAAACATAAATATAATGAAATGAGAACAATCAGTATTTATTCTATATTATCTTTTCCAAATGTATTCAAAAAATGATGTAATGGTGTCCAAAGACAATATACTCCAACTGCTTCTAAGAATGTCAATTTTGGTAATAAAGGTATCAATTGTGTTAGATATGAAATTGCTAATCCTATAACACAAGTAACAATAATAACATTTAATGTAATTTTTAATTTTTCCATATAAGTAATATACGAAAATTATTTCAATACACCAAACTATTTTAAATTATTGTTTTTTTTGTTTCAAAAATTTCCAAATCGGTATTACCATTTATGTAATTTATAACCATATTTGCTACATTCCTATGTCCTAAACTGGATGGATGTTCATCTTTCCTATTATATTTGTAATCTCCATTATATCCCTTTGCAACATCACCAATCATTAATTTATTGGCTTTTATATATCCGTGCATTCCGGCATAGTGTTTTGTTTTAACAAAATCGGCAGCTGCGGCGGGCCCGAATGTTGTATAATGAGCATTCCATGGTAACAATATAAATTGTACTTCTGGATATGTTCTTTTTAATTTATTATAAGTTTCAAAAGCTTCTTGCCAAATTATATCCGGGTCGTTTGTATTAACCCATTCGATGGCCTTTCTAACGACCTCCCTATCACTTTTTGGATTATTAATTAAATCAATTATTTCTATAATTGTATTTGGATAGTCTTTTCCATCATTTAAACCATGTAAACTTGCATCCCACCACCTTACATATCCAATTTCTAAAAATACATATTTTGTCCTTTCCATCAATTCTTTTATATCCTCACTATCATTCAATAAAATCCACATAGTTTCTATCGCATTTCCACCCAACATAATATTACCTTTGTCGTGTATATTATATTCTATTAAATTTAAATCATCAGAAACTAATTTTGGCCATCTGTATTTTCTCCAATATTCTAAATCTTCACGTTCACGATCTAATGGTAAAAAAAGACCATTTTCTTTTAACCAATTATCATCATTATATTTGTCTCTAAATTCTAATTCCAATCCAAGTCCAAATGTATTTGATGCACCTGAAAATATAGCTACATTTCTCATAACCTTTTAAATTAAATTATTGTTTTTATTTTTGGAAACGATAGAATTGCAAATCTACCCGGTCCGTCAACAACTTTTGTAACACCATGTTTTATATCATGCTTTGTTAAATCCATAATCGCACATATTCCCAATTCAGGAGTAATTAATTCATCGTTAAAAACCAACAAACCACCATCATTTCTATTATAATCTTCGTTTAAATAAAGTATCATTGAACACAATATTCCAGTTTGCGGGCCGTCTGTATGTGGTACAAATCTGCAATCCTTATTATAATATGTTAATTGTAATTCTTTGTGAGATAACTCAACACCATCTTCCAAATCATATAAAAATTTAAGTATATCATTTAGTCCACCTTCTATTGTATCTCTAAATACTTTACCATCTAAATTGAAATGATTTGCAATTTGGGGCCAATTGATATTCCAAAACCAAATTTGACTAATATCTTTATCATCATATAAACTATATAACCTTTCTTTTTCCGCATTTGTTTCTAAATGATTGTTTTTATCATTCTTAAACATTGTTTCAAATTTACTAGAATCAAATCTAAATGTATTAAATAAATTTTTTAAATTGTTTTCTTTATTACATTTTAAATATTGAACTATAAATTTATAGAAATCAGGATTAATTAAATTTATGGGAACTTGACAATACCCATTTTTTATAAACCCTTCTTTTATTTTGGATAATTCGTTCATTATGCCAATAAATGATAGTATTCTTTGAAATGTTTGATACGGTCGGGTAATCCAATAGTTCCACCATTAACTCTTTTAGTGATAGATGTTACTACTGCATCAGTTGCTCCACCATCAGCCATTTTGTGTAATCCATTTTTATTGAAGAACCACGCTGCTGATAATAATGCATATTTTTCAGCTACTACTTGTGGGTTAGCACAAACATCTTCACCTATTGATTTACCAAATGCAGTATAGTTATCCTTTCCTGTCAATTGAATATATCCTCTACCACAAAATTTTGCACCATCGCCACTTGCTTCAGGTCCGTTACCCATTCTACCACCATATACTTTGTTGGCTATTTTCTCTGGTTTTCTTTCGTATGGAACTGCTGATTCTAATGTTGGAAAATATTTTTTAAAGATACCATTCAAACCTTTAGCTGAATAGTTTAAGTTTTCTTTTGTCAAACGGAATCCACCACTCTCATGTCCACATTGTGCTAAGAAGTGTGCTAATCTTAATGCAGAATCAATTTGAAACTTTTGTGCTACTGCAGGTATCATTGCGATAACTGCATCAGGAATATGTCCTTTTAGTTTTTCTAATTTTAAACCAGTTGAATTAGCTACTGCTGCAGTTTGTTGTTGTACTTGTGGATGTTCTTCTTCACCCATAATCATTGCCCAAGTCTTATCACCCACAATACCATCCGCACTTAAACCATGGGTTGATTGCCACAATTTTACTGCTTCTTCCGTTTTTGGGCCGAAATTACCTACTGGGTCTAAATGTAATTTAACTTGTAATTGCTTAACTTGTTCGTTATTATCACCTTTTCTTAACAACATAATTTATACTTTAATATAAATATCGTTGGTTAAACTTTTTTAGTATTTCTGATGACATGATTTGTTGTCCTTTTACACCAATGTGTCCATCCTGCATCTTACCATTACTTTCATCGGTAATAGTTGCTTTGTGTTCTTTGAAACAATCCTCTCCACCTATATATTTGTTTTCGAATTTAATAAAGTATGGTTTTTTTAGAATTTCAATTTCATGTATATTTGGAGAATCTGGAGACTTTAAACACCAAAATACAACATTTTTTGTTTTTAATAAATTGATTAATTTTTCAAATCTATTAAGTTGTCTATGTTCGTATGCCGGTAGGCCTGCAAAATAAACTGCAAAGTCTACTAATGTTTCGTGTTTATGGTCGGTCATATCATCATCACCTATTAGGTTTACTTTAATATGTCTACTATCACCATATCTAACGATTGTGTGTAAAAAACTAAATGAACTTTTATGTGGAACATCAAATCTACTATAATATGCAGCTTGAATTACAACATAATCATCTTCTCCAATCTTATCCGCATTATTTAAAATGGTGTCCAATATATAATCATTAGATGCACCTACATTAGCATGATTATGTAGTTCTAAATTTAATTCATCTGCTACGATTTCACACCAATATCGTTTATCAATATCATCGGATAAAGTGACTTCATAAAATGGGTCAGAATCATTAAAGCCATGTCCGTGTGAAAAACTATCACCAAAAATCCATAACTTATTCATAACAATTTATTTTTTAAAAACTAATAGTGGTTGTGGTACTTCTTGATAACCAATGAGTTCATATTCAATTCCGATTTCATCAAAATAGTGTCTATCTGAATCAAAATTTTGAACATCCTCTACTATTAATTTACCACCTTTTTTTAATTTTGGATAATATTCTTTTATAGTTTTTATTTGAGAATCCAAATTATGGTCACCATCATCTATTATATAGTCAATTGAATTATCTTCAAAGCTATTTATTACAATTTCATTATGAGAATTATCTAATATAAAATTTATATTTTCAATACTATTTACAAATTCTAATTCATCCAAATTCATACCACATGCGTTGTCAATTCCTGTTATGTTTGAATTTATAAACCAGTCTCTTAATAGTATCATAGAATCTCCTCTAAATACACCAATTTCAACTATATTAAGCTTTTCAAATCTAATTGGTGTAAACTCATTTGAATAAAATAAATCAATGAGATTATTTCCATCTGGACCTTTATCACTTTTATTATTAGTTAAAATATAAAATTCTGCAAATGTCATTTATCTACCTTGTCCCCTATATCTTTTTGACTTTGGAGTATGTTTATTAAAACTTTTTTGTCCAGAACCAGGGCCAGTCTTTCTTGTACCAAATGAGGTTTTATTAGAGCTTGCTGCTTTTGCTTTTGCCATTATTTGTTATTTTCCGATTTACTTTACTTATTTTTTTGTTGTCTTTGTTGCTTTCTTTGCAGTTGCTTTTTTAACTTTAGTTTCAACTTCTGCTACGGCTTCTTTAGCTTTTGCAGTTGCTTTTTTAACTTTAGTTACTTCCGTCTTAACTTTAGCTGCTACTTCAGGAGCTTTAGTTTCAACTTCTGCTACAAATGATTCAACTTGATTTTCAATACCTTCTACTTTTGAGAAAAGGTTTTTGATAAATGTGAATAGTCCCATTTTGTTTTTGTTTTAGTTGTTATTAAATATATATATTAAATTTTTTTGGTAAAATTTTGACCATAAAATTCATAATTTTTGTGTATCGATTCTTCATCATTAAAGTAAATAGCTTCTGGTTCATCTCTGTAAATTGCATCAACAGGACATTCAGGAATACATGCACCACATTTAATACATACATCGGGATTTATGTACATTTGTTTCCCCACCTTATCTTCATCACTCATACCCTTCACTTCCTTACCCAATCCATCTATTATTATAGGGCCGTTGATACAATCAACAGGACACACATTGACACAACTTGTATCAATACATCCAACACAATCTTTTCCTATAATATAGCTCATATTATATTATTAATTTCTATTTATTTTTTTTATAACATCTCGTGTATACTGATTATCATGAAAGAAACTATTAAATAATGATTCATTTTTTATATAACCATTTGTACACATTAAATCAAACATATAATCGGCATTTGTTTTAGATACGATTTCATTTGAATTAAACATATCTAATATAAATTTTTTAATTCCGTTTACTATTTCAATTTTATGATTAAAATATTTTTGGTTTTGACTAGGTTGTTCGGTTATAAATTCTCCATTTACAATATCAATGTAAGTGCCAACTCTGTCAGTTAATACCGATTCTAAAAATATTATATTATCTTTTAACTTATGGGTATAAAAATCATAAAAACCTTTAACATCTTCCAATAGTGGATTTCCTTTATAAGTAATGTATCTGCCTTTAAATTTTAGTCCGTAAGTTTTTTCTATATTATATTGCGTTGTTCCCTGATATCCAGTATCAACCATTAATATGTTTTTTGAATTTCCTATAACTTTGTTTATATATTTTCCATACTCATCTCTTGTTGTTTTAGATTTTTGTATTATTTCGTTTAAATATAAATCTAAATTTGGCAAATTTTCATTACTATCTACTATTACATCATTTTCAATAATTGGAGTTATACCAAATCTATCTTTTAATAAATTTGACAATTTTCCATTATATCTATGTAAGTCAAATGTTCTAAATACATCTGCCGTAGTAAAAATTGAAGTTATTGTTGATAATGTTCTGGATGTTTTAAAATATACCGATGGTGGTAAATCATATTTCTCTCTAAATAATTCGTAGATTTCTTGTAAAAATAATCCTTCTCTTGAATTAAAAAAGATTTTATCAGAATCTCCAATTTCGGTTTTTAACCAATCAAAGTAATTAAATATAAGTGGGCCGAAATAAGTATATCCCAATTCTTCTAATGAATTTGTATAATTGTCTACTTGTACCATTATATTACAAAAACTTTAAAAGAAATTATTCCTAAATCAACCCAAACATCTATCACTCGTTGGTCATCATCATACGCACAAAATACATTTTCTTTTATTTCAGTTTCATATATTTTTCTTTTGAAATCAGGAGCCTTTAAAAAGTTATCTTCCCAACTTCTCATATACAATTTATCGTATGGTATCTTGTATTTTTGTAACCACTCTTTTGTAACACTTCTCGTTGATTCCGGTCTACCAGTTAATACAATAACTTCAAAACCATTTTCTTTATAACTCTTTGCCAATTCAATCATAGGTAAATTTGGTTTATCTTTTATCAAATTTTCAGGTGCATGTACAAAATCCCAATCAGTTTTTCCGTTTTCTTTTTCGGCTAATTTAAATCTATCATTAGCTATTGACAATGTGTTATCTATATCAATTATTACTTTCATAAATCTCTTAAACCTTGTTTTTCATAACTTACAGGTACTTTGATTCCTGTATTACACCCATTACAATTATCACAAAATGTAATATATCCTAAATCGGTATAACCTAAGTCAAATTTAATTAAATCTTCTTTTGATACATCTTTTAAACCAACATAATCATTATCGTTTAAAGGAAACAATTTTGTCAATACAGCTGATGTATTTAAATGACAATAATAAAACTTACCATCGTTCAATCCTCTAAATGGTGCGGTACAACTATCAAAGTGTTTAGTTAGTTTGTCGGTTTCTAAATTCTTTTTAATTCTTAAATCACCAAAGTCATACCATTCAATTTCGGTTCTAACATAATGATTTATATTTTGAGACTTGAAACTTTCTATTACTTTTAACACTTTTGATTTTATATTTTCTAATTTATCCGTATAGTCACTAACGCTTAAAATAACATCACTATTTTTTAGTAAATCCAATGTGCTTTGTTTTGGTTGAATTGTACCATTTGTTGTGATTATTAGTTTATCTATTTTTGTTATATAATTTGTAAGAACATAACGAATAACATCTTCTATAAATGGATATAAGAATGGTTCACCACCTACTAAATGAAATACACTAACATAATCCACTTTATTAAAAAATAAATCAATGTCGGATTTTATTGTTTCTAAATTTCTATGGTCTGGTGATACAAAATGTGGCATAAACATATTACAATGAGAACATGCTAATGTACATCTTTCAGTAACCAATACATCCGTTTGAAATATATGAACTTTGTTTTCATATTTGAATGGCCATATTGATGCTATATTTTTATACCAAGTATATTGAATATTATGTTTTTCTAAATACTCTTTATAAAATTGTCTATAAACATCGGTTGTTATAATAACTTGTTCATTTGGATTTGCAACAAAATCATCAATATGAATTAATTTTAAATCCGTTCTATCTGTTTTAATATCTTTTGATTGTCTAAAAAACTTACTAATTTCATTTATGTTATCTACCGTTGTAGTATCTTTTATATTATGGTCTACAATATATTTAATTTTTAATTTCCTATCATCCATTAATAAGTCTAAACTTCTAATGAATTGGACACACTCTTTACTTGCACCAAATAAAACATATTCAGTATCTACATCCCAATCTGATATAAACTTATCAAAATTATCTTTTGTTGGATTATATAACATAATTTATTATTTTTTTAACAACCAAGAAGATGATTGTATTTTATCACCCAATCCGAATACCATTTTGATACCCAACTTTCTACAAATAGCATCTTCTGCAATAGTTTGTTCGGTTTGGTCTCCTCCATTGGTAAAAATGAAATTTTGAAATTCATCTTTATATAACATATGTATCATTTCAATAGATTTATCTACTTGTCTATTATTTTTATCTATTGAAACTATCGCCCAATCTACGGGTTTTAAAGTTTCTATAACAAGTTTCCGTTCATCCTCATTCATAAACTCTTTAGACCCCTTCATCTCTCTTTGTGAGTCGTTATTTACAATTACAAAGAGTTTATCACCAAGTTCTTTACTTTGTGTTAAATAGTCTATATGCCCTTTATGAACGGGATTGAAATAACCACTTGCTATAACCAATGTTTTAATCTTCTCCATATAGTGAAAATCTTCTTACAGGTTTTTCTACTTCTTGTTCCTTTATAATTTCAACAGTTCCATTTCTTGCTTCAATATAAAAGTTGGTATCTCCTGAATATTGATACCAAGCTTCCAATGCATCGGTAAGAGATGAGTATGTATTTTGGCCATTTCCTTTTGCAAAAATCCATCTATCTCCTGGTGGAACTCGTTTGAGGACTAATTCCTTTTGTTCTTTAATTTCTGTTTCCATTTTTTATTAGATTTAAAACGTTTTCTTTTTTTGAATAACTACTTAAAATTTCTTTAAGCAATTCTACATTTTTTTGTAATTTATGGTCATAGTGTTTCATTAAATAATTATGAACTTCTTTGTTTGTTTTATATTCTTCTTTTAATTTTTGCAAATACAATGTTGCATCTATTAGAGATTGTTCGATATGTGAATATGATGGCAATTCATCATTATAATCAATTTTAATAGATTCGTTATAAAATTCTGAATTTAAAAACCAAAATCCCATTTCCATTAAATGTTTATATAATTTAGTCGGGCCGTACCATATAAAAAATATATTTTCTTCTGAAAATGCAAGTGCCTTTAATGTTTTTTCAGTAATATATTGTCTACCATGCATTCTATTTTCAGGTTCTTCTTGGTTAGAATCGGAATGTAACGTTTCAAATATAAGATTACATACACTTGTTGTAAAGTCCAAATATGATGTTATATGATTATTTCCCCAATGGCCAAATGTGCTATATGGTTGAAATAACAATTTTAAATTATAATCGGATGATTCGTATGATTTTAAATCATTTTTTAAAATATCACTTATTTTGGAATATAAATAGTTTCTATGTCCTTTGTTTATATTAATACCATTATTTGGTTTATGATATACACCCAATAAATTTTCTTTTTTATCAAATTGATAATAATTTAAAAAATTATAACCATAGAAATTGTAAAAAAACACTAAATTAAATATTGGGTCATAATAAAAATTTGGATGTTCAAAAGAAATAGATGCCGAAGATAAACATATATTTCCAGCATCTAAATATTCTTTTAATTCAATATTAAACACATGATAGTTTTCCGTTGTTTGTGTTTGTATTAGTTTATCAAAACCTTTAAAAGTTTTCCACTCATTAAATGTAGTAAATAGTTGTATTTTGTAATCACATTGATTTATTACATCAATTGATTTTGAAAATACATATTCATCATTATTGTGATAAAATATGAAATCACTAGATATATCTTGTATTTTTAATTTTGTATCACATAATGCGTATGCAATTATACAAATATCTTCATAAGTTCTATAATGAAATCCAATTTTCATTAGAATACTTCAATGATGTTTGTTTCTGATACTTTTACTACTTCGTATTCAAGCTTCACTGCTTCTTCTACGAATTTGTTTACTAACTTAGCTTCTGCTTCTGTAACTGACATTGCGTCTACTAAATAGTTTTCTTTTTGTTTTTTGATTTTACCTTTAGCATCCTCTACTTCGATTGCTACTTGTACTGAATAATACTTTGCCATAACTTTTGTTTTTAATTGTTTATAAATAAATATACGAAATATTTTTGATTTTACCAAATAAAAATCCCCCACTTTTTAGGGTGAGGGATTGTGAGTATATACTTGACTGCGAATTAGAAATTAATCTTAATACTTACATTTGAGTTTCTACCCCATCCTTTGAAACCACTACCTAATGTACCCGCTAAGGCTCCACCGGCATCGTTTCCTTCAACCCAATATTGTTTATCAAGAACATTGTATACTTGATATTGAATATGAGTAGGGAATTTACCTAATTTTAATTTATAACCAATTCTTGCATCTGCTACACCGAACGCATCCAACTTATAAGGTTGAACGGTTACTGCCGCATTTGTTCTAGAACTTGGGTCATAGTATGCGTAATATTTGTCATTGAATGTGTATGTTGCTGAAACATCTAAATTCTTTGTTAACTGATATCTTGCATAACCACCTAATTGTGTTTGAGGTTGGTCACCTACGAATAAACCATCAGAATAGATATTAACTTTTGTATCAGTATTTTTGATGTCATCGTGTAAGGTTGCAGTTGCATTACCTTTCCATTTCCAATCACCAAATGATGCGAAAGCGTTAACATCTAATTTCTTAGATACTTTTACTTCTGCTTCCATTTCAATTCCTTTGTGTGTTGCACCCTGTCCAACGATTAATGCTCTATATTGAGTACCATCTGCGTTAGTTAATAAAGGTGATGTCAAAGAACGATTTTTGAAATCAGTTGTATAAGCGTTGATTTTAAAACGGAATGCTTTACTTCTAAAACCATATCCTGCTTCATATGCAGTTGCTTCTTCATTGTTAATGTTGTCATTTACAGCATTACCACTATTGATTGCAGTTGCACTTGATGGAGATGCTCCGTTAAAGATAAAACCGAAATAAGGTGCTCTACTATACTTTCCTGCATTTACAAATACGTTTTGTTTGTCAGTTAAGTTATAGTTAAATCCTGCCTTATAGTTATAACCTGTAATTTTTACTTTTTCAGATAAATGTTCTAC
>Ga0214919_10008818_pt1 | contig 13155 bp, 9 predicted proteins | sample LL1503_MetaG_FD_177994 | JGI IMG/M metagenome (GOLD analysis project Ga0214919, IMG submission 177994) | Freshwater microbial communities from Lake Lanier, Atlanta, Georgia, United States - LL-1503 | ecosystem: Environmental > Aquatic > Freshwater > Lake | place: USA: Georgia | collected 2015-03-15
ATTCTAACCGAAGGAACAAATCCCATAAAGGCATTCTAACCGAAGGAACAAATCCCATAAAGGGATTCTAACCGAAGGAACAAATCCCATAAAGGCATTCTAACCGAAGGAACAAATCCCATAAAGGCATTCTAACCGAAGGAACAAATCCCATAAAGGCATTCTAACTGCAAGAAAATATTGGAATAATTTACACCATTCGTTAGTATATTCCGTTTTTTTTACAAGAAAAAATTATATTTTAATAATATACTTTCTTATGGAATCCTCTTCTTTTGAAAATAATGATGTATCTATTATTGAAAACATTATGTTAGTAAATGTGGTAAAAGAAGAACCAATTCTTGAACCTATACCTATGGTAAAAACACAAAAAATACCGAGATTAGTTTTTATCGTGCCATACCGTGACAGAGAACAACAACACATCTTTTTCCATAACCACATGACAAATAATATTCTTGCAGATATTCCAAAAGAAGATTATAAAATATGGTATATTCATCAAACCGACAAGAGAGAATTCAATCGTGGAGCATTGAAAAATATCGGATTCCTTATTGTAAAAACCGAATTTCCGAATGATTATAAAAATATCACACTGGTTTTCAATGACATAGATACGATGCCACTCAACAAGAATTATTTGAATTATGATACGCAAGCAGGAAATATCAAACATTTTTACGGACATACGTTCGCTTTAGGAGGAATCGTTTCCATTAAAGCAGGAGATTTCGAGAAGATCAACGGATTTCCGAATTTATGGGGATGGGGATACGAAGATAATTTGCTTCAATATCGTGTCTTGCGTTATGGAGGATCAAAATTGACCATTGATCGAAGTCAATTCCATAAGGTCCTAGATCACAATATCTTGCAATTAAAAGACGGAATCGAGAGAACGGTGAATCGTGGAGAATTCGACAAATATATTGAAAATACACAAGAAGGAATCAATGATATTTTCAATTTGAAATATAACTATGATGCTACCACCGGATTCATGAATGTGATTCGATTCAGTACTGGGCGTGAAGAGAATATTAATCAACGTTTGTCTTATGATTTACGCAATGGACCTTATCCTTTCCGACCTACTGTAAGACAAGTCCGTCGAGGAACCATGGGAATGGCGATGAGCAACTTATAACGCGATTATATTATATTTTCTTGCCGATCTTCTTTCCTAAAACATAAAAAATATATCCTAAAACTCCACCTAATAATCCTCCAACAATAACTTGTTCGAGAGAATGCGCTTTTGTTATAACGCGTTGCGTCATCGTTGCCAATGTAAGCAAAGAAAGCAAGAGGAAGATTGACCACCCATAATGTTTTTCTTGCAATACCAATGTCATAAACACCAACGAAAAAGCGGCTAATTGGGCATGACCAGATGGCATACCGTATTTATCTGTGGGAGAAAGGGGAACCGGTCTAGGATCTTTCAATATCGGTTTCAATACGCGATTTAGCAATTCGTTCGCCAAATATCCGATCACATAAAAAAGTAAAAGATGTTTTTCTTGCGACAAACCCATCAAGAGACCAATCGAGAGAAACCCCATAAAAAATGGTATATATCCTAAAAATAACCACATTATTTATATGTACATAATATATAAATAATTATATTCGTATTTATATGGGTACAAAAAAACTAAAAAATACGAATAAACCAAGAAAAACACATTATAAAAAAAAACATAATCATAAAACCCGAAAATTTTATGGGAAAGGTCCAGGGAGTAGTAAGCCTATTAATCCAGAACAAAACTTAAATGGTAGTAATAGATTTGATTCAAAATCCAAATCCAAACCAATACCTAATAATTTAAACCTAGATTTACCTTCAAATACTAGTAAAACAGTTAAATCTAGATCCAGATCTAGATCAAGATCAAGACCTAGATCAAGATTTTCTAGTTTAATGACTTCATGTATAGGTAGTGCATGTGCTAAGCCACAGGTTTTGCCACAAGGGTCACCAGTTTTGCCACAAGGGTCACCAGTTTTGCCACAAGGGTCACCAGTTTTGCCACAAGAGTCAAATCCTATATCTAATAATAATATTAGTATTCATAATAAAAATTTAGATGATAAGACTATAGAGATTTTTGACGAGATTTATGATTATAATCAAGATATCTATACGATTAATAATATGATTTATCGTTTGATAAAAATATCAGGTTACAGTGAAATGATTATTTTGGGGAAAATAAAAATGAATACATTATTTCAATCGGAAACACAAAAATTAATTGATTATCTAGCTAATAATAATTTAAAATTAATAAATGAAACAGATTTTATTAAAAAAAATAGATTATTAAAATATTATACATATAAAACCACACAAAACAAGATATTACAAACGCCTGATACTGATTTTTACACAATAGAAACAAACAATAATGATTTATTTTACATATCTGTTCAAATTATTCAAAATTCTTATGATAAAATATTTTTGGAAACAGACTTTGTTAAGAAAATAAACAATATTTATTTATTTCAAATGAATATATTTTTAATAGTACATTTTTATCTTGGTTATTTAAATTCGTTCATTGATTTTTACAAAAATCATAAAATAAATACTGTTTTAAATACTAAAACTGATCTACAAATAATAAATAAAAGAGAAGAAAATATTTCTAAAATTATGAAACATATTTCGGATTATTATGTAAAAATAGAGGTAAAAAATAATTTCGAAGATATAATGCCAAAAATGATCATGTTTAAAAATATAAATAGTTTATTAAATCAAATCAATGCGTATATTATTGATATTGATAGTAAATTAGTAAAAAAAGATTCTAATTATTTTATTAAAATAGAAAATTTAATTATAAAATTTGATAACTTACAGTATGAAATTAAAACACAAATATCTGTTTTCGATGAGATCAAGACCACTATATTTGAGAAACAAAAACAAGAAAAAGATATTATGATGGAAGAATACAAATCTATGAAATCTTTTATTGAAACCGAAAAAAAACAAGAAAAGGATGAAATAAATTTAATGAATATTGAAGAAAAAAACTCAAAAAATTTACCAAAGACAAACTTTTCAAAAACACAAAAGAGAAAAGTACTTCCTAATCCAAATAAACCTACATCCAAGAGTAAAACTATAAACCATTATTTAAAGATAGTAGAAAATTTGAGTTTAAGAGGATTATTTACTCATATGCGAGAATTTTTACAGTATCCGAATACATCTGAAGAAAAAAAGAAAATTTGTCGAGATTTATTTATGAATAAATTAAAATTTTATAATATTACACTACATGATATTTATATAAAGTTTAAAAAAGAACATGAATTTTTAGAATTAAATGAAAACGAAATTATTGAACTAACTAACTTGGAAAAAATTTTAAAAAAAATAAAAGTCAAATATCATTGGTCTGCAGTACAATATCATCCAGATAAAAATAAAATGAATATACCTCAAGAAGTAAAAACCGAAATGTTTCAAAAAATAGGAAAAACTTATCAAGAATTAACAGCAATATATACACATTTTTTTAAAATAAAAGACTTTATAGAAAAATATTCAAATAAAAACATCGAAAACTTTAAAAAATTTATAATAGATATTAATAATTTATTTTTTGATCTTACAGACGATGACGAAGAGAATGTAGATACAATAGATGAATTACTAGAATTATATAAGTTGGATCAAAAATAACTATACGCCTAAAAAATTGATTATTCTGATTTTACTGCTATATATAACACAACTATACTTACTTAATTTTATTCTTGTTAAAAATGACGACTTTACTTAATCAAAATGGCCTTTGGCTTAATTCAAATGGCCTATTATGGCAAAAAAAATATACCGAGTTCTGCAAGAAAAATAATATTTTAATCAAATCCCACCAAATTGAGGGTGTGATTTGGTGTCTTCAACGAGAGTTGGCTCCTTCTGAAGGAAAAGAAGAAGAGAAGGATGAAGGAAAAAGGCGAGGAGGTGTCCTCGCAGATGAAATGGGAATGGGCAAGACGATCCAAATGATTGGTGTTTTCATGTTGAATCCGCAACGAAAAACTCTCTTGATCGTGCCTCCTATTTTGGTAAATCAATGGCACACGGAAATCCGGAAATTCACGGGACATGTCGCCACCATTTATTATGGGAAAGATCGCAAGAAAATCGATTTATTGGATCCGAGAATCATCGTAGTAATTACTTCTTATGAAACAGTGGTGAGAGATATAGAGAGATTTAAGGAGATCACATGGAATCGCGTTGTTTGTGATGAAGCCCATCATTTGCGTAATACAAAAACCCTGATTTATACAGCTGTACGTGATGTGCTTTCATCAAAGAATAACTCCACCAATCTATGGATGATTACCGGTACTCCGATGCATCATTCTCCTAAAGATCTCTATTCTCTCTATTTCCTTTTCGGATATTCTCTTGCCGAATTATCAAGAGAGAAGGGTCCGAAGGGTTTGGAGATTCTGCGATCACGTTTCTTGCAGAGAAAACACCAAGCCTCCGATTTACCTAAGAAAACGGAACATACCATTTTGATTGAATGGACAGAATCAGGAGAAAGAGGTTTAGCTAAAGATATTCATCAAACGATTCCGTTTCTGGGATTCTCTTCTTTAGGAGAAGAAGAAGGAGGAGACGAAAAATCTTCTTTCTGGGAGAAAAAGAAACGTCCATTGTTAGTTTCGATGATTCGGGCAAAACAAACGTGTATTCTTCCGAAAATGACAGAAAAGTCGTATCTAGAAGATTCGGAGGAAACACAGGTCGAAGAGCAAACGATTCCTTTTCTTGCAACATTCGATAAATCGACCACCACCAAACTGCAAGAAATAATTCGTCTGTTGAACTCCCGTCGAGAGAATGGAAATGGGAAAGTGATCTTTTGTCATTATCAATTAGAAATGGCTTATCTTTTGGAAAAGCTTTCGATTTCTCTAGATGATAAAACCGAATCCAAATCTTGGGTTGGAACTTGGCGTAATTACAATCCACATACCTCGAATTTAGGCGAATCTCCTATTCTCATTCTGCAAATTCAATCTGGTTGTGAAGGATTGAATTTACAAGCTCACTTTTCCGAAGTCTATTTCGTCAGTCCAGATTGGAATCCGACGTTAGAAGAACAAGCTATTGCTCGATGTTGGCGTATTGGACAAAAGAAACCCGTCGATGTATTCCGATTTTCGATGAATTTCGTCGATACTCCGGAAGAGAATTTCCAAAGAAGAAACGAAGTTCGAAAATATCGATCTCTCTTTGATCCTCTACCATTCGATCTGCAACATTATATATCGTCTTTCTTGCCGACCTTCGATTCATATTCTTTAGAAAATGCAAGAAAATATAGTATGGATCAATATACGTTTGTACATAGTGAGAGAAAAAAAGAAAAAATCACCAAGTTTATTCAAAGTATTTTACACAGTTGAATATTTTGAAATATCTAACTAATCTACCAGTAACATTATAAAAAATAAAATAAAATAAAATAAAAAAAATAAAAGAAATAAAATAAAATAAAAAAATAAAAAAAAAACGAATGGTTTTTTTTTCTACTAAGCGGTATCCATGATTTTATAAGACAATCCATATCCTTTAGCATTCTCCCAAATTCCCGAAATCTTCAATACAAATTCAGATTTATTGGGCACCTCCATCTTCGAAGAAGACGAAGAAGAAGCTTCTCGAAATACCCGGAAATATCCTAATCTCATGGTTTGCATAATAGAATATATTTTAGGAAGACTCGTATCAAATGGTATATATTTATCTAGTATATTTTTTTCTAATAGTTCGATTTGATGTAATAAATAAGAATGATGTGCTACTAAAAAATAAATGGTTTGTTTGGAAGCATAATCTCTCGATATATTTTCGGTTTTTTGAATGATGATTGGTAAATCAATATAAATTCCGTTTATAGAGAAATAAGGATGAATAAAAATCATTTTAGAAAAGATTCCATCCATTAATATATTTTTCTTGGCATCCATGAAATAAATATTTTCAGCAGTAATATCTTTTATATTTAAAACTAACACGTGCATATTAAAATACGAATTGTATTCAGAGGTATTATTTATAAAAATGGTATAAAATAAAGAACAAGAAATATTTATATTTATTTTCGTCTAGAAAAAAAGAATTATAATTATATAAGAAGTTATACATAATTAATAAATAATGTCGGCAAGATTAGGTTTTAATAAAATCCCATCTATTTCCTGGAAAGGCAAAACATTCTCTCAAATCACCTCTGAGATTCGTAAGAATATAATCAAACCAACTACCACCAGAACTAATATTCCTAATTTGACCAAACATTTGATTATGAAACCACAACCCTTGAAAATATACCGTAAAGAAATCGCATCTACGGTCTCGAATTCTTGCAATTCACGCAACATTTTTTCTTTTGAAACTCCCGGTGGAAATATTGTAAATAGTAAAATAATCAATACGAATACAAGAGGGTTACTGGATATAACATTACCGAACAATACTGGCGAATATCCTGGATCTAGTTGTGATGCAAATGTCTTACCAGACAGTTCGAATCAAGTAACCGATAATCGCTGTTTATCTGCACAAAACAACGCGAAACGTAGAGTGCGTAGTTCTGGTATGATTATACGAAAATTCAGTGTGATTAATAATAATGATACCTATTGTACAAACACGCGTCAATATTTAGACAGTCGTAATAAAACCTTCGACCAAAATACCTATCATATGTTACGCCAAGGAAATGCCGCAAATCTCCCGGGAACTGCCAGTGCGCTTTCGAATGTTTATGCGTCGAATACCATTTCACATTGTAAAGGTGCAAATACGGACGGTTTGACTACTGCTTTTGTTCCTGTATATTACAAACCAAATAATTCTCGTTTCGCAGAACAAGGTGGTGTTTCTTCTAGTGCGTATATCCTAAGACGAAAATATGATACAGTTACAGATGCCGGTGCCAAACTCCAAAATAATTTCGGTAGAGCAACGGCCAATGCATTGGCGTATAGTACTACAGATAGCAGTTTATATTCCTTGAAAACTAAAACGGGTTATCCTTTGAAACAAACGCCTCGTTTTGCACCACATACTGGTACATTACGACCTTCTTGTTCTACCAATTTCTCCATCTAAACCGGTAATTGTAATTGTTGCAAGAAAAAATGATGTTTCGACCACCATTCTTGTATTTTTTGGATATTAATTTTCGAAATATTTTGAATTTTATCATATCTATATTTATGCGAAACCAATAAAGACAAATAATGTAATTGTTCTAATTGTACTTGTCCAAAAATATAATTGATTTCTTCTAACTTACTTACAAAGAAATAAGCAATATCGGTTTTTAAAATACGATCGATATATATATGTGGAGATAAGCGAAGTAAAGACATTTGAGAAACCAATGGATATAGATAAGAATATACATTATATACGTTTTCAAATAAAAATCCTTTACAAACCACATACTTTTCCGATTTACTAGTATCTATAATGGTTGGTTTAATAAAATACATTTTTTCATAAAAAGAAGACAACAAATACAAAATATCAAGCATAATATCACTATACGTTTCTTCTATTTTCCAAATTAAGACTCCTTTTTTTGCTTGAATACACAAGATCATACATAATTGGATAATTATTCCTGGTATCGAAAGTTGTAAATCTAAAGAAGATGCAATAATAATGTGCATTTTATATCCATATTTGAAATAAGTCTGTTTGAATGTTTCTAGAGAATAAATCATATCTGGTTCTGCAAGAAAATAATTATCTTTGGTCGTTTCTATCCCTGGAATAAAAGAGCGTTTATATGGTTCTCGTATTATTTTCATTGCATCTATATCGGTTTTCTTTTTAGACTCTTCTGTAGAGTTGTTCCTTCGGTTAGACTCTTCTGGAGAGTTGTTCCTTCGGTTAGACTCTTCTGGAGAGTTGTTCCTTTGGTTAGACTCTTCTGGAGAGTTGTTCCTTTGGTTAGACTCTTCTGGAGAGTTGTTCCTTCGGTTAGAGTTAGAAAAAGAAAAAATAGATAATGGTGTATTTTTAGAAATTGTATCAATATAATGATTTAAATGCATTGTTTGTATGATTTCAATTATTTCGAAAAAAATAGGTGAATGTGTATCGGAATATCTATGAAGAATTCCTTTGGAACAATTAAAAATTTCTTTTTGTAATTGTTTGAATTCTGCAGAATTTGTATTTTCTTGCAGTTCGAATAAATAATTGGTAAGAGATGGTGATAATCTGGTTTTTTGTAATATATGTTTCGGTTTATCTACCTCATCTATATTCGAAATTTCTACAGAAAACCCTTTGGATAAATCGACATTTCCTTTTGGAAATAAATAATACGACATTTTCTTTTTGATTTGATTTGATTTGATTTGATGGGTAAGATTATTATATATACATATTTACATGTGTAATATTTATATATATTTTATTTTATTTTGTGTTTCCAATAGTGACTATTTTTTTGTTGGGTTTTTGTAATTTTCGTAATATTTCAAGTTGTTTTTCTTTTGGATATTTACGGATTTTTTCTTGTACATCTGGTTTCAAGTTTTGAAAGAATTCGGTATATTCTCCAAAATCTTTGGTCTTTTCCTCGGCCTTTTCCTCAGCCTTTTCCTCGGTCTTTTCTATTTCTTCAACAACCTCTTCTTCCAAAGGAACCAGTTCTTCTTCTTTGATCGGATTATAATGAGAAAGGGTTAAAACTATTTTCTTGTCGGGGATTTTACGAAGAAAGGATCGTTTTCCCGATTTCGCAGAAATTAATTCTTGCATTTTGATATCTTCTACTTCGATATCCTCATCTTCGGTTTTCGTCACATATTTCTCATGTAATTTCTGTAATCTTTCCGCGGTTACATTTCGCGCTTTTTTAAAGATAAAGTATTGATTTAAAAACGAAATCGTTTTTTCTTCTTTAGACATCGTAAAAGCTTGTCCATAATCGGAACGACGATCACGATGTATATTTTCCATATTTCGATACAGTTGTTCAAAAGATCCATTCGAATGAGCTATACCAATCGTTTGGTTTTCGGATTCAGTAAGAGAAACAAAACCATAATCTTCCATCAACCTCTCGAAAAACACAAAATTCACCAAATATTCTTCGAACGTTTTATCAATACTTTCTTGATATACTTGAATCGCCATTCCAATACTTTGTTCATTCGAAGGAAATGCCTCGATCGTATTCGCATATCCCTTTGTCAATTCGAATATTTTCTTGCCGTTCTTGTCAAATCTCACCGATTCACCTTGTAGTTTATTCTGCAAGAGATCAAATACACGTTGGCCATTATAACAAGTTCCTACAAAGTATCCTCCCAATCGAGTACATTCCGAGAGATTCCGTAAGAAAGAATGTAACGTATCTGCGGATGCGAAGAAATAATGCATGGCGAATTGACAAGAACTAATATGAAATCCATCCCGCGCGATCCCCATATATTCTCTCGCAATCGGTTTTTCTTTTGCGGATCCATGTCCAAACACGGCTTTCAATACTTCCTTCTCTTGATTTGTATAAAACGCTTTTTGTGTTGTCAAAATGTTTTTCCCACTATTACCATGCAAGAATAACGCTCGTATTCGTGCATCTTTTTGTTGTTTTCTGGTATTTAAATATCGCACACATGCACCGTCTTTCGCATTCACAATATTATCTTTTGAAATGTCGATTCCTAACACAAATGCGATTCCAGCACGTATCCATTTCGAGAGATCTCCCGCTTTTCCAACGGCATAATCCACTAAAAGAACATTATTAATATGGACTTTTTCTTGCAGATATTTGGCGAGTTTTTCTAATAAGAATCGTTTTACAAATAAATTATGGAAATCTCTCAATCCTTGGGTTTCTCTCGAATCTTTTTCTTGTCGATTATAATACACAGTATCATCTACTGCAAATTCGTTCGGTATTTCTTGTCCCATAATCATTTTTTCTGTAATGGGAAAATGAATCGAATGCCAATTATCATTCGCCACAGTGAAATCGTTTCCGAAATTGTTTTTACCGGCACGTAATTCACTTGTCTTGTCATATCGAACACGAAGAGGTACCCATTTCCATGCAGTATCTTTTTCTAATCCCTCTCGATTATAACTGAATTCGACAATCATATTTTCTTGGAAAACATCGTCTTCTTTGGTTCGCATTATACCATCATTCGATGCTAACAGATCATTTTCCAAGACAATATTACAATAACACGCCTCTTGATCGAAAGGAGAAGTCGGTTGGAAAGGAACTGGTTGATATCCTTTTCCATAAACAAACCCGAACGTTTCGACCTCCTCTTCTTCCGATCCCTTCGACGAGGGAGTCGGAACGCGATTTAACAAGACATCACTAAATGCATTGACGAATTTATGACGTTTTTCATCGAATCCACATTTAAGAATGAGTGTTTTATATTGCGTCATAGAGGTCAATTCGTTTTGTCCATCGGTCAAAATCTTGTTTCGAATAATATCTTTCCCTTGTTTATCTTTTTGCACCGACACTAGAAAATCGATTGTATTGTAATGTGGCGGTTTCCATTTGAACGAACGATCCCAAGTGATTTTCTTGCCTAAATCGTGCGCTTTTCCTGCGACATCACTTCCAACACCGGTATTCATTGGTGTGAAAATTAATCCATCGATTTCGTATTCGAACGTATCGCGACGATTCCATATCATTTCAGTGCCTTCGAAAATGGATTTAGGATTTCCAGGATTCGACATATAGAATGTCTTGCATTTCACTTGGAAAGTACATACCGATTCTTTCGTTTGCTTAGACTCCGAACCAGTAACCTGGATATTTAAGTTTTGAACACAATTTTCTAGTAGTGGTAATCGATAGTTGGAATCATCGGCAGTTTCGTCGGTAGTACAAAATGCCAATTCTCGGACGGAGGTGATTTTCCTCGATCCAATGAAATAAATATCAAAAGCGGCGAATAAATGCAAGAAAACACGATCCGCTGCTTCTCGTTTGCCATAGGCAATATATTCTCCATCGAGTAAGGTATCGAAATATTCTTTTTTCTCGGTAATGGCTCCGGTGAAAACGACTTTCAAATTCGTTTGAATCATATACAATTTGCCTTTCTTGGAGATATAGAGAAGTGCGCGTTCGCCATCGGCTTTTTCTGTCACGGTATAATTCGAGAGAATCGACGGAATCACGGGATTTTGATTGGGGAGAATATTGATCATTTGCAGGGTTTTCGAAGAGGGTCCAAGAAAATACGGCCGAATATTCCGTACTTCTTCTTCCAATTCTTCTTCCGATTTTTCGTGACTATTATGAATACAAAGCATATATTCTTTTATTATCGCATCTTGTTCGGAATAGGCGATCGGATAAGGTGTGCCTTGTAATCCCGATAATACAATACGAATGACTTTTCGAATTTCATTGATGATGTTTTGTACTAATTTGGGTCGAGAGATGGGAGAATTATCTACTAATTCGGTGATTTTGGTATTATTCAATTCCAATTCAATCTCATAATGTTCGGCATTATGAAAGACACCCGCTTCTTGAATAGTTTGGCATGGAATTGGAATGGATTTGCCTTTATTATTCGAAGTATATGTCTTGTTGCTTTTCACAATACTAACATCGACAAATACTAGACTATCGGCATGATGGAATCGAACACGATTAATCGATCGGAAATGTTTTCTAGCAGTATTCCAGTCATTGGTTATTTTTCGGATTCGATCATCATCACTGGTTATAGGAAAGGCGAGTTCGAATTGAGACGAAATACGGAAGTTGAAATCCGTATAATCGATAAAAGGAAGAGGATTATCATTGACGGTAGGACCGATCGCTCTCGGTGTTGATTTCTTTTGTGTGAATTTCAATTTCTTGTGGGATGCGGGAGTATTTTTCAGGGCTTCTAGACTATTGGTTTTGCAATAAATCTCTACCATATCGGCACCCACGATTTCCGCGCGAATATTCGACATACGATAGGTGTTCTGCCTATTGGCTCCTCCTGAGGTAAAGCCGCCTAATCCTCCAGAGGTCGAATTTGAATCATAAAACTCCGTACTAATACGTAGATATTGTGCGCCGTCAATATTATCGGTTCGCCATTTATGTATTTGTAATTCTCTCACGACATTATCATAATCAATTTTAGAAATCGGAATTTTCTGTCCAAAACGGATTTCGAATTCCGGAACACCCATCGCAATATTTTTCGAAAGTCGTGCCGAAGAACAACTTTCTAAATAATCTTGCACCGCATTCTCGAATAACGGTTGATTGGTTTTAGTATCCGACATGGTTTATGATATTTCGTAAGAAAAGAATATGTTATATAGGATAAGAAGATATATATAACTTATTTTCTAGGGGTAAATTACTTCAATTTTTCTGTATAAAAATATAATTTTTCTTATATTATGCAAGAAAAAAATACGTTTCTATTTTCCAACTTACCGAGAGATGTGATCTATTATCTTTTATTATTCGATGAGCATTTTATCATGAGAAATGGAGAGATTATGTCGATTATACCCAAGACGGATTATCGTTATCGTCTATTAGAATGGACTACGTTACATAATGATCATGTAGAAACCTATTCGAATCAGAATTGGTACCATTATTATTTTCGAAATTTATACCATTATCCTGGAAGACGACTCAATAATAGTGATTACCTTCAAGTAGTCATTCAAGAGCAAGAAGATAATGTGCAATATAAGATCTGGATTGGAAAACAAAAACCAAGAACGTTTCTTACGCACAAACCGCAAATATATTTTCTGGAAAATGCGGAGGAATATCATTGGGTTTATACCGAATATGAATATGTAAGAAGATAATATTTATTCTTGCAAGAATAAAATCGCAGAATCTGAGAGATAGAGTCTCAGACGATCATACACTTCGTTTTTCGATTCGCCACCAGTACTACCAGAAGTCAAACCTATTTTGGTCGCAAGGACGTCTAATTCGATTTTCTTGTAATTCGAAATGGCTTTCAATGGACGTTCATAATGTTCCAATGCGAAATATTCTTCTTGGATTTTCTGGAGGGATTCTCTCGAAGGTTGCATATCTAATTTATATTCTTTTT
>Ga0214919_10008821_pt1 | contig 13150 bp, 13 predicted proteins | sample LL1503_MetaG_FD_177994 | JGI IMG/M metagenome (GOLD analysis project Ga0214919, IMG submission 177994) | Freshwater microbial communities from Lake Lanier, Atlanta, Georgia, United States - LL-1503 | ecosystem: Environmental > Aquatic > Freshwater > Lake | place: USA: Georgia | collected...
CATCACCCCTCTCCTCCCCTTCTACACCCGAGCCATCACCCTCCTCCCCTTCTACACCCGAGCCATCACCCCTCTCCTCCCCTTCTACACCCGAGCCATCACCCTCCTCCCCACCCTCCAGTGGGGGGTCAGGAGGGGCACCCCCCTCTTGTTTAGCTTTAATCTCCTCTTTCGCATTTTCTTTCGCATCTGGCACGCCCGTCTTTATTGCATCCTTGGCCACCGTTATATTTTCACTTTTCATAAATTCTTTAAAGGTTTTCAATTGCGATATATATTCCACGAGTATTTTCCTGAAAATACTATGTTTTTTCGCAATGCGAGTTGCATCAATAATTGTATCAACTATAGGTTTTACCGCATCATAATTAACACCCGCTTTTAATTTTTTCGCATCATCTGTTCCATCTGCGTTAGCTTCCGCAGCCGCAGCATCAAATTTAATTGGCGTTTTATCGCTTTTCATTAGCCCCTCCCCCAAATAAAGTATCAGGTCCGGCAAAAAATCAGCATCCGCATTTACGAATTTTTTAATATTATCCTTATTGGCCAATATCCCTTTTTGTACCAATTCACCTTTTGCGGCTTTGTCTTCCAAGTCTTTGGTTTCTATCACATCTTTCGCCCCAGGTAAAGCAATAATATTTGCTAAGAATTTCTTCCACTTTTTCACTAGTTTCATTGCCACATCTTCCTCTGATGCTGGCGCAGATTTTCCGTCTGGTCCAGCTGGCCCCCCTGGTGGTTTATCGGCATCCGTATTCAGGGCACTATTAAATTTCGGTCCTCCTATAAATTTAGGTTTAGAATTACTAGTACCCATCTTATATTTATATATATTTATACATTTATATTGTAAAAAAATTGAAAAGGAATACTAAAAAAAGTATTTTACAAAACATACAGAATGAAGGTCCTCGTCTTTGATACCGAAACCACTGGTTTACCTGTCGACCAAAACGCGCCCTTAACGGATTCAGCTAAATGGCCGTATATTGTCCAGCTGAGTTTTATGGTCTTTGATACGCAAACCCGCGAGATACTCGATTATACCGATAACATCATTCAGCTCGACCCATCGATTCTTATCACGCCCCAAAGTATTGCTATCCACCAAATCACGCCGCAGCGCTGCCAAAGCGAAGGTATTCCCATTCAGCAAGCGTTGGCCCATTTGGCCGAGACAATGTCTGAAGCCGATGTGATTGTTGCTCACAATATCATCTTTGATAAGCGGATGCTGATGGTCGAATTGCACCGCAATAAAATGAAAAACTGTTTATATAAAAATGGCATAGCTATCCCCGAATACTGTACGATGAAACGTACGATTGAACTGTGTAAGCTGCCGGCCCTCAACAAGAAAACCGGGGAAATCTATAATAAATATCCGACGCTGGCCGAGCTTCATAACCATTTATTCCAAGTAAAACCGCGCGTGACGCATAATGCGATTGCCGATGTGATGATTTGCTTGCGCTGCTATGTCATGCTGAATTATGCGTATGATATGGTGAATGATAACGAAGTGAAATTAGTTTTCAGGTCGTTGTATACGAGTTACTGCGGAAGGGGGGACACCCCCCTGACCCCCCGGAGCTAGGGTTGGTGCTTGGGGGAGTGCTTGGGGGAGTGCTTGGGTGGGTGGGTGCTTGGGGGGGTGCTTGGGTGGGTGGGTGATTGGGTGCTTGGTGGGTGCTTGGGTGCTTGGTGGGTGCTTGGGTGGGTGCTTGGGGTGGTGCTTTGAAATATGTATTTTTTCTTCACAATAGAATCTACCTAGCTCTCCACCCTAGCTCTCCACCCTAGCTCTCCACCCTAGCTCTCCACCCTAGCTCTCCACCCTAGCTCTCCACCCAAGCTCTCCACCCTAGCTCTCCACCCAAGCTCTCCCCCAAGCACCCACCCTAACGACCGGGGGTTCTAGGGGGTGGAACCCCCTACTAAGAGGAGCACATCAAACAATCTTCTTTATCCGTGTGTTGCTCGGGCGGCCGGATGGTAAATTGCTGCGCCTGGTGCTTCGCTTTCCGCCGTAAATAATAAATGCCCGTTTTCAAGCCAGCCTGCCACGCGTGGAAATGTAGGGCCGTCAAAGCTTTATAGTCCGGGTCTTCCACCCAAAGATTCAAGCTTTGCGACTGACAAATATAAGGCCCTCGGTCCGCCGCCATATCAATCAAATGTTTCATGGGGATTTCCCACACGGTCTTGTATTTTTCTTTCAAGTGCGCCGACACGCCCGTCAATTGCTGGATACTGCCTTTATTCAAGATAATATTGTCTTTCAAGGCTTCATTCCATAAACCTAACTCGATTAATTCCGCGAGTAAGTATTTATTCGGCAAGACAAATTCACCCGCGTTCGTCCGCCGGGAATACAGATTGCTCGTAAAAGGTTCAAAGCATTCATTGTTGCCAAGAATTTGCGAGGTGGATGCGGTTGGCATCGGTGCCACGAGTAAGGAGTTGCGCAGCCCATACTGCTGAATGTCTGCTTTTAAAGCAGACCAATCATAGCGTCCGCTCGTTGGCGTCGTGCCCCACATATCAAACTGCAGTTGGCCTTTGCTGGCCGGACTGCCGATAAAAGAACTGTACGCTCCGGCCAAATCCCCTTCTAAACTATGCATTTCGGCAGGAATCGGCAAGAGTTCATTGACCCAAGCATCGTCTGCCACACCGGCAATATACTCTCGAGACACCCAATCCACTTTCGCAAACTTGTCTAAATGCGGCACATCGACCTTTTGAAAGATATGTTGGTGATAACGTGTCATGATATGCATTTTCCCCGCGCGTTCTTTGGCGATTTCCATTGAACTTTCCAAGGCCGCGTGATAAATCGTCTCAAAAATCAATTTATTAATCTCTCGCGCCTGCTCGCTCGTAAAGGCCACATCCATCAAAGCAAAGACATCCGCCAACCCTTGCACCCCTATCCCGATGGGCCGATGTAGTAAATTGCTGATACGGGTCTTGTCGGTTGGATAGAAATTCACATCAATAATGCGGTTGAGATTGTACGCGACCACTTTTACAACGGCATGGAGTTTGGTGTAATCAAAGGTTTTGTCCGCGACAAATTTCGCTAAACCAATACTCGCCAGATTACACACCGCGGTTTGCTCGTGGTCGCTGTATTCGATAATTTCTGTACACTGCGAGGTAATTATCCCATTAAAAATTCCCGCGTGTTTTTTGGGTTCATTAAAACAATAGGTATCCGCAATACGCCCACTCTTGGTAATTTTTTTGATAGAAACATTTATAATCTCTCTTTCATCCGTTTCTTCACGGCGTATTCTTATATTTTCAATTTTTGTATATTTAAGCAAAGGTTTGAATCCCAATTTAACTAAGGCACTGACCGAAATATTTAAAGTGTTGTGTTTATGTAGTATGGCATTTATACCACACGTTTGAAGCATTAATTTTATGGCAAACAAATAATCTCGGCTGTCGTTATGTGTTATGTAAGTGTTTTCTTCCAGTATAATCTTATTATTTAAATTATATAAATCCGAATTATAATAATGAGATAACCATTCCATTTTCGTTTTCAGGTTAGCATTGATTGGCACAATTTGGAGAGAAAAAGGATAAGGTTGCGTGCCTTCAATCACGGGATAAGCACATTGAATTAGTGTATCTTTTTCCTTTAACTGTTGTGCTTCAACGGTTGTCCCGTCTTGCAAATAAAACTTGTGATAAGGCGTGCAGTCTAAAGTACAACCGTCGCTCGTTTCGATTGTCATTAATTCTTGGTCTGTGCCCGTTTTGTGAACAATCGTCTCGCTAAATTCTTCACCATTCCACACTCGGACCGTTTTGCCGTTTAAATCTTTAATTTCAAAATAACCTTCATCGGTCAGAATTTGCGTCTCGGGTGCGACGCATAAATTGGAAGACTTTATCGTGCCCAGATTCTGCTGGTTGCTTTTTTGATTGGCTGGGTCCTTGTAAAGCAGATAAGGCGTGCCGGTTTCCATCTGACTGTCGAGAATCTTCAACCACAGTGTGCGCGCCGGTAGAAGCTTATTGGCTTTGCCTTCTGCTTGATATCGGGCGTAAAGCGCATTAAATTCGGCGCCATAACAATCCGCCAAGCCAGGGCATTTGTGAGGGCAAAAGAGCGCCCATTCTTCATCTTTCTTGACCTTTTCCATGAAGAGGTCGGGTATCCAGAGCCCGTAAAACAAATCGCGCGCCCGCATTTCTTCATCGCCATGGTTTTTTTTCATGTCGAGAAAAACTTCAATATCGGCATGCCACGGTTCCAAATAGATGGCAAAACTGCCGCTCCGCCGCCCCCCGCCTTGGTCGATATAGCGCGCCGTCGTATTAAAGACCCGCAGCATGGGCACCAACCCATTACTCACACCATTGGTGCCGTTGATAAGCGTCCCCGCTGCTCGCACATTGTGGACATGGAGGCCAATGCCACCCGCCCATTTGGAGATTTTCGCACAATCTTTTAAAGTGTTGTAAATTCCGTCGACACTATCGTCTTCCATGCCCAGGAGATAGCATGAACTTAATTGGGGGTGATTGGTGCCGGCATTAAAAAGGGTCGGGGTTGCGTGGGTAAAATATTTTTGTGAGAGCAAGTCATAGGTTTCTGCCACGCGTGGCAGGTCCGCACCGTGAATGCCGACTGCGACGCGGAGCCACATGTGTTGCGGCCGCTCAATGATTTTTTTGCCGATTTTCATCAAATAGGCCCGCTCCAAGGTTTTAAACCCGAAATAATCGAAAAGATAATCGCGCGAATAATCTAAAATCGATTGAAAAAAAGCCGCGTGTCTTTCACTGATTTCCCAGACATTTTTGTGAATGAGGGGTGCGTGGACACCGTGGACATCTTTGAAATGATAGAGTTGGTTCATGGTTATCTCAAAACTGGCTGAGGTATTTTTGTGGTTATTGGAGACAATAATGCGGCTGGCTAGAGTGCCGTAATCGGGATGTTTAGTCGTTAAGGCGGCACATTGCTCGGCGGTCAATTCATCAATAACGTAGGTAGGCATGTTGTTATAGAGCTGGTCTACGACCTTCATGACCAGTTGGCTGTAATTAACATTGAGTTTACTCTCGTTCGTGCCAAAGGCTGGGTTCGTGCCAAAGGCTGGGTTCGTGCCAAAGGCTGGGTTCGCACCCAATGCTTTGACTCTTTTCAAAATCTTGTCAAAGGATACCACTTCTTTTGTGCCGTCTCTCTTTATGACATAAAGCTCTTCATCGTTTTCTGCTACGCTTGCTGCCGCTACGCTTGCTCCCACTACGCTTGCTCCCACTACGCTTGCTCCCACTACGCTTGCTCCCACTACGCTTGCTCCCACTACGCTTGCTCCCACTACGCTTGCCATTATTAAGTAAATAATGGCAAAAGTTTATATTGTTATCATAATATATATGCAAGCTATCTTTAAAAATACTTTCTGTATTATAATTATCGTGCTTGTTATTTATCTTATTTGGTTGGCATTACAGCCTAAAAAAACCAAACCCCTTTACATGAAACAATTTCCGCCACCCCTAAAAGGCAACGCGGCCGCCAACCTGAACGCGGATGCCAATGAGCAACGTTCCCAACACTCTCCTGCGGTTGTCGATAGGTTGCCTTTAGTCGAGGAAAATCCATTAATTCTCCCCGCCAATGAAATTGCGCAAATGAACTATAAAGACGTCACTGTCAAAGTCGAAAAAGAGCTCTATACGCACGACGCGCCGCTTTTTACGGGAGGCCCGACAAATTTAGTGCCCTTGGATATAAATGATTCTGTCCATCGCCGCATTAATTTTTACTAAGCTTTATTATGCTTCGCTTTTATCATGCTGCGCCGCCCATAAAAAATAGGCACCACAAAGAAAAAGCATCGCCGCCGTCCAATATTTTAATACCCGACTGCTGTATTCTTTATTAATGCCTGCGCCATATTTGGCTGCCAGAAAGTAAGAAATACAGAGTATAACGGCGACGGGTATATCGATTTTCTTACGTTTATAATAATCGATAACTGCCAAGAGCGAGAGCGGCGGTAAGATGGATAATAAAATTGTTCCCACTGCCATTTTATAATCGGGTACAACATTTAAGAGCATTATAGCAGGCAACATCATAAAAGACCCGTTTATACCTAAGGCGCCGCCAATAATTCCGGCGACAGTGCCAACCACCACGGTTAAAAAAAGCCGCAATAGATTCATTCTATACATTATCATTATAGAATATCAATATTTATAAAACACTGCGCTTTCATCGGTATATCCTCTCCATTTGTATATAATTTTTTGACTTTTATGCCGGCCTTCTTGGGTTCGCGATGACTATAGCCACCTTTTTTTTCTTGCTCAATCGTTGCCCAGATGGCTTTTAAAGCTGGCGCAACGGCTGCGAACCAGAACTTATTGCGCAACACCAACACGCAGCTGATTTGGTCTAATTTCCAGTAGATGTTTTTAATCCAATTCAAGGTCGGGTTTTTTTCCATCATGGTCTCCTGCCAAAGCTCGGCCTCCGCTGCGTGTAGCGGAGCATATTCATAGACCGGTTTGCCCGTATTCGTCATAAATAGCATCATCATGCCTTTGTATTGCGTCGCTTTATCCGCGACAAATTCCTCGTGGCTGCTATATTCCTGAAAACGCGTCTCCAAAAAATCGCATTCATTCAAATCACACACTTCCATTTGGAGCTGCATTTGCACCCAGTATTCCATCTTGGGGAGACCGGTGATTTCGCGATTCACAATATTTTTTACTTCCAGCATGCGGCCGTAGCGCGTAGATGTCTCCGCCGTCACAATTCCGTCGGGGGAGGCAGCCAGAAATTTCAAGTTCTTGTGCGGAATACAGCCAAAATCACTGACCGGTGCCGCATAAATCTGTTCATATAGCGCAACCGAGACCGGTTCGTATTTCTGTCCCCAATGCATCGGCGAATCCAAGGAGCCAGTGCCTTTGTATTTTTCCGCATTTAACGGCTGGCATTTTTCGTAAATCAGTTGATTGCGGGTGCTGTCGCTAATAAACACTTTCCAGATGTTGCTGGCGGTCAAATGGTTGTACCGGAATTCGTACCATTCTGGCGTGCGCTGCTCGGGTTGCGGCACGCCCTGTAAGTACGCTATTTTCTTTCGCATTCTTATCCCCGGTTTTTTTCGCCGAACAAATGTTAGGCCGCTGGACCGCGGAGGCGCAATATGTTTGTAAAAGAGCGAGAGACCGCGCTCCACTTCGAGAGCCACCAACGGCGCCGCGTCCAGCTCGGCTTCCTGTAAGGTTGCGGTTATGAATTGACTGATGTCTTTGACCACGCTTGCGTGAAACGTGGGCTGGATATATTGCTGTATATTTAAATGTATATAGGCGTCAATTAAAAGGCAAATCGATTCAAATAAATCATTTCTGTCTGCGGTTAACATGTCTGCGGTTAACATGTCTGCTGTTAACATGTCTGCGTCATACATTGTCTGCGGTACTTATATAGTAAATATAAATATTTATATCAATTTTATATTTATACATTGGTCGGCGTGGTAGCCTTCTTGCCCTTGCCGAGCGATTTTAATGTGGATACGCGTTTTTCTGCCCGTTTCAAGGTGAATTTTCGCGTGGCAATATTAAAATGCAAGGTCGGGATGGCAATAATTTTGCCGGTGGTTTTGTCGCATTGCACATCCTTGACATGTTGTAATTTCTTCTTATCCAAGCTATCAATAAGGTAATGCTTCAGGGTCGAAATATCGGTCGGCGAGAGATTGTGTTCCACCGTTATATCGTCCACATAGGTATTCAATAATCGAATTTTACTGGTTTTGTCCATTTTATTCCACGATTCTGTTTTATTATTGATGGATTCTTTTTCTAGGAAATTATTGATGGTGGCCACTTTGGTTGTTTCATAATTATTGTCAAAACTATTTAAAAAAACACCCTTATATTTAATGTTTAAATCAACTTCAGATGTCATCCTATATAGTATTATAAAAAAATAAGTTTAACTTGTTTTACGATAACATATTAAACAACCTTTGAGAAAGGTTGCGCCAAACAGCACTTTTTTAAAAAGTGCTTTGTGGAACTTTTGGAGAAGTGCGGAGGAACCGATACCAATACACCAGAAAGAAAAATGTCAAATAACCTATAGCAATAAAATAGGATACGGTAACGCGATTCTGACTCGTTGATTCAATGCCAAGGGTTTCAATGAAAGGGTCCGCAATCGTAAATTCATCGCCACACAAGCGATGTTCCAACATCGTCAAGAGACAGCCGTTGGCGAGAAAAAATAAACAAAAGACGCACAACAAACTTAAGGCGGCGAGAGATACAACTATTTGCGACGCATAAAATAAAAGAATAAGTACAACAAAGGGTAAACTTACATGGTATGAACGAACAGTCATGCCCAGTGTTTTTTTCGAGATACGCGACGTTTCGCACAATTGTTCCAAATAATCAATGATTTTGGTTTTTTGTTCCCGATTTAGCATATATATGTGATATGCTAAATATTAGAAAAAATAAACCCATATAATTCTAATAATGCAAGCATTCATAAATGGACAAGAAAAAAAAATAATAGATTATGTCGTTAAAATGGTGGATAAGACCGAAAAGAAGAAAGGCCGGAAAAAAAAGCGAGCGAAGAAATCCAAGCTCTTTTCTGTCGATACCCAGGTGCAAGTAAATGCGATATACAAAAGTGTGAAACAAAATTATATATTTTACATTACGCTCCTGCTCTGTTTTTATGCTTTTACCAGATGCGAGAAGCAGAGTAATTTTTTCCTAGCCGTTTTCTCGATGGCTTTCATAACCTTTTATGGCTATTTTGTGCATATGTTGTCGCACTACATGGACACCAAGATTTCGGACTTGTACAAAACCTATGACAATATATTTACCCGCAATACCTATTTAAATTGGCTCGCCACTAAGATAATTGATTTTGGCGAATTTCATGCGAAAACCCATCACGACAGTGAGATTAATAAAACGTGGGAAAACATTGCGCTAGAATTCATTAATAATGTGGTAAGCCAAGGTGGGCTGATTATTATGGTGAAATTGTTTCTCTCTGTAATTGACAACCGGGTTATCTTGCTTTGGGCGTTTTTTTATGCGACGGTTCATAATATTAATTATTCACTTGAATCGCCATTGACCCACCGCCAACACCATCTAAATGCGAAAACGAATTACGGGATTGATATTTGGGATATTATCGTGGGCAGCAAATATGACTGGGAGACGATTGAAACCCATAATCACACGGCCCTGAATTTGCTCGGCATTACGGCTGTTATCGTATTTGTCTCGAATAAATTGAAACACTATATATAAATGCGCGCATGTAAAATAACAGGAAAACATAATATTGACAAAATAAATGCGATAGGTGATGAAACCTATCGGGCAGTGCGCAAACACATGAATACTTTAGCGGAGGCGGCAAGCGCACACCCGTTTCAATTGGCGATGCTGCGGAATTTGTATGTTATTGGACCGGATTACGTGAGCGAACATACATCTCTCTTTTTAAGTGAAATCAATCATAAAATTCAAGGATACAAAGGTCAAGATATGCGAAAAGACATACAGACTGGACTAATTAATCAGGAACAAGTCTTGGAAAAATTAGTGGGCAGCCAATTGACCTGCTGCTATTGCGCGAAGCCTATACTGGTGCTGTATAAGAATGTGCGCGACCCACAGCAATGGACGCTGGACCGTATTGATAATGCCTTGGGGCATACGTGTGAGAATACCTGTATTGCCTGCTTGAAATGTAATTTACAACGACGCGTCATGAATGCTGAGAAATTCTCGTTTACAAAGAAATTAAAGATTCAAAAGGTATAGTATATATGCAAGCGTCAGTACAAGAACTCGTTTGGCGTAAAGGCGAAGAGAGATGTGAGCGGTCGTATAAGCAAGCGGAGCAGAGGCAAGCGGAGCGGGTCCAAGCGGAACCGAGGCAAGTTGAGCAGAGGCAAGCGGAGCAGGTCCAAGTTGAGCGGGTCCAAGCGCCGGACGGCTTTCGCCAGGTCAGCACAAAACGCGAAGAAGCCAACGCGAAAATAAACGAACGCTATTTAGTCGGGCAAGCGACACAAAATCCTTTTATGTCCGCAAACAATTATGCGAACGATATTGAAACTCAAATGAATTTCCTCACACCCCAAAAAAGTTAAATATTTCGGAATAATAAAGACTTAAATATTTAATTTCTAATACTTTCAAATGACCCAAGCTTATTCCTCACAAAATACTTTACTCTTGAATAATTTAATAACCTATTACCAAGGAAATGACAATCTCGACCGCATGCTAAAGATTATTAATGGCGACGTCAATATTTCGTTGCGTATTGTCGACTGGTTTACGACCAATTATGCGAAAAAATATTATACAGTCTACGATTTACAAAATGGCAAACGGTTCAAAGCGTATTTGGACTACAAGCTGAAGCTGCGCTCATACAGCAAAAAACGTTTTGACCCCTTTTGCCGTTGGGACCGAATCAGCATACCGTATAAAAACGATACCCATCTTCAGACCACTATCGGTCAACTCAATTTTTTCAAGTGGGCATTTGAGAACGATGTCATTAAATATATTGAGACCAATTATGATGCCATTGAGAAGGACATGAATAGTCGAAATAGCACGTCCAAGCGGAAGCAGGTGGCCGCGTCCGGCACGCAAAAAATACGCAAACAGAGAGAAGAACTCTCCATATCAGCTGCCAAATCGATTAAAAAAGAAGATGTACAGATTGTGATACAGTTTAATTGATAAATTATTTCATATACTCTATAATCAAGGAGATATTTTGCTCGCTCGCTCGGGCGAGCAAAATATATAGGGAATTATCGCTTCCGCTTTTAAAAGCAATAGCGATAAGTTTACTTTTGTTTTTAAAAACAAAAGTAAACTGCTTAAAGACAATTGTTTATAATAAATTATAAAGATGGAACTAAATATCGTCGAGCTCATTGAGAAAAACCCAATCACAAAATTATCAAGTGATTATAATGTCAAAATGTTGACGAAAATAAAGGAACAATTCACCGATTTTGAACAACAAATGTTTTTATCCAGTTTTTATTGTTATTTAAATCATCACCCGACGAATGATTTTGTTATTGATTTGGATAACGTATGGGAATGGATGGGGTTTAGTCAGAAAATAAGGGCAAAAAATTTATTAGAAAAATGTTTTGTCATTGAGAAAGATTATACAAAAACGCTTTTGTTGCAACAAAAGCAAAAACAAGGCAGTGGTGGTCATAATTTACAAAAAATTATGTTAAATGTGAAAACATTTAAAACGATGTGTTTGAAAGCTGACACGAAAAAAGCAGACGAAATTCACGAGTATTTTTTAAAAATGGAAACAATCATACAAGAGGTTATTAATGAAGAGACAAATGAATTGAAAAAACAACTCACCATTCAAACCAAGCAATTACAAAACGTCGAGAAAGACAAAGAATTCTTAAAAGAAAAAACACTCATCGAACAATTTCCCGTCAATACCCAGTGTATTTATATTGGCAAGGTGGACAACAAAACGCTCGGCATCCCCGGTCATAAAATGTACCATGAAACAGTTATTAAATTCGGGCAAACCAATGACCTTCAACAGCGCGTAGGCTGCCATAAGAAAACCTACGAGAATTTTATTTTGTATGCGGCGTTCAAGGTCAAGAACAAAATCGAGATTGAGAATCACATTAAAAAACATCCCGTTTTGAAAAAACGACTACGCAGCATTACTACCAGCGATACTATTTCTCATCGCGAATTGTTGGCGCTGGATGACGGCGATTTCACTTTAGAAAAGGTGGAAGGCTTTATTAAAGATATCATCAAACATAACGAATACAATATCGAGAATTATAATTTATTGTTGGCAAAAAATGCTGCGCTCGAAGAAGAAGTTCAGCAATTGAAAACAACCAATGCGGAGAAGGAGAAAAAAATTATCGACCTGTCAAAAAAATTGGAAAACTATATGGGTACGAATTTGGACGATATAACCGTCACGGCAAAAAGTAAGATTGCCAGTAATTATACCTTGTGTAAATTTTCTTATATTTTATATGTCTTTCAATACGAAGAGATGCGCTTTATTTGTTCAATTACCCGGCAAAAGGATTTTGAGAATATACACACGAATTTGAAACTTTTGCATCCAACCGGTGAAATGAAATACAAAGCCGAGGTAAAATTCCCTTTTTCAGAAAAGAATATGATGTTTTTATTAAAACAAACCATGACCCTCATGGGCAATAACCGGTTCGAGGGCTCTTTTGAAAATGTCAAATTAATCGTGGATATTGCGGTAGCTTTAGAAAATTTAATGACCGAAAAAGCTACCGACCTCGAGAAATTATTAAGTATTGTTAAAAATGTATCCACAAACCAACCAACAGAACATATCGACCCCGAAGCTCCGCAAGTAAAAAAAGCGAAACGTTCTATCGACCAAATTAATAAAGACACGGGTGAAATTATGAAGACCTATGAAAGCATTGAAGCAGCTGGACGAGCACTCGGATTAACGACCGGCACCGCCATTGGCATTGCTTTGAGAGAGAAACGCGTTTGCCAGGGATTCCTCTGGCGCTACTCGGGCGTAAGCAAAGAAGACCAATATAAAGCACAAGCGGTTTTTAAGGTTTGTTGTTCAACGGGCTTAAAAACCGCATTTCCCACAATTGCGGCTGCGGCACGAGATGTCAATATATCGGCACCGGCTTTAAGGCAACGTATTCTGACTCATGTGCATTTGGGCGACCATCATTGGGTTTTTGATAAATAGCACTTTTGGAAAAGTGCCGCAAAACCGCACTTTTGGAAAAGTGCCGCAAAACCTTTTCGTACAACCTTTTTCAAATATTACGCCCGAGGGTTTTGCCACACTTTTTACACCTTCGCACATTTAAAACGCCGATTTTATAATTAAATAAAAAATTGATTTATTATAATTTTAAACTATAACAAATAAACAAAGTAAAATGATTTCAATCAATGGAAAAAAGGTCAATAAAGATATAAAAATTTTAAATTTATCTTTCAGTATTTTAACCCATTTGCCAATAGAAGAGATATGTCAAATAACACAATTAACTAC
>Ga0214919_10008822_pt1 | contig 13150 bp, 12 predicted proteins | sample LL1503_MetaG_FD_177994 | JGI IMG/M metagenome (GOLD analysis project Ga0214919, IMG submission 177994) | Freshwater microbial communities from Lake Lanier, Atlanta, Georgia, United States - LL-1503 | ecosystem: Environmental > Aquatic > Freshwater > Lake | place: USA: Georgia | collected...
GGCCTATGCGCTGGGTATCCATCCGCTGTATGTCGGCGCTGCGGCCGACGAAGACCTTGACCGCTTGGCTGACGCGCTGAGCCGCTACGCCGACGATCCTCGCCTGGTCGCGGTCGGCGAGATCGGACTCGACCACTTTGTCCCCGGACTGGACCTGATACGCCAGGAGCGCTTCTACACCGCGCAGCTCAAGCTGGCACGGGCGGCAGGTCTGCCGGTGATCCTGCATGTGCGGCGATCGGCCGATGCGCTGCTCAAAGGGCTGCGCCGTATCGGCGTGGCCGGTGGCATCGCGCACGCCTTCAACGCCAGCCGGTCTCAGGCCGATGTCTTCACCGGGCTCGGGTTTCGGCTGGGCTTTGGCGGCGCGCTCAGCTTCGATCGCGCGCTGCAAATCCGCAGGCTGGCAGCCGAACTGCCCGAGACGGCGCTGGTGCTCGAGACCGACGCCCCCGACATCCCGCCGCATTGGCTGTACCGCACTGCCGAGCAGCGCGCCCAGGGCCAGACCAGCCGCAACGAGCCCGCCGAGCTGCCGCGGATCGCCGCCAGCCTGGCAGCGCTGCGCGGCTGGACGCTGGAGCAGACGGCCGAGATCACGTCGCGCAACGCGCTGGCCGCGTTGCCGAGGTTGGCGGCGCTGGCAGCCGCGTGAACCCCAAAGCTTTGCTGCATGGCCTGCCTCCGGTGGTGGGCCCGGCGACGCGATTGCTGCTGTTGGGCAGTTTTCCGGGCCTGGCGTCGCTGGCGGCGCAGCAGTACTACGCCCACCCGCGCAACCAGTTCTGGCCGCTGCTGTCCTCGCTGTGGGGCGTCGACCTGCGCGCGCTGAGCTACCCGGCGCGCTTGGACGAGTTGCGCGAGCGTGGCCTGGGCCTGTGGGACATCTACGCCAGTTGCCGCCGCGTCGGCAGCCTGGACAGCGCGATCACCGACGCTGAGCTCAACCCGCTGGCTGAGCTTGCAGCGACGCTGCCGTCGCTGCGCGCCGCCGCCCACAACGGCGCCGAGTCGGCGCGCGCGGACCACATCACCCGGGCGTTGGGGCTGCCGGCCCACCGGCTGCCCTCGACCAGCCCGGCCAACGCCAGCTGGTCATTCGACCGCAAACGCGCAGCCTGGGCCGAGGTGTTCTGCGCGCACGGCATCATGCCGGCTGGCTGAGAGAAGAGATGACCAAGAAACGACAACAGACCCTGCTGGCCGGCGCGACGATCAGCGAGTTCGACGGCGTGCGTTACCTGCACCTGGGCACCGACTGGGTGCAGGGTGCGATGCGCATCGCCAAACCGCGCAAGCTCGAGCTCGAATACATCCAGCGCATGATGGTCTGGCTGCTGTGGCTGCCGACCGAGGCTTTGGCGGAATTCAAGCCCGGCGGCCCGGGCCGTGCATTGCAGCTCGGCCTGGGTGCTGCGGCGATCACCCGATTCACCCACCAGGTGCTGCGCTGGCACACCACGGCGGTCGAGATCAACCCCTCGGTGGTGACAGCCTGCCGGATCTGGTTCCACCTGCCTGCCGACGACGAACGGCTGCGGGTGGTCGAGGCCGATGCCGGCGCTTGGGTGCGGCACGAAGAGAACCTGCAGACCGCCGACCTGCTCTGCGTCGACCTCTACGACCACGACGCCGCCGCGCCGGTGCTCGATGACCAGGATTTCTACAACGCTTGCCGCGATGTGCTCGCGCCGGGCGGGCTGATGACGGTCAACCTGTTTGGCCGCGATGCCAGTTTCGAACGCAGCGCGGCGCTGCTGGCGACGGCATTCGGCGCGTCCCAGGTCTGGCAACTGTCACCGACCAAGGAGGGCAACACCGTGCTGGTGGCCGCGCGCGGCGTGGTGGTGCCCGACCGCGAGACGCTGACGGCCCGCGCCGAGGCGATCGAGGCGCGCTTCGCGCTGCCAGCGCTCAAATGGCTGCGCATGGTGCAGCCCTACCGCCCGGCTGACGCGGCGGCCTGAGCGCTGCTCACTCGCCGCCCCTGCCGCTGACTTTGCCACGCAAGGCCTTGACCTGGCCGCGTATTACCTTGCCCTCAACCCGGCGCCGCTGTGATCCACGGGTCGGTTGGGTCGCACGCCGGATCTTGGGCACATGGGCCGCCTCGAGGATCAATTCGCGCAGCCGCGCAAGCGCATCCTGGCGGTTTCGTTCCAGGCTGCGGTGGTCCTGGGCCTTGATCACGACCACGCCTTCGCTGCTGATGCGCTGGTCGCGCCAGCCCAGCAGCCTGGTTTTGACCGCGTCGGGCAGGCTGGAGGCCGCGATGTCGTAGCGCAGGTGCACGGCATTGCTGACCTTGTTGACGTTCTGGCCGCCCGCGCCCTGGGCGCGGATCGCGCTGAACTCGATCTCGTCTTCGCGCGGCTGACCCGCCAGCATTGCTGGCATCATCGGCGGCCTCGATCAGCAAGGGTGGTGAACATGTTTGGCGTGGCGGACTATGGCGCTTTTGTGGTGGCGGTGATTGTGTTCCTGGCGATCCCCGGTCCGGGCAACCTGGCCTTGATCACCTCCACCGGCAAGGGGGGTGTGGTGGGCGGCTTGGCGGCCACGATGGGCGTGATCGCCGGCGACCAGGTCTTGATGTGGTTGGCGGTGGCCGGCGTGGCCGCACTGCTGTCGACCTCGCCCTGGCTGTTTGCCGGCGTGCAGTGGCTGGGCGCAGCCTACCTGGCCTGGCTGGGCTGGCGCATGATTGTCGCCAAGCCTGGCGACGCCCCGGTGCTGCACATCCGTGCCGGTCAGTACTTGCGCCAAGCCATGATGATCACCTTGCTCAACCCCAAGGCGATCGTGTTCTACATGGCGTTCTTCCCGCTCTTCGTCGACCCGGCGCGGCACCAGGGTTTGAGCACTTTCGGCTTCATGGCCGGCACCATCGCCGCGCTGACTTTCCTGTACGGCGCGCTGGTGGTGGCGCTGACCCGGCATTTCGCCGACCGGCTGCGCGCCAACCCACGCGTGGTGCGCTGGCTCAACCGGGTTGCCGGTACGATGTTGCTGGGTTTCGGGCTGCGGCTGGCGCTGTCGCGCTGAGACTGACCGGATTTGCGGGCGTCAGGTCAGAACAGCCGCAGATCGAGCGCGCGCTCGGCCAGCCACGCCGAGGCCAGCAGCGCGATCAGCGCCGAGCCGGCGCCGAGCAAGCCCCAACGGTAGAAGCGGCCGTGCCGAAGTGCGAAAGCCAGCGGCAGAAAGGCCGCGACGATCGCCAGCTGGCCGGCTTCGACCCCGAGGTTGAAACCCACCAGCGCCAGCACCAGCGTGGACTGGGTCAGGCCCAGGTCGGCCAGCACGCTGGCAAAGCCGAAGCCGTGCACCAGTCCGAAGCCGAAGGCCACGGCCCAGCGCCGGCCCTGGACCAGCGGCAGCAGGTTGTTCAGTGCGGCCAGCACCACCGAAGCAGCGATCGCCGATTCGACCCAGCGCGAGGGCAGCGCCACCCAGCCCAGCGTGGCCAGGCTCAGCGTGATCGAGTGCGCCAGCGTGAAGGCGCTGACGATCTTGAGCACGTCGACAAACGCCTCGCGAAAGCTCGCCACCGCTTGCCAGCGCCGCGCCCGCCAAGCCCCCACCGCCGGCAACAGCAGCGACAGCAGGAACAAGATGTGGTCGTAGCCTATCCAGATGTGCCAGACGCCGTCGCGCGCATACGCGACGAACTGGGCCCAGCGCCCCGGCGTCGCCAGCGCAAAGCTTTGCTGCGACGCTTCGGGCGAGAAGATGGCGCTGCGAGAGGCCCCAACAGTTTCAAGCCGCAGCAGACCACGGTGCTGCGGGTCGGTGTCGGCGAACAAGCGGTAGCCGATCCGCAGCACGGTCGGCGGCCGCGCGCAGGCGACCGTAAAACGCAGCACGGTGTAGGCGCCGTCGCTGTGCTGGTCGACCAACTGCTCGCCGGCACTCAGCGCGCAAGGCTGGTCGTCGCCAGCCACTTGCAGCCGCGCCAGCGCGTAGGCAGCGATCTCGCGGTGGCTCGCGCGCAGTTCGCCCCAGGTGATCTCGCCATTGGCGTCGGCGTCCAGGCCGATGGCGTGGTCGAGGTCACGCAGCGCGATGTCCCATTGGCCGTCGATCTTGCCGGACTCGACCCGCAGCGTGAGGTAGCTGTCAGAAGGCTTGTGGGCCCGTGCCGGCAGCGCAAACCCGGCGCCGACCAGCCAGGCCAGGCTCAGCCAGGCGATGGCACGACAGGCTCGGCGCATCATCGGGCGGCCTTGAGGGGTGCGGCGAGTTGGGCGGCGAGCTTGCGCAAGACCTGGCTCTCGATGCCCGACTCGGCCAGCCACAGGCGCACCGGCTCGGCTGCTGCCGGCTGGCCGGCAGCGATCGCGGCTTCCAGCAACACCCTGGCGTCGGCGGGTTCTCGCTGCACAGCGAAGTTGTCGCGCGCCAGCGTCAGCGCGCGCAAGGCCTGGCCGCGCTGTGTCAGCGCGAAGCGGGCCTCCTCTTTTTGGTGCAGGCTGTCACCGCGCAGGCTTGCGGCCGTAAATCGCGCGACCAGGTCAGCCTCCCAGTTGGCCCGATTTGGCGCGCCACTGGCCTGGGCGGCGAGGGTCAGCCGCAACAGCAACAGGTCGGAGCGCTCCTTGCCCTTGAGCAGGGCCAGCACTTCGGCAGGCCGCTGGCGGTCGAGCAGGAAATCGCTGTAAGCCGCCAGCAGGTAGCCGTCGTTCAGACCGAGCGCGAGCGCGCGCTTGAACGCGGCTTCGGCTGCGTCAAGACGGCCCAGCCGCTCTTCGGTCTCGGCCAGCCGGGTCAGCGCCCAGAGTTGCTCGGCAGCGCCAGCCCGGGTCTCGCGCAGCAAGGCCGCGTTCAGCGCGCTGACGGCCGTCAAGGCCTGGCCTGTGGCGGCATCGACCGATGCCCCACAGGCCACGGCGATCAGCGCGGAAGCCTGTGCAGCCGCCCGGGCGCAAGCCTCTCGGGCGTCGGTGTAACGCGCTTGGACCATCGCGATCGCTGCCAGCCACGACCAGGCCTCACCGTTGTCGGGTTGCTGGCGAACGGCAGACTGCAGGTCAGCGCGCGCTGCGTCGAACTGGTGATTGAACTGGCGCAACACGGCGCGCAGCACCAGTACCGACACCGGCGGGTCGGCCAGCTTCCACCAGGGTGCTAACGCAGCCTGGGCATGCCCGATGTAGCGCGGATCGCCTTCGGAACCGACCTCCTCGAAGTAACGCCTCGCCAGCCGCAGCGCCAGTGCCAGGTCAAGCGGGTCTTGCGACAACTGTCGGCGCAGTTGCCGCATCGCCAGGATGCTTGGGTCCGCGGCGCGCTCGGGCAGTTTTTCCAGCACCTGCCGGTCCGAGTCCGGCAGATGGGGCAGCGCGGCGGCGGTTACTGCAAACGCCAGCATGGCGGCCAGAATCAGAACGCGACGGCGCAATTTGAGTGTCCACAGAAAGCCCGGTTCGGGCCCATACAAAAGGCCAGGTTTCACAGGCCTGTCAACCGAAGCGCATTCTGCGCGTTGATTGCTCAACGGTTCTGAAAATCTTGTGATGGGGTTTCGAGCTGGAGTTGAGTTTGCCGCACTGTTTTCAACCCTCGGAGAGATTTCCATGAACAAGATCCTGTCCTCGCTGATCCTTGCCGCTTTCGCGGTTGTCGCTTTCAATGCCAACGCCGCATCCCACGCTGGTGCTGCACCGATGAAGGCCAGCGAGCCGGCTGCCAAGGCCAGCGCGGCCAAGGCTCCGGCCAAGAAGGCCAGTGGCGCTGCGCACAAGGCCAGCGGTGCTGCGCACAAAGGCAGCGACGCCAAGAAGTGATCGCCTGAGAAGCGAGGAGTACGCTCCCCGCTTCTGCGAGAAAGCAGGCCTGTAGTGCCTGCTTTTTTTACGCCTGCGCCTTGCTCATCGTGTCGGCGATCGCGTTGCAGCCACGGCTTGGCCCAGTTCGATCACCGCCAGCGCGTAATAAGCCGAGTGGTTGTAGCGGGTGAGCGTGTAGAAGTTCTGCGTTCCGGCGATATGGCTGGGCGCGGCGTCGCCGTTTTGCAGCTCTACCAGTGCTAGCAAACCATCGTGGCGGCTGGCTGGCTCGTCGAGCAAGGCGCCTGCCCCGGCCATCTGTGCCGGTGTGAAGCTCGGCACGATGTCGGGTTGCAGCAGCGCAGCGCGTTCGGCGCTGTCCGAGGGTGGCTTGACGCCATAGTGGCTGGGTTTGCCGCGCTGCCATCCATGCTCGGCCAGGTAATTCGCGATGCTGCCGATCACGTCGGGCGCGGCGTCCGAAGCTGTGGCGCCCATGGTGATGCGGCCATCGGTGTCGAAATCGACCGCGTAGCGGTTGATGCTGCCAGGCATGAACTGGCCCAGACCGATGGCGCCTGCGTAAGACCCCTTGACCTTGGTGGCGGGCAGCTTCTGCGACTGCGCCAGCTTCAGGAACTCACCGAGCTCGCTGCGGAAGAACTCGCTGCGATCGCTGCGCCCTTTCGGAAAGTCCAGGCTCAGCGTCGCCAGGGCGTCGAGCACGCTGAAGTTGCCGGTGACGCGGCCGTAGTAGGTCTCGACGCCGATGATGCCCACGATCAACTCGGCCGGCACGCCCCAGCGTTGCTCGGCCGCGTTCAGCCAGGCTTCGTTGGTGCGCCAGAACGCAGCCCCTGCGTTGACCCGTTCGGGCTCGACGAAGCGAGCCCGGTAAGCGGCCCAGTTCTTGGCCACACCGGCGGGCGGCGGCATCATCAGTCTTGCCACCACCGGCAGGTAATGGGCTTGAGCGAGTTGCGCCCGGACCCAGACCGGATCGAGTGCGTGGCGCTCGGCCAGCGCGTCGGCAAGCCGCATCGCGTCGGCGCGGTGGCCGTAGGTCTTGGCTTTGGCCGTGTGTCGGACGGCGTGGGCTGGCACCGCGCCGGTGCTTGAGTGCTTCTTCGCTTGTGCGAGCTCGGGCAGCGATAAGGCCACCAGGGCGAGCAGGCACAGCGCTGGGTCGGATCGCATGGATCTCATTATCCCGTCAGGGCTGGCGCGTGCTCACGCTTCGAACCGTGCTGCAGAACCGAGGGACTGGCGTTTGCGCAGCATGGCTGATTCGCGCGCGACGACTTGCCACCAGCCACGTTCAGGCAGACGCCCGCCGCCGGTGGCGTAGCGTCTGCGGTCGAGCGCGTCCAGCGCTTGGGCCAGCGCTTCGCCGGGCTCGCCGTGGCCTTGCCTCACCAGCGCGGCCATGGTGCGCGGCGGATGGTGTGGCAGCACCGCCACGCCTGCGGCCCGCAGGCGTTGGCACAGTCGCCGGTGCAGCCGGGTCCAGGGCTCTTGGCGGTGGCGGTCATGCCAGGCCCAGAGCCCCAGGCCGAGCGCTGCGGCCGACAGCAGCAGCGCCAATGCGCGTCCGAGGTCGGTGGCGTCGGGCTGCTGCACGCCCAGGGCTCTGAGCAGGCTGAGCTGGCGACGGCTCGAGTAAGCCATGGCCCCATGGTTCCAACGGCCTTCTAACAGTTCCCAGGCCCGACGCAACTGCAGCGCCAGCGCTGGGCTCATGGTGTTGATCGCGCCAGCCAGCAGGCCAGGCCGCGACGGCAAGGGCCGGCTGGCGCGCACCCTCTCGGGCGCTACTGCGGCGGTCGGGTCGGCCCGCAGCCAGCCGCCGTCTGCAGTCCAGTACTCGGCCCAGGCATGGGCATGGCTTTGTCGAACCACGCGCCAGCCGTCGGCGTCTGGCGGCTCGGCACCCTGGTAGCCGGTGACCACCCGCGCGGGCACGCCCAGCGCGCGCATCAACACGACGAAGGCGGTGGCGAAATGCTCGCAAAAGCCGGATCGCCGGTCTAGCCAGAACTCGTCGATCGCCTCCCGGCCGTAGGGTCCGGGTTGCAAGGTGTATTCGAAGTCGGCTTGCCCGATGTGGGCCATCAACGCTGCGGCCAGCGTTCGCGCATCGACCGCGCCAAGACGGTGGTGCAGCAGGCTGGCCCAGGCCAGCGTTCTCGGGTTGCGGTCTGGCGGCAGCGATCGCATCGCGTTGAGCTCGCCGGGATCGATCTTGTGGCCGTGCTCGAACCGGGTCCAGGCCTGGGCGTGCAGTTGCAGTCGCTCGTCGGCAAGCCGGTCCAGGTGCCACGTCAGGTCATGGCCCAGCCAAGGGGCTCCCTGCGGCAGCTGCGGCGCGCTGCCGGGCCGGTCGGGCGTGGATTCCAACAAGGGCAGCAAGGCCAGCTTGCCGGGCTCGACCATCATCTCGTAGCCCAGCGGCGCGCCCAGCGTGCGAAGGTCTATGCCGTGCCGGGTGGGGCGCGCGCTCGCCAGGACCGAGACCTGCCAGTCCAGCCCGTCGAAGCGCGACAACACCGGGCCACGGAAATACAGTGCTTCTGGCGGCGGTGCGCCACGGTCGAAGCGCACCCGAAAAGCGATGCTGTCGTCGTTGGCCAGTTCGGCCACGCCGCCCATGCGCAGCGTGCTCGACAAGCCGGTGCGGCCCAGACCGTCGGCCGGCAGGCCCCAGAGCGGGCCGATGCGTGGAAACAGCAGAAACAGTGCAGCCATCAGCGGCAGCCCGAACAGCGCCGATCGTGCCGCCACCGCGCCGGCCTGCCACAGCGTGGGTTTGCCCACCGGCATGTTGGCCAGCACCAGCGCAGTCAGCAGGCCCCAGGTTGCGATCAGCATCGCCAGCGCGGTGATCAGCGACTGCGAGTACAGGCAGTCGGTCAGCACCAGAAAGAAGCCCAGGAAAAATACCACCATGGCATCGCGCCGGGCGCGCAACTCCAGCGTCTTGAGCGCTATCAGCACCACCAGCAGGGTCACGCCCGCTTCTCGCCCCAGCAGTGTGCGCTCGCCCGATGCGGTCAGCGCAACGGCCAGCAGCAACACCGCGGTCACCGACCAGCGCCCGGGCAGCGCGCCGCCGCGCAAGGCCAGTTGTGCCCGCCACAGCAGCACTGCGGTGGTGAGCAGGCCGCACCACAGCGGCAGGTGGCCGAGATGGGGCATCACGGTCCAGCCGATCAGCGCCAGACAGAACAAGGTGTCGCGGGTGTCGCGCGGCCATTGGCGCCAGTCCAGCCACCGGGCGCGATGCGCCGTCCATTCGCCAGCCATCGATCATTCCTCAGCGCGAATCCCGGGCTGCCACAGCGCCAGCGCCTGCAGTGCGGCGCGGCACTGGGCCGGTCCGCTGGCTGGCGCCAGCGCCAGTCCTGGCAGCCTCAGGCTGTAGGCCAGACCCTGCTTGTCGGCCGCCAGGACCCAGGCCGTGAGCCGCGACAGTCTGGCCTCGATGGGCATTGCGCTGGCCATCGCGGCATCGAGCCGCAGGGCTTGGGCCACACTGGCGCGGGTGTCTCGGCTGACCAGGTCGCCCGATCGGGCGATCTTTTTCCAGGCCAGTTGGCGCATCGGATCGCCGCGGCGGTAGGCGCGTACGCCTTCGAACTCACCCCCAGCGCCGTTGCGCGCGGGCTGTTCGCCGCGGTCACCGCAAGCCGGCATCGGCAGCGCTGGCGCCGCTGGCTCGGGCCTCGGGTAGACCAGCAACTGTGCTGCCGGGCGCCACAAGGTCCAGGCCCGGAACAGGCCCAGTGGAAACCGGCTTTCGGCCCGCAGTGTTGGCATCTCCTGGCGGCCTCTGGCCGCCGCTGTGTACAGCAGTCTGGCGCTGGCGCTGCCCTGGGCCGGCAGGTCGCAAACCGTCAAGCCCTGGCGCTGGGCGCCGTGCAGGGTCAGGCCAATGGCATGGCGCGCGCTGCCGGGGTTGTCGAGCACGATGTCGATCGCCACAGCCTGGGTCGCAAACACCGGCAATGGCGGCTTGAGGTGCAGCACCAGCCCGCGCAGGTTGGCGTGGGTCTGGTGCATGCTGACCAGTGCGGCGCCGAGCAGCAAGAAACACAGCCCGTAACCCAGGTTGAGCTGGTAGTTGATCGACGCCAGCAGCATCAGCGCCAGCGTCAGGCCAAAGCTCCAACCGGCCGCGGTGGGCAGGATGTAGAGATTGCGTTGACCCAGTGCCCAGCGATCGTCGCGCGGCAACCGGTTCTCGAACCAGTGGCGCAGCGACAGTGAGATCATCGCCACAGCGGCCGGTTCACGGGGTCATGGCAGGCCCAAGGCCTCGATCATCGCGCGCACCTGCTCGACGCGGCCGCGCCCTGCGTCCGCCACCGGCACCAAGCGGTGGGAGGCGGTCTGCGGCAGGATGGCCTGGATGTCGTCGGGTGTGACGTAATCGCGCTGGCCAAGCAGAGCGTGGGCGCGTGCCGCGCGCAAGACGGCCAGGCCTGCGCGTGGGCTCAGGCCGTCGACAAACCACTGGCCCGAGCGGCTGGCGGCCAGCAGTGCTTGCAGGTAGTCGAGCAGCGCGGCCGAAGCATAAACCTTGAACACCTCGGCCTGCGCCAGCACCAACTCGGCCGGGCTCATCACCGCACCCAGGCGGCCGATCCGCTCGCGGCGGTCCTCGCCAGCGAGCAAGGCGCGCTCGCTGGCGCGGTCGGGGTAACCCAGCGTGATGCACATCAAGAAACGGTCGAGCTGGCTCTCGGGCAATGGGTATGTGCCAAGCTGGTCGCTGGGGTTCTGGGTCGCGATGACGAAGAAAGGCCTGGGCAGCGGGCGGGTCTCGTTGTCGACCGTGACCTGCTGCTCCTCCATCGCTTCGAGCAACGCGCTCTGGGTCTTGGGGCCGGCGCGGTTGATTTCGTCGGCCAGCAGCACCTGGGTGAAGACCGGACCGGGGTGGAAGGCGAAAGCCTCCTTGCTGCGCTCGAACACCGTGACGCCGATCAGGTCGGACGGCATCAGGTCGGCGGTGAACTGCACGCGCGAGAAGTTCAGCCCCAGCGAGACCGCCAGCGCATGGGCCAGCGTGGTCTTGCCCACGCCCGGTACGTCCTCGATCAGCAGGTGGCCGCCGGCCAGCAGGCAGGCGATGCAGTCTTCGATCTGCGGCTGTTTGCCGACAATGATCGTGCTAATCTGGGCGGTCAGCCGGGACAGCAGCCGCGCCAACTTGGCATCATCCATGGCCAGACCATAGCGCAAAACCAGTCGAGATCCAGCATGTCCACCGCCTTTTACAGCCACGCCGAGTGCCGTTTGCACGACATGGGTTCAGGTCACCCTGAGTGCCCGCAACGGCTCGATGCGATCGCCGATCAGCTGCTGAGCTCAGGCCTGGGCTTGTTGCTCGACCAGCGGGAAGCGCCGCTTGCCACGCTCGAGCAACTCGGGCGCGCACACAGTTCGAACTACGTCTCGCAGCTGCGTGAATTTCTCGAGCAGGTGCAAGCCAGCGGCGAGCCGCGACACCTGGATCCCGACACGGTGGCAACCCCTGGCACCTGGCGTGCTGCCTTGCGTGCAGCCGGTGCCGCGGTGGCCGCAACCGAGGCGGTCGTCCGAGGCGAAGTGAGAAACGCTTTTTGCTCAGTGCGCCCGCCCGGCCACCATGCCACGCGCAGCCAGACCATGGGGTTTTGCTTCTTCAACAACGTGACGGTGGGTGCCCGCCATGCGCTCGATGTGCTGGGCCTGCAGCGGGTGGCGATCGTCGATTTCGACGTCCACCACGGCAACGGCACCGAGGACATCATCGCCGGCGACGAGCGGGTGCTGATGTGCAGCATCTTCCAGCATCCGCTCTACCCGAACAGCGGCGCGGTGCCCATGGGCACCAACATGGTCAACGTCCCCATTCCGCCCTACACCAGAGGCCTGGCGGTACGCGAGATGATCGACGCGATGTGGCTGCCCCGGCTCGAGGAGTTCAGCCCCCAGATGCTGTTCATCAGCGCGGGTTTCGACGGCCATCGCGAGGACGATCTGGGCCAACTCGGACTGGTCGAGGCCGACTTCGAGTGGATCACCCGGCGCGTCAAGGATGTGGCCGACCGCCACGCTGGCGGGCGCATCGTCTCCTGCCTGGAGGGTGGTTATGCCTTGAGCGCGCTGGCGCGCAGCGTGGTGACGCATTTGAGGGTGTTGGCCGACGTCTAGTCGGCCTGGCCGCCCGCTGGATGTTGGCCAATCCCCGCCGGCTGCGCTGAGACAATCGGGCCATGATCAGAGACGTCGACTCAGTGCTTGAGTTGCTGCTGGCGCTGAGCCGCCCGGCTGCGTTGCTGGAACTGGGTTTGCTGGCGCTATGCCTGGGGCTGGCTTGGGCTGCTGCGCTGCGCTGGCGGCCCCGTCATGTCGAGGCGGGGATCTGGTTTGGCGACCGCGGGTTTGACGGCTTGCTGTTTCCCTTGCTGGCCTTGGCGTTGGCCTTGCTGGCGCGGTGGTTGATGCGAGGCCATGGGCCGGTGTTTCAGCTGGCCGTGCCGGTGCTGGCCAGTCTGGCCGTCATTCGGGTTGCGGTGAGGGTCTTGCACCTGGCATTTCCGGCATCGGCGCTGGTGCGCGCGCTCGAGCGCAGCTTGAGCTGGGTGGTCTGGGGGGTCACCGTGCTGTGGATCACCGGTTTGTTGCCCGTGGTGCTGGGCGAGATGGACGCGCTGCGCTGGACCATAGGCGGCAGCCCGGTGTCGCTGCGCAGTCTGGTCGAGGGCGGGCTCAGCGCCGTGGTGGTGATGTTGACGATGCTGTGGCTGTCAGCCAGCATCGAGGCCCGACTGCTGCGTGCCACGGGTGTGAACCTGAGCCTGCGCAAGTTCGCCGCCAGTGCCAGTCGCGCCGTGCTCTTGCTGGTGGGCTTGCTGGTGGCGATGTCGGCGGCCGGCATTCCACTGGGCGCGCTCAGCGTGCTGGGCGGCGCGGTGGGCGTGGGCATCGGCTTGGGGCTTCAAAAGCTTGCGGCCAATTACGTGTCGGGCTTTGTGATCCTGGCCGAGCGCTCGCTGCGCATCGGCGATGTGGTCAAGGTCGACAACTTCGAGGGTTGCATCACCGACATCAGTGCCCGCTACACCGTGCTGCGCGCCAACAATGGACGCGAGTCCATCGTGCCCAACGAGATGATGATCACCCAGCGGGTCGAGAGCTGTTCGTTCGCCGACCCTCAAGTGGCGTTGACGACGGTGCTGCAAGTGGCCTACGGCACCGATCTGCAAGGTCTGATCCCGCAGCTGGTCGAGGCCATGCAAGCGGTGCCGCGCGTGCTGGCCCTGCCAGCGCCAGCGGTGCAGCTGTCTAATTTTGCCGCTGATGGACTCGAGCTGACCCTGGTGTTCTGGATCTCT
>Ga0214919_10008823_pt1 | contig 13147 bp, 15 predicted proteins | sample LL1503_MetaG_FD_177994 | JGI IMG/M metagenome (GOLD analysis project Ga0214919, IMG submission 177994) | Freshwater microbial communities from Lake Lanier, Atlanta, Georgia, United States - LL-1503 | ecosystem: Environmental > Aquatic > Freshwater > Lake | place: USA: Georgia | collected...
GCACACGCCACCGCTTTCACGGTGTCGATCGAAGCCGCCGAGGGGGTGACCACCGGCATTTCAGCCGCCGACCGCGCCCGCACCGTGCAGGCTGCGGTGGCGCGCGACGCCAAGGTGACCGACTTGGTCCAGCCCGGCCACATCTTCCCGCTGCAAGCCCAGGACGGTGGCGTGCTGATGCGCGCCGGCCACACCGAGGCCGGTTGCGATCTGGCGGCGATGGCCGGACTGACACCAGCCTCGGTGATCTGCGAGATCATGAACGACGACGGCACGATGGCGCGGCTGCCCGACCTGCAGATCTTCGCCCGCGAGCATGGTCTGAAGATCGGCACGATTGCCGACCTGATCGCCCACCGCGCGCACAACGAAACCTTGATCGAGCGCGTCGGCGAGCGCGAGCTCGCCACCGCCCAGGGCAACTTCCGCTGCATCGCGTTCCGCGACCGCTCGGGTGGACTGCACCTCGCGCTGCAACACGGCCAATGGCTACCCGGCGACGAAGTGACGGTGCGGGTGCACGAACCCTTCACCGCGATGGACTTGCTCGACACCGGCCGCAGCCGCCATTCCTGGCCCTTGCCCAAGGCCTTGGCAGCGATCCAGGCAGCGCCAGCCGGCTTGGCGGTGCTGCTCAACTGCGGCCACGATGTGCAGACCTTGCTACCGCTGGTGATGCCACAGTTGGCCAACAGCACCGAGCGCGGCATTCAGATGGATTTGCGCACCTACGGTGTCGGCGCCCAGATTCTGCGCGACATGGGCATCACCCGCATGAAGCTGCTGGGCAACCCGCGCCGCATGCCCAGCATGATGGGCTATGGGCTGGAGGTCACCAGCTTCGCCGCCGCCGGCCGTTGAGCCAGCCGGCCATTATTTTTCTCCCGAAAGCATCCATGCGCAACGCCAACCAAGGCGAGGACATCGTCCCGGCCAACCCGCTCAACGGCTCGCCGCTGGCGATCGGTGTCGTGCAAGCACGCTTCAACGCCGACATCACCGGCGCGCTGGCCAAGTCCTGCCTGGCAGAACTGGCCGCATTGGGCGTCGATCCCGACAACATCCGGCTGATCACCGTGCCCGGTGCGCTGGAAGTACCACTGGCCTTGCAGGCGCTGGCTGAGACCAACGACTTCGACGCGCTGATCGCGCTGGGTTGCATCGTCCGGGGCGAAACCTACCATTTCGAGCTGGTGGCCAACGAGAGTGGTGCCGGCGTCAGCCGGGTCGCGCTAGACCACAGCCTGCCGGTGGCCAATGCGATCCTGACGGTCGAAAACATGGAGCAGGCCTGGGCCCGCGCCGAAGACAAGGGCCGCGACGCTGCCCGCGTGGCGGTCGAGATGGCCACGCTGCTGAACGAGCTGACGTGACCGAGTCCCCGGTAAAGCCTCAGCAATCACCCGTTGGCGGCCAGTCAGCGAACCGACCGGCGCGCAAGCCGCAAGCCAAGTCGACGCGCCGCCGCTCGCGCGAGCTGGCGCTGCAAGGGCTGTACCAATGGCTGCTCAGCGGCGCCGACGGCGCCGAGATCGAGGCCCATATCCGTGACCAAGAAGGCTTCGAGAAGTGCGACCGGCCGCACTTCGACGCTCTGCTGCATGGCAGCATCCGCGAGGCGACGATGCTCGACGCGGTGCTGGCGCGCCATGTCGACCGCAAGACCAGCCTGCTGTCGCCGGTCGAGCATGGGGTGCTGATGATCGGCGCCTACGAGCTCAGCCACTGCATCGACATCCCTTACCGGGTGGTGATCAACGAAGCGGTGGAACTGGCCAAGAGTTTTGGCGGCACCGACGGTCACAAATACGTCAACGGCGTGCTCGACAAGGCCGCTGCCGACCTCAGACCGGTCGAGGTCAAGGCGCGCAACGATGCGCGCCGGGCGGGATGAACCGGGTTTGACCGAGTCCGCTGCATGAGACCGGCAGCATGAGGCTGGCCAGCAGGCTCGACCACATCGAGCCCTTCTACGTCATGGAATGCGCCAAGGCTGCGGCGCTGATCGCCGCCAGCCCGGCTTGCGACCCGGCGCAAGGTGGCGAGCGCATGCTGTTTCTCAACATCGGTGAGCCCGATTTCACCGCGCCGCCGCTGGTCCAGGAAGCCGCTGAGCGCGCAATCCGTGCCGGCCGCAGCCAGTACACCGACGCCACCGGCCTGCCCGCACTGCGCGAGGCGCTCTCGGGCTGGTATGCGCAGCGCTTCGGGCTGGACGTCCCGGCGCGCCGAATCGTCATCACGGCCGGCGCATCGGCCGCGCTGCAGCTGGTCTGCCTGGCCTTGTTCGAGGCCGGCGACGAGGTGCTGATGCCCGACCCTAGCTACCCCTGCAACCGGCATTTCGTCGCGGCGGCGCAGGCCGTGGCCAAGCTGTTGCCGACCAACGCCGCGCAACGCTTCCAGCTCGACGCTGAGATGGTGGCGCAGGCCTGGTGCCCGGCCACCCGCGGCGTGCTGCTCGCGTCACCCAGCAACCCCACCGGCACCTCGATCCACCCTGAAGAACTGCGGCGCATCGCGGCGGTCGTCGCCGGCCACGGCGGCGTGACCATCGTCGACGAGATCTACCTGGGCCTGAGCTACGACCAGATCTTCGGCCGCAGCGCGCTGCAGCTCGGCGAGCACATCGTCTCGGTCAACAGCTTCTCGAAATACTTCAACATGACGGGCTGGCGTCTGGGCTGGCTGGTCTTGCCCGAGGCCTTGGTCGAGCCGGTCGAACGACTGGCGCAAAACCTGTTCATCTGCGCCTCGACCATCGCTCAGCACGCGGCGCTGGCCTGCTTCGATCCCGCATCGATTGCCGAGTACGAACGCCGGCGGGCCGAGTTCCGCGCCCGCCGCGACTTCGTCGTGCCCGCGCTCAACCGGCTCGGGCTGACAGTGCCGGTGCTGCCCGACGGCGCTTTCTACGCCTACGCCGATTGCAGCGCGCACAGCGCCGACAGCTGGGATTTCGCCTTCGGATTGATGCACAGCGCGCATGTGGCGCTGACGCCAGGCCGCGACTTCGGTCGCCAAGACCCGGCGCGCTGGCTGCGGCTGTCGTTTGCCAGCAGCCGGGACAAGCTGGAAGAGGCGCTGCACCGTTTGCAGCGGGTGCTGGCATGAGCCCAAGCCACCACCCTTCCCGCCCCAGCGGCCGACCCCGACGCTGACCCCCCAGGAGCGCCCTCACCATGAACCAAGACTTCTCGATCATCACGCTGGTGCTGCACGCCAGCTTCGTGGTGCAGTTGGTGATCGCCGGCTTGCTGCTGACCTCGCTGGCGAGTTGGAGCGTGATCTTCAACAAGCTCTTCGGCCTGCGCAGGCTGCGCCGCGGCAACGACGATTTCGAGCAGTCGTTTTGGTCAGGCAAGAATCTCAACGACCTGTATGCCAGCGCCAGCGCCAACCAAGACAGCTCGACACTGGAGCGCATCTTTGCCAGCGGCATGCGCGAGTTCCTCAAGCTGCGCGAGCGCCGGCTCGACGCTCAAGGCCAACTCGACGGCGCCCGCCGTGCGATGCGCGCCAGCCTGCAGCGCGAGCTCGACGCGATCGAAGGCAATGTCGGCTTCCTGGCCAGCGTCGCCTCGGTCAGCCCTTATGTGGGATTGTTCGGCACGGTCTGGGGCATCATGCATGCGTTCGTCGGCCTGTCCAACGTGCAGCAGGTCACGCTGGCCACCGTCGCACCCGGCATCGCCGAGGCGCTGGTGGCCACCGCGATCGGCTTGTTCGCGGCGATCCCGGCGGTGGTGGCCTACAACCGGTTTGCGCGCGACATCGACCGCATCGCGACCCAGCTCGAGAGCTTCATCGAGGAGTTCTCCAACATCCTGCAGCGCAACGCCGCCCAGGCGCCTGCGGCCGCGAGGTAGGCTGCAATGGCTGGCGTTGCCTCCAGAGGCCGCAGAGGCCGCCGCGCCATCGCCGAGATGAACATGGTGCCGTTCATCGACGTGATGCTGGTGCTGCTGATCATCTTCATGGTCACCGCGCCGCTGATCACCACCGGCCTGGTCGAACTGCCCAGCGTTGGCAAGGCGGCGAACCGTCCGACCAGCGTGGTCGAGGTCATCGTCGGCGTCGACGAGAAGCTGCGGCTGCGCCTGGACGGCGCCGACCCGCAACCCACCACGGTGTCTGGGCTGGCCGCGGCGGTCCAGCGCCTGCAGGCCGGTAACCCACAGGTGCCGGTGGTGATCTCGGCCGACAAGGCGGTGAAGTACGAGCAGGTGGTGCGCGCGATGGACGTGCTGCAGCGCGCCGGCATCGCACGCATCGGCCTGTCGGTGCGCCAAGGCGGCTGACGGTGCCAGCAGCGCTAGAGCGTGACGCGCTGCTGCCTCGCGCAGACGCCAGGCTGGGCCTGGGTGCTTTGCTCGCGCTGCTGGCACACGGCGGGCTGGTCGGCGCGCTGGCGCTGGGGCTGAACTGGCGGCTGCCTCAGCCCGATGTGGTTGCCAGCGCCGAACTCTGGGCCGCCGTGCCCCAGGTGGCGGCACCGGCCCCGACGCCAGACCCGACGCCGGCGCCGCCACCGCCCGAGCGCCGCCCCGAGCCGGCGCCGCCCAAGCCGGTGGAGGCCGATCGGGAGGCCGAGATCGCGCTGGAGAAGGCCGCCAAGCGCAAGAAAGAACAGCAGGCTGCGCGCGAGGCCGCCGAGCGCGAAAAGAGAGCCCAGGAAAAGGCGCTGCTGTTGAAGAAAGCGGCCGAAGACAAGCGCCTGGCCGACGAGAAAATCGCGCAGCGCCAGCGCCAGACCGCTCTTGAAGACCAGCGCAAACAGGCCAAGGAGGCTGCACTGCAGGATGCGAACACCGCCAAGCAGCGCGAGGAGAACCTCAAGCGTATGTTGGGTCAGGCTGGCGCGACAGGCGCGGCCAATGCCACTGGCAACGCTGCGCGCGATGCCGCACCATCTGCAGATTATGCGGGTCGTATCAAGGCCAGGATCAAGCCCAACATCGTGCTGACCCAGGAGGTCGTCGGCAACCCGATCGCCGAGGTCGAAGTCCGCTGCGCACCTGACGGCAGCATCGTCGGCCGCCGTATCTTCAAGACCAGCGGCAACCCGGTCTGGGACGACACCGTGCTGCGAGCCATCGACCGCACGGCCAAGCTGCCGCTGGACAACGGGCAGATCCTGCCGACGATGATTCTGGTGTTTCCGCGCCAAGAATGAGGATCGGCTGCGCGGTCGATGCTGAAAACCTATTTGCGCGATTTGAGCAATTCGTAGCCATCGTCGCGCGTGCTGATGGCCAAAATGGTCAGCACCCGCGCTTGGTCATCGACGTGGTACGCGAGTCGATATTGCGGCGACGTGATCTTGATCTTGTAAGTGTCGGCCAGGCCGTGCAAAGCGTCCTTGGCCACCCGCGGCACGAGCAGTCGCTCGGTCAGCAGCTTTTGTTTGAAGCGCTTTCGAACCGCGCCATCGAGCCGGCCCCACTCGCGTTCGGCCAGCGGATGGATCGCCAGCTCATAGCTCATCGATCGAGATCTTGCGCGCCGACGCCAACGACGGCATGCGCTCACGCGCCATGTCGCTGACGACCCGGTCGGCGAGTTGATCCATCAGGCGCGCCATCAGACTGTTCGACAGGATGTAGCCCGCAGGCTGGTTGTGGTTGAGAACCACGACCGCCTCGTCGCCGGCCTGCGCGAAAGCCCGGCCAGGCGCCTCACGCAGCTCGGAGATGCCAATGCTGCGGCCTGAAAACAACTTGTCCATCCCAAAATTCTACAATATTTATCCGAAATTTCGGCTGACCGTGCTGAGTTTGATATCGCAAGCGCGACAGATCCAGGCGCACAGGGCTCGACAATCGGTTTGCCCATAGGCCCGCGCCCAGCCAGCAAGGCGCGGCCATCTTCCTGAAAGAACCAAGCCGATGACCGACCCCGCCGTTCTGGACCCCGGCTTGCTGCCCGCAGGCATCCGCAGCCGCTTTGTGCCCAAAGTCAACGGCCTGAACATGCACCTGCTCGAAGCCGGCCACGAGACACCGGGCCGACCCTGCGTGCTGCTGCTGCACGGGTTCCCGGAGCTGGCCTACAGCTGGCGCAAGCTGATGCCCGAGATCGCTGCCGCGGGCTACCACGTGATCGCGCCCGATCAGCGCGGTTACGGGCGCACCACAGGCTGGGACGCCGAAGATCCGGCCGCCCTCGGCAGCTTCGGAATGCTCAACCTGGTGCGCGATGCGATGGGATTGCTGGCCGCCATAGGCGTGCGCTCAGTGGCCGCTGTGGTCGGACACGACTTCGGCTCGCCGGTCGCGGCCTGGTGTGCGCTGGTTCGGCCCGATGTGTTCAGGTCAGTGGTGCTGATGAGCGCACCCTTCGGCGGGCCGCCGCCGCTGCCGCTCGCCACGGCGCAGGGCCAGCCGCAACGCCAAACAACGACCATCGACCAACTGCTCACCGAGTTGGCAGCGCTGCCGCGTCCGCGCAAGCACTACCAGTGGTACTACGCCAGCCCTGAGGCCAACGCCGACCTGTGGCACTGCCCGCAAGGGGTGCACGCGATGCTGCGCGCCTACTACCACCACAAAAGCGCCGACTGGCCGGGCAACCAGCCTCAGCCGCTGGCGTCGATGAGCGCGGCTGAGCTGGCCAGCATGCCCACTTACTACATCATGGACCTGGCGCGCGGCATGGCCGAGACCGTCGCGGACGAGATGCCCAGCGCGGCCGAGATCGCAGCCTGCGGCTGGTTGACCGCGCAAGAGCTGGGCGTCTATGCCGCCGAGTACCAGCGAACCGGTTTCCAGGGCGGGCTGCTGTGGTATCGCTGCCGAACCGCGGCAAACTTCGCGGCCGAGTTGCAGCTGTTCTCAGGCCTGAAGATTGAGGTGCCGGCACTGTTCATTGCCGGGCGCAGCGACTGGGGCGTCTACCAGAACCCGGGCGCTTTCGAGGCGATGCAGACCCGCGCCTGCACGCAGTTGCAAGGCTGCCACCTGATCGACGGCGCAGGCCATTGGGTGCAGCAAGAGCAGCCCGAGGCGGTGAACCGCTTGCTGCTAGGGTTCCTGCGCGACAACAAGGCATAGGCCCGGCTTTCGGGCTGAGCCCAGCGCTCAAACGAGCCTATCCTCGCTCAGGCGTACCGCGATGCGCTGGGCTGAGCTCAGCATCGTCAAGCCAAGCCCGCCGCTTGGTGCTGCAGGAGCGCGCTCGACGCTTCCAGCCAATATTGCCGCTTTCGCTTGCTCGAGCAACAGGCTTTGGCGCGTCTAATGAACCCAATGCCGCAGCACAGACTCGAGTTCACCGTTGTTTGCGACGCGACAGCGCTGAGGGCGCTGGGTCCGGCTTGGCAAGCGCTGTGGTCACGTCTGGCCAATCCGCATGTTTTCCAGACTTTCGAGTGGTGCTGCAACGCCTGGCGCCACGTGGCGAGCAAGCGCGGCAACCAGCTCAGGATCGTCGTGGGCCGGTCCGGTGAGCGCGTGGTCTTGATCTGGCCCATGATGGTCGGCCAGGGTGTGCTTCGAATGCTGTCATCGGCAACCCTGGAATACCGCGACATCCTGGTCGAACCCAGCGAGCAGGCAACGCATTGGATTGCCCAGGCCTGGCAGGTAGCAAAGCGCGCCATCAAGGCCGACACCTACTTGTTCCAGAACCTGCGCCTGCCCAACCACCTGAGCAGTTCAATCGCGGCGCTGGGGCCATCGGCTGGCGTCGGCGGTGGCTGGTGTCCGGTGATCCGCCTCCATCAGTTCGCCAACTGGGATGCCTACGCCGCAACCCTGCCCAAGTCCTTGATCAGCGACCAGCGCCGGCAATGGAAAAGGCTCGCCACAGTCATGCCAGGACTGAGCTTCCAGATGATCGACAAGCCAGAAAAGATCCAAGCGGTAATGGATTGGATCAGCCACCACAAGCGGCAATGGGGTGACCTTCAAGGCAAGCCTGCCATCTGGTTCATCACGCCCGACATCACCCAGTTTCTCCAGGCCGCGACAGCGCAGGCCTTGAGCGAAGGCCGGCTGGTGATGGCCACGCTGGCGAACGGCGACGATATCCTGTCGGCCGGCTGGGGTTTTCAATGGGGCAGCGAATTCCTGTTCCACATGTTCGCTTACGACGTCCGCCACGCCAGCTTTTCGCCGTCACGGCTGTTTCTGCAACGGCTGATACAGCATGGGTTCGAAACCGGCGTGCACACGTTCGACTTCATGCCCGGGGAGGAGGCCTACAAGCGCATCTGGGCCACGGACTACATCCGCACGGTGTCTTATCTGGGTGCCACGAACTGGCGCGGCGCGATGTGGTTGCAACTGGCCCGTACCGCGCCGCTGGCGGCTCGGCCCGTCGCTGAACTCCGGCGTTGGTACGCGGTGCTGCCCGAGCGCTTGCGCGCCCGCCTCAGGCACAGGCTGGACTTCATGCGGTCGATGCAAGCCGCGATCCGACTGCCGACACCGAGCGCACCACCGTCTGACCCAACCGCAGCCAGCCACGAATCACCGCGCTGAAACAGCCCTCGCTGCAGGCATGCGCGGCGCGAGGGAGAGTCAGTGGTTCTCGCGCGCGTGGTTGATCGTGTACTTCGGGATCTCGATCGTCAGGTCGGTGTCGGCCAGGATGGCCTGGCAGCTCAATCGCGAATCGGGCTCCAAGCCCCAGGCTCGGTCGAGCAGGTCTTCCTCGGTCTCGTCCATCTCGCCGAGCGAGCGCAAGCCCTGGCGCACGATCACATGGCAGGTGGTGCAGGCGCAGCTCATGTCGCAGGCATGCTCGATTGCCACGCCGTTCTCGAGCAAGGCCTCGCAAATCGAGGTGCCGCGGGCCGCAGTGATTGCGCGGCCTTGCGGGCAAAGTTCGGCGTGGGGCAGGATCTTGATGACGGGCATGGAGTCTTAACCTTGGCAATGTCGGTACTGAGGGTGTGAAGATTTCGTCGCGAGCGCGCCGAGATTGGGTCGAGCAGCGCAGCCGTAGACCCGTACGGCGAGCAGCGCTGGCCCGAGATCGGTGCGCGCAGCAGAAAGATTCATACCCTCAGATGTCGTTGATCTGGCGGCCGGTGAGCGCAGCCTGGATGCCGCGGTTCATTCGCGCAGCGGCAAATCCTTCGGTGCCCTCAGCCAGGCGCTCGACCGCGCCGTCGATCGCTGCGTGGTCTATGCCTGCCGCGATGCGCGCCAGGTCGACCAGCAGGGCTTCGATAGCTTCGCGCTCGCCCGCGGCAAGCAGCTCGCCGTCGGCGCCCAGTGCGGCGCGGGTGGCCAATGTCATGCGCTCGGCATCGACCCTGGCCTCGCGCAAACGCCGCGCCACCATGTCGGTCTCGGCGCTGGCAAAGCCGTCTTGCAGCATCGTCGTGATCTGGTCGTCGGCCAGCCCGTAACTGGGCTTGACGACCACCGAGGCCTCGACGCCAGACCCCATCTCGCGCGCTGACACGCTGAGCAGTCCATCGGCATCGACCTGGAAGCTGACACGGATTCGCGCCGCGCCAGCCACCATGGCCGGGATGCCGCGCAGCTCAAAGCGCGCCAGCGATCGGCAGTCGGCCACCAGTTCGCGCTCGCCCTGCAGCACATGGATGGCCATCGCGGTCTGGCCGTCCTTGAAGGTCGTGAAGTCCTGCGCCTTGGCCACCGGAATCGTCGTGTTGCGCTCGATCACCCGCTCGACCAACCCGCCCATGGTCTCCAGCCCCAGCGACAGCGGGATCACATCGAGCAACAGCAGCTCGCCGTCACGCGCATTGCCGGCCAGCGCATTGGCCTGGATCGCCGCGCCCACCGCGACGACCTCGTCGGGGTTCAGGTTGGTCAGCGGCGGGCGGCCGAACAGCTCGCCCACTGCCGCCTGCACCTGCGGCATGCGGGTCGATCCGCCGACCATCACGACGCCAGCCACCTCATCGCGCTTGAGCTTGGCGTCACGCAGCACCTTGCGCACCGCCGCCAGCGTGCGATCGACCAGCGGCCGAGTCAGCGCGTCGAACTGCTCGCGCTTGACCAGCACTTCGAGCAATAGCCCGCCCAGCGTGCAGCCAAGCATGGCCTGCGGCGCATCGGTCAGCGCTTCTTTGGCGGCGCGAGCGGCCACCAGCAGCGCGCGCTTGTCGTGCGCCGATGCCACGGCGCGCCCGGCCTGCGCCAAGGCCCAGTCGGCCAACACCTGATCGAAATCGTCGCCGCCGAGCGCCGCGTCACCACCGGTGGCCACCACCTCGAACACGCCGCGCTGCAGCCGCAACACCGATATGTCGAAGGTGCCGCCGCCCAGGTCGTAGACCGCGTACAAGCCCTCGCTGGCGTTGTCCAGCCCATAAGCCACCGCAGCGGCGGTGGGCTCGTTGATCAGCCGCAGCACGTTCAGTCCGGCCAGCTGCGCGGCATCCTTGGTGGCTTGGCGCTGGGCATCGTCGAAATAAGCCGGCACGGTGATCACCGCACCGAACAAGTCATCGTTGAAGCTGTCCTCGGCACGGTAACGCAGTGTGGCCAGGATCTCGGCCGACACCTCGACCGGCGTCTTCACACCCTGGCGGGTGTCGATCGCGACCATGCCGGGCTGGTCGACAAAGCGGTAAGGCAGCGCTTGGTGGCCTTTGACGTCGGCCAGCCCGCGACCCATCAAGCGCTTGACGCTGACCACCGTGTTCTCCGGGTCCTCGGCTTGCAAGGCCTGGGCGTCGAAGCCGATCTGCCGGCCGCTGCCCTCGAGGTATCGCACCACCGACGGCAGCAGGCTGCGACCCTGGGCGTCGGGCAGGCATTCCGCAACACCATGGCGAACCGCGGCCACCAGCGAATGGGTGGTGCCCAGGTCTATGCCCACGGCGATCCGGCGGCTGTGCGGATCGGGCGTCTGCCCGGGTTCTGAGAGTTGCAGCAAGGCCATGGCGAGAGGTCGGTTCGGGATCGGTAAGTTGCGGTATCAGGCGTCGAGCGCCTCCAGCCGGCGGTCGATGTCGGCACGAAAGCGTGCGACGAACATCAGCGCGCGCACCTGCTGGGCTGCAGCCGCATTGTCGGGCTCGCCCTCGCGGTCTAGCGTGCGGCCGAGCTCGGCCAGCAAGCCGGCCTCGTCAGCCGCCACCGCCTGGTCGAGTTGCTCGACTGCGGCGATGTCATCGGCCTCATCGAGCGCTTCGCGCCAGGCCATCTGCTGCATCAGAAAGGTCACCGGCATCGCGGTGTTGTTCTCGGCCTGGATCGGTGCGCCGCGCAGCTCGCACAAATAGGCGCCGCGGGCCAGCGGGTCTTTCAGGCGTTGGTAAGCCTGGTTGACCCGCACAGCCCACTGCATCGCCAGACGCTGCGCCGCAGCACCCTCGCTGGCAAAGCGGTCTGGGTGGACCTTGGACTGCAGCGCACGCCAGCAGGCGTCTAGTGCTTGGCGGTCCAGCGCGAAACGCTGCGGCAGGCCAAACAGCGTGAAGTCGTCGTCTGCGAGTTGCATGCGAAGGTGAACAGGTGGTGGGTCGGCAGGTCGAAAGCCCAGGCCAATCGATCAAAACAAAGGCGCGGTGGACTCGTCACCGCGCCTTGTTGCAAACCGATGGACGGGTCAGACGCGGAACGACTCTCCGCAGCCGCAGCGGTCTTTCTCGCGCGGGTTGTGAAACTTGAAGCCTTCGTTCAGACCCTCGCGGACGAAATCGAGTTCGGTGCCGTCGAGGTAAGGCAGGCTTTTGGGGTCGATCATCACCTTGATGCCGTGGACCTCGAACACATGGTCTTCTGGCGCGATGTCGTCGGCGTATTCGAGCTTGTAAGCCAAGCCCGAACAGCCGGTGGTGCGTACGCCCAGACGCACGCCAACGCCTTTGCCGCGCTTGCTGATGTAGCGCGACACATGGCGTGCCGCGGCTTCGGACAAGGTCACCGCCATGGTCAGTGCGCCGTGGCGGGCTGCGCCGCAGAGGCTTCGGCGTGGCGCGACTTGTAGTCTTGCACCGCCGCCTTGATCGCGTCCTCGGCCAGGATAGAGCAGTGGATCTTGACCGGCGGCAGCGCCAGCTCTTCAGCGATGTTGGTGTTCTTGATCTCGAGCGCCTGGTCCAGGGTCTTGCCCTTGATCCATTCGGTGACCAAGGAACTGCTGGCGATCGCCGAGCCACAGCCGTAGGTCTTGAACCGTGCGTCCTCGATCAGACCGGTGGCCGGGTTGACCTTGATCTGCAGCTTCATCACGTCGCCGCAAGCCGGTGCGCCGACCATGCCGGTGCCCACCGAATCGTCACCCTTGTCGAAAGCGCCGACATTGCGCGGATTTTCGTAGTGGTCGATGACCTTGTCGCTGTATGCCATGTCAATCTCCAAAAATTTACAAGAGAACCAGAGGCCTCACTGCGCCGCCAGCAGACGCCGTGGAACCGGCTCTGCCGGGCCACTGGCGTCGCCCCCTTGAGGGGGAGCGCCGAAGGCGCTGCGGGGGTGGGCCATGTCAATGCGCAGCCCATTGGATGCTGCTGATGTCGATGCCATCGCGGTACATGTCCCACAGTGGCGAGAGCTCGCGCAGCCTGGCCACCTGGTCTTTCAGGGTCGCGACGGCGTAGTCGATCTCGGCCTCGGTGGTGAAGCGGCCTATCGTCATACGCAGGCTTGAGTGCGCGAGCTCGTCGCTGCGGCCCAGCGCGCGCAGCACATAGCTGGGCTCCAAGCTGGCCGAGGTGCAGGCCGAGCCTGAAGACACGGCCAGGCCCTTGACGCCCATGATCAGCGACTCGCCCTCGACATAGTTGAACGAGATGTTGAGGTTGTGCGGCACTCGGCGCTCAAGGTCACCGTTGACGAACACCTGCTCGATACCGTTCAGCCCGGCCAGCAGCTTGTGGTGCAGCATGCGGATTCGCTCCTGCTCGGTGCCCATCTCAGCCTGCGCAATCGCGAAGGCCTCACCCATGCCAACGCATTGGTGGGTGGGCAGCGTGCCCGATCGCATGCCGCGCTCATGGCCACCGCCGTGCATCTGCGCCTCCAGCCGCACGCGGGGTTTGCGCCGCACGTACAGCGCGCCCACGCCCTTGGGGCCATAGGTCTTGTGGGCTGACATGCTCAGCAGGTCGACCGGCAACTCGGCCATGTCGATCGCGATCTTGCCAGTGGCTTGCGCGGCGTCGACGTGGAAGATGATGCCGCGCTCGCGGCACAGCTTGCCGATCGCGACGATGTCC
>Ga0214919_10008824_pt1 | contig 13147 bp, 11 predicted proteins | sample LL1503_MetaG_FD_177994 | JGI IMG/M metagenome (GOLD analysis project Ga0214919, IMG submission 177994) | Freshwater microbial communities from Lake Lanier, Atlanta, Georgia, United States - LL-1503 | ecosystem: Environmental > Aquatic > Freshwater > Lake | place: USA: Georgia | collected...
AGAGTTGGAATAAGTTTGAGAGAGTTTGGCCATCGCGACGGTTTTGTTTCCAACCAATCGGTATTGCATTGCGATTTTGGCAATTTTGACTTGTCTGCTGGTGAGTGCTATGCCATCAACGGCCGAGAGGGATGTCTCTTTGCAGCCTTTTTTGACTTGATTGAAGGGAAAACCAAGTCAAATTCCGGAACGATCCGTGTGACGAGTTCTATTTCATCAATTCGTGTCTACTTAGCAAAGTTAAAGGGTAAAAAAACGCTTGCTACTTTATTAAAATATCGTGTAGATGGTGAGAAAGTCCTCATTTTTTCTGATCTTCTCGCCCAGGCCAATTTGCGGATGGATGATTTGTCTTTGTCGGAGAAACTTCGCTGCGCAACAACGCTAGCAATTTTTGACGAAACGAAACTTGTCCTGCTTGATGAAGGATTATTTTTAGGCGACCAAATTTTTTTTGAAAAAGTTCTTGGGCAAATTAACATATCTAAACAGCAGGGTAAGGCTTTTTTGATAGCAGCCCCATCTTTGAGTGCTGTTAAAAAAGTCGTAGATAGAGCGATTAGCTACAAGTTTCGATAAGAATTTTTTTATTTGGGAGTTTTTAATGAGTTCGTATAAAGAGATTTCAAGGTGTCGTGTAGGAAATGGTGAACATCTAGTTTCGGTGTTGAACCTTGGCCATCAGGCTTTGACTGGTACATTTCCCAAATCTAAAGAGGAAAATGTAACTGTCGGTCCTCTAGAATTGGTGTGGTCTCCCGACAGCGGTTTGCTGCAATTGGCTCATTCTTATGAGCCGGCTGAAATGTATGGTGAAAATTATGGTTATCGGTCTGGTTTAAACCAGTCCATGGTGAGCCATCTTACGGATAAAGTTGATTATCTTGAGCGTCTCAATCCATTGAAAAAAGGAGATGTTGTTCTTGATATAGGCAGTAATGACTGTACGACTTTGAAGGCTTATAAAACAGAGGGTGTCCGAAGGATAGGAATAGACCCGACAGGCAATAAATTTTTAGATTATTACCCCAAAGATGTCAACTTAGTTTCTGATTTTTTCTCGGCAGATGCATATCGGTCGATGAGTTGTGAGCCATCAAAAATTGTTACATCAATTGCGATGTTCTATGATCTAGAGGAGCCAATCGAATTTGCTAAGCAGATTGAATTGATTCTGGCTGAAGATGGTATTTGGCACTTTGAGCAAAGCTACATGCCGTCCATGTTGCGGCTGAATTCATATGACACGATTTGTCATGAGCATTTGGAATATTACTCTCTATCGATAGTTAAAACCATCTTGGAAAAATCGGATCTGAAGTTGATTGATGTCGTGATGAATGCAGTCAACGGGGGCAGTTTTGCTGTTACTGCGGCTAAGCGCTCAAACAAGTCTGTTAAAACCAATCAACCTGTGATCGATTGGTTACTTGAGCAAGAGGATCGTATGGGCCTCAATACTCCCAGGCCCTACCGCGATTTCGAGGAACGCGTGTTTCGACATCGTGACGATCTTACTCGACTGATCCGAACACTGACCGCAGACGGTAAGAAAGTTCTTGGTTATGGAGCATCCACTAAGGGCAATGTAGTCTTACAGTTCTGCGGTTTGACTGCGAGTGATATACCTGCAATTGCAGAAGTAAATCCGGAGAAGTTCGGACGCTTTACGCCAGGTAGTCATATTCCGATTATTTCGGAAGCTGAAGCACGGGCCATGAATCCGGATTATTTTCTAGTTCTTCCCTGGCACTTCAAGGATGGCATATTGAGAAGAGAGAAAGAATATCTTTCTAGTGGCGGCCGATTCATCTTCCCATTTCCTGAAATCGAGATTGTTTAGTCTGGTATTACCTCAACTTCCTTGTCATATTTCATAGCGCAGTTTGACGTTTACGTTTGAACTCCAAAGTCTAAGTTGATCGAGATGCTTTGGAATTCGAATGCAATTGTAATAACCCTCTATATTAATAATCAATAAGAATAAATAGTAAAAAATTATTAAATATTTATTATAAAAAATTATTGACAAAATAAAAAAAATAAATACAATCAAATAACAAAAAATATTTAAAAGGAAAGAAAATGAAAAATATATTGATAACTGGTGTAACAGGTTTTGTAGGATCTCACCTTGCTGACTTTTTTCTTCAAAAAAAATTCGAGGGGCAATTTAAATTATTTGCCTCTAGAAGATATCACTTATCAAAGATGGACAATGTTTATCATATAATTGATAAAATAAATTGGATAGATTGTGATATAACAGACCCAATAGCTTCAAAAAATTTAATAAAATTATCAAAACCTGATATTGTCTTTCATTGTGCCGCTGAAAGCTTTGTGAGCCCTTCTTGGTTACATCCTTCAAGATATATGACTGTAAACTATAACGGAACTTTGAATCTATTAGAAGCAATAAGAGAGCTTGAAATTGATTGTAAATTCCACATACCAGGTTCTGGTGAGGAATATGGACTTATTTATCCAGATGAAGTTCCTATAAATGAAAATACTGTATTGAGACCGGTAAATCCTTATGCGGTAACTAAAGTCGCTCAGGATTTAATTGGATATGTTTACAATCAATCTTATGGAATTAAGGTAATTAGAACTAGGGCATTTAATCATGAGGGCCCAAGAAGAGAAAAATTCTTTGGAATTCCATGGTATGCTTATCAAATTGCAAGAATTGAGGCCGGTTTACAAGAGCCAATAATTACATGTGGACATATTGAGGATCTAAGGAACTTTACTCATGTCAGCGATATGGTGGAAGCTTACTATATATCAACACAAGTATGTCAACCAGGTGAACTATACCTAATTGGTTCTGATGATGAAGATAAAATTTTTACTTTCAGGAATGCACTTGAAAATTTAATTTCATTATCTAAATATAAAAATAAAATCAACATTAAAGAAGATGAAAAATTTGTAAGACCAACTAACGTACCAAGACTAATTGGCGATACCTCTAAATTTAGAAATATAAGTTCTTGGAGCCCCAAAATACCATTTTCAAATATTTTAATAGATACGTTAGAATATTGGAGAAATGAAATTGCAATTAATCCAAAGAGGTAAGATATGAAATCAACAATTGAAGGCGTGATAATAACAAAGCATAATAAAATAGTTGATGAACGTGGAATGATCATGCATATGTTAAAAAAAACTGATACTCATTTTAAGGAGTTTGGAGAAATTTATTTTTCATGTGGATATCCAGGTGTTGTTAAAGCTTGGCATATACACAAAGAAATGACTCTGAATGATTGCTGCGTATCAGGCATGATTAAACTAGTAATTTATGATTGTAGAACAGAATCACCGAGCAAAGGTAATTTGATGGAATTATTTATTGGTGAAGATAATTACTGCGCTGTTCAAATTCCTCCTGGTGTGGCAAATGGATACAAGGCTTATGGAGATAAAATGGCTATAGTTGCCAACTGTGCATCGATGCCGCATGATAAACAAGAATTAATTTATATTGACCCTTTTAAAAATGATATACCTTACAACTGGGATATTCGTCATGGGTAATATATGGGATAATATAACAGAAAATTTAATAGTCACTAAGACCCCTTTGAGAGTAAGCTTTGTAGGTGGAGGAACTGACTTTTACGATTATTGGAATATTTTTAACGGTCAAGTAATTAGCTTTTCAATTAATAAATATATATACACTTCTTTAAAAAGGCATAGTAAATTCCATAATGAAAAAATAAGGCTAAATTATTCAGAAAATGAACTTGTTAATAATCCTAATGAATTGAAAAATATCGTTGCAAGAGGATGTTTAAATTACTTTAATATTGAAACTCCACTCTATATAGCTACAGTGAGTGACATTCCTTCAGGATCTGGACTTGGATCATCAAGTAGCTTTATGGTTGGATTAGTAAATGCTTTTTTTCAATCAGTAAATGAACCAATTGGTCCTGGCAAATTAGCTTATTTTGCGAATCAAATTGAAATTGAGTATTTAAAGCGTCCTATGGGTAAACAAGATGCATATCCTGCTTCATATGGTGGATTAAATCATTTATTCTTTAATAAAAATGGTGATACAAGTATTACTCCAATCATATTAGAAGAAAATAATTTTAAAATTCTAAATAGTTCTTTGTATTTAGTTTCAACTAATCAAATTCGTGATTCTAGTATTGTTTTAGAAAATCAAAGTTTAAATAATAAAAATAATTTTAATGATGATAATCTTCATTTAATAAATGCGTTAGTTGATAAATTTTTGAATTGCTTAAAATATAAATTTGATTTAAATGAAATTGGTAAAATCTTAACCGAGACTTGGGAAATTAAGAAAAAACTTTCAAATCTAATTTCTACATCAGCAATTGATAAATTATTTGATAAATGTATTGATTCAGGTGCTTATGGCGGTAAGATATGTGGTGCAGGCTCTGGTGGATTTATTTTATGTATTGTTAATCCCCAAAATACTGAAAACTTTACTGAAAAAATTAAACCAAATAAATATCTAAAAATTGAAATTGACAATCTTGGTTCACGTAGATTATAAAAATATATGAAATTTTCTATTGTTACAACTGCATACAATGAAGAAAAAAATATTCCTGCTCTTTTGTTAAGAATTCATAATGTTATGAATTCATTTCAAAATATAGTTAACAATAAAAATATTCATGATTATCAGTTCATACTAGTTGATAATGGAAGTTTTGATAATACTAGTGAAATAATAACTAATATCTGTGATGAACAAAAAATACCACTAAAGTTAGTTAAATTAAGTCGTAATTTTGGCTATCAAGGTGGGCTTGACGCTGGTTTATCAAATGCTGATGGTGATTATATCTTTATCCTTGACGCTGATTTACAAGATCCACCTGAACTTTTACCTTTAATGTATAAAAAAATTATTGACGATAATTTAGATTTAGTTTATGGTATTCGTAAATCAAGAGATGAAAGCGCATTTCGAAAAATTTCTTTTTGGCTCTTTTATCGTATTTGGAAATTTTTTAGTAATATACCAATTATTTTGGATTCAGGTGATTGTTGTTTAATGTCCAAAAGACTTTGTACATCTTTGTGTGCAATGCCCGAAAGGATACGATTTAGTAGAGGTCTAAGATCATGGTTAGGTTTCAAGCATTCAGGTATCGAATATCATAGACAAAATAGAACTTTAGGGGAGACAAAATTTAATTTTATTGGCGCTCTAAATTTAGCCTTTGATGGAATTTTTTCTTTCTCTGTGATTCCAATTCGTCTTAGTTTTATATTTGGTCTTTTTATTTTTCTTATTCTCTTTATTTATTTTTTATATTTTTTAATAATAAAAATCCTAAATTTAAATGGCTTTTTACCAATAATAAATTTACCTAATGGTTTTATAACAAATTACTTTCTTCTTTTAGTTTTATTTTCTATTAATTTTATTTTTCTTGGGATTATTGGTGAGTACATAGCTAGAATCCATGAGGAAATTAAAAATAGACCCAGGTTTATAATTGATTATATAAAAAATTATAATATATGATCAATAGTGAATTTATATTATTTATAAAATTTTCTTTTATTGGTTTGTTTAATACAATTTTTGGCTTTTTAGTTATATTTTTTCTTGTTTTTTTAAATATTAATCCATTTTTAAGTAATATGCTTGGTATATTTATAGGTATGTTTGTCTCATATTATATGCACAATAAATATACTTTTAATAATTCAAAATTATTATTAAGTTATAAAATTATTTTTAAATATTTACTTAGTGTTATATTATCATATTTGATTAATTTTTTATCATTATCCTTTCTATTAAGCATTCAATTAGATATATATTTATCTCAATTTATATCATTAATTTTATATTCTTTTTTAATTTATTTATTATTTCGGTTCTTCGTTTGGAAGACTATTATATTCTAACAATTATTTTTAATATAGTGATAAACAAAAAAATATAAAATTATTCTTTAGAATTCTATCAATTATGAGTTTACAGTTTTACAAGTCTAAGTTCTATGTTGAGTTGGCGCCTGAGTTAGCACCCTGAAACACGGTTCCATCGGTATTTCTTAAATCAACAACTAGTAATACGACTATGGATATGACTATGTCTTCAATTAAATATATAAAAATGAAAGCAGTTGGTAAACGTCCAATTAGATCCATAGGTATTAGATGTTGAATTTTTACATTTGAAGAGGTTCTATATGATGAAATCAAATTTTGCGATAGACAGAAGATGGATGCGGTTCAACGCATTGAAACTGGCTTCTTCGTTCCCGATATTTGCAGCGAGTTGTGCATCAATACAGCAATGTTTTACAAATGGCGCAAGCATGGCGGAATGGGTGCGTCTATGATGTCACGCATGAAAGAGCTGTTAGAAGAAAATCGCTGTTCGTAATTGTGACGCTGAGATCGATGAAGTAGCAACTTGGCATTCCTAAGTGATAGTCATTTATTGCTTTTTTTAAGCTATCTTTAGCTGCGTAATGTCAAGGGTATAAATTGAATCGCAAGCGTATTTTTCGGATTTACATATTGCTGGAGTTCATTTTAAGAATCAAGTCGTGTAAACGACTTGTGCTTTAGAAGCTTGAAGTCTTCACTGTGCCACAGGCAACACCAAGTATGTTTAATGTACTTTATGCACGACCAGGTTAAAGATATGTGAACATTTAGGTTTTTCAATGTCTTTGACGATATCAACCGAGAGTTCATTGGCATGGAGTTTGACTTCTCTTGACCCTCAGATTGGGTGATTCGGGAGCTCAAACAGATCCTCTTTTAGCCAGGTAAGCCAGTAGATATTCACTGTGATAACGGGCCTGAATACATCAGCGCAGCGATACAGGTATGGGAGAAAGATTGGTGATTCAGGCTTGAATATATTCAACCTAGCAAAGCTCTACAAAAGGATTATGTGGAACGATTCAATAGTACGGTGCGGTACGAATAAATTAAAAAATACTATATCTTAGACTTTGTAGTAGTTCAATACTTTTCTTTAAAGTGAATGTGGTATAAAAGCAAAAAACTACCCAAACACGGCAATGGTCGGGTTCACACCCCAGCAGAGACTGGCCATAGCTGCGCAACTTTTTTTAATTCTGCAACCCTCGCAAAAGGGGAGGATTAGCTATAGGATTAGTAAAGGGCTTGGAGAAATAATCACCTTATCCCCTTTTTGCCTCATGGTGGGGAGGTTGAAATGTTAACTTAATCAGCCTTTTGTTGCAATTTTTGTCTTAGTGCCAAACCATGAGGAAACGAAATGAATGGGTAAATTAATTAATTTGATTAAATACTTGTTGAATAATCACACCATAAAAAAGTTAAAATTGTAAACTTTGAGTGTTAAATAAATAGTTATTACTTATTAAGATAAACAATTCAATTGTTAAATAATTTTAGCGTATAATATCATAATTATCAAAGGATTTAAAAATTATGTTTCCTCAAAAAAAATATAGTGAAATTAAAAATTATTGTCTTGACTATTTCCACATGTACTATTCAGTTGGAAAAAATTTAGATTTTGAGAAAATTGATGATGTTTGCAACTTAATCCTTCAATCAATAAAAGAAGAGAGAAATATTTTTATTATTGGCAACGGAGGTTCAGCAGCTATTGCTAACCATATGTTGTGTGACTTATCTAAAGGCGTTTCAACTAACACTAATTTTTTACCAAAAATTTGTAGTTTAAGTTCTTCTCCAGAATTGATAACTGCAATTGCTAATGATTTGGGGTCTGAATTTATTTTTTCAAAACAATTAGAATTATTTTTTAAGCCAAAGGATATCTGTATAGCGATAAGTTCATCAGGTAATTCGCCGAATATCATTAAAGCAATTGAATTTGCAAATAAAAATAGTATTAAATCGATAGGACTTAGTGGTTTTGATGGTGGTATTTTATCTAAAATTTCAGATATATCAATACACATAGATATAAAAAATTATGGACTTGTTGAAGACATGCATCAATCAATTTTTCATATAATATCTCATTTTATAAGAATGAAAAACTTGGATCCAAAATTAAATATTGAAGAGGTGAAATTTTGAAAAAAAATATTCTTTTAACTGGTGCAAATAGTTTTAACGGTTCAAATTTGTTTAACAAAATTATTCTTAATAATCAATTTAATGTTTTTGGATTGGTTAGGGAGGGTAGTAATATCAATTATATTAATAAACATAATTTAAAAAATAATATTATTTTTTTTAATAAAAATTTAAATCATCTTGAAGAAATAATAAAGAAAATAAATCCAGACATAATCATTCATATGGCTACCTACTACCATGCTAATCATACTACTGATGATATTAAGTTAATGATTGATGCTGTTATTGAATTCCCAACATTAATATTAGATATTTCAAGTAAATTGAATAAAAAAATCTATTTTATTAATACTGGAACTTCTGCTCAACATAATAATGATTCAATATTATATTCTCCAACCTCTTTACATTCCTCTCTCAAAGAATCATTTGAACAAATTTTACAATACTATTATTTAAACAATAATATAAATTTTACAACTTTAAAACTTTTTCACACATATGGACCAAATGATAACAGGGGAAAGGTAATTTCCATGATTGCAAGATCAATTAATAATAATGAAAAATTATCATTATCACCTGGTGATCAAGAAATGGATTTAGTACATTGCGATGACGTTACTAATGCTTATATTGAATTATGTAATTTAATTTTGAATAATCAAATTATTGAAAAATGTTATGGTGTATCGTCCCAAAAAATAATTACTTTAAAAAATTTAGCCTCTAATATCGAGATGATATTGAATAAAAAGGGAAATTTTGCGTGGGGTGAAAAAAATTACAAGTATAGAGAAGAAATGATCTGTTGGAGGAGTGGACTTAAATTATTACCAAACTGGAAACCTGAAATTGAATTATTTGATGGATTGCAATTTTTAAAAAATGAATTTAAAAATGTCTAAAATAAATCAAGTTATTATTTTTGCCGGTGGTTTAGGTACAAGACTTCACCCTTTAACCAAAGAATGTCCTAAACCATTAATTAATATAAATGGTAAACCTTTTATTTTTTATATAATTGATAGATTAATTAATCAGAAGATTAAAGAAATTATATTATTAACTGGATATAGATTTGAAGATTTTAATTTTATTTTTGATTGTTATAAAAATATTGATATAAAAATTATTAATACACCTCTAGAATATCAAACTAGTTTAAGAATTCTAGATATTAGAAATTTACTTGATGATTATTTTTATATTTTTTATGGTGATAATTTTTGGCCTTTTAATTTACAAGAATTAGAAAAATCTTTTTTTAGATCTAAAACTGATGCGCAGATAGTTATTTATAAAAATGATGATAAATATTCAATTTCAAATATAGAAATTGATGATAATAATTTTGTTATCAAATATGATAAATATAGGGAGGGTTTATCTTGTAACTACGTAGATATTGGTTTTGGAATATTTCAAAAAAAACATATTTTACTTTTAGATCATAATGAAAATGTTGGTTTTGAAAAAATTATTTACGATAAATTATTAATTAATAGACAAATAAAGTCATATGTTACTCTTCATCGATATTACACATTAACTAATTTAAAAAGATTGCCAAGTCTACAAAGAATTTTATCGAATCAAAAATATGTTTTTCTTGATCGTGATGGTATTATTAACATTAAACCTCCAGCTGGAAAGTATTTAAAACATATTTCTGATTTTAAATGGAGAGACAATATTTTAGAATTATTTAAATTTTTCCGACAAAAAGATATCAGAGTCATTGTACTAACAAACCAAGCAGGTATTTCTAAGGGTGATATTTCATATGCAGAATTAGACATGATTCATAATCATATTCAATCTGAACTTTTTAAAATTAATTGTAAAATTGAAATTTTCTTTTGTTGCCCTCACCATTGGGATGAAAATTGCTTTTGTAGAAAACCAAATCCTGGCTTGCTTTATCAAGCTCAAAAATTATTTGATATTAATTTAACTGATTCATATTTTTTTGGGGATTCTGAATCTGATGTACTTGCCGCATCCAATGCAAGTGCTAAAGGTATTTTAATTCATAACGAGGAAAATATATATGAAACTATTAAAAAATATTATCGATAATTATATTTCCATTAGGATAGTATTGATTTTTATTTTTATACTACCTTTTATATTTATCAGTAATACTATTAAAGATGATTATGATATCGGTTTAGTTGGATATTTAAATTTTTATGATATTGTTAATTTCATTAAAAATATTGCAATAAGTCAAGGAAGAATTCAATTTTTTGTAGCAATTCCGTTATGGATTTTTTGTCAATATTTTTCTGGAAGTGTTTTTTATATAATTTTAAATTTTGCTACATATAGTTTTTTAATTTTTTTAATATGGTTTTTTATTTATAATAATTTCAATAAACTAATAGCTGACAATTTTCTTATTATTTATTTATCTACTACTTTGTTAACTTGGAATCACTCTCTTTTAGTTTCAGTCCCTTTTTATCATTTCTTTACTTTAAGTAGTGGATTTTTAGCTTTAATTTTGTTTAAAAAAGTAATCAATAATTTCAATATTTTAAAATTATTTTTATTTAATATTTTATTCCTTGTTTCCTTTTTTGGTCCTGAATATCAATCATTTATTTTTATTACCTTATATTTCATTGTTTTAAATAATAATTATAACTTTACAACAAAATTTTATTCATTTAATAAATGGTATTTTGTTACTCCATATTTATTCCTGTTTTATATTTTATTTTATGTGATATTTAAATTTAATTCTCTAAATTCTTATGATGGAAATAATTTAGGTGAATTTAAATTACTTAATTTCCTTGGAGTTTTATTTAACTATCCTTTTAGTGAGAGTATTTTATACAATATATTCATAAATGATAATTCAATTCGCAGTTCTTTTACATCATGGAATGCTGTTCAATTTAATTTCTTTTCTAACGAACTAAATCTTTACTCTTTTAAAACCAATAAATATGCAATATTTACATATTTAATATTTGTTTTAATTTGTGTAAAAATTTTATTGGGGGATTATAACGATAAATTTAAATTTATTTTTGATGATAATAATATTTTTAAATTTAGTTTTACTCTTGGTTTTTTACTTTTTTTCCCTATTTTATTAATTGCAATTACTTCTAAGTATCAATTTTGGTATTCTCTTGGTGTTTATCATTATGCAAATTCATTCATTTCTCAATTTATTTTCTGTTTTATTTTAGCTATTTTTTCATTGTTTTTTTATCATCATTCTTTTACTAAAATTTTATTTATTTTTTCTGTAGTCTTTTTTTCATATTTTTCTTTTGCAGTTAATTACGGTCTTTCTGAAGCGATGACATCTAATTCTCAAAAGTGGACGAAATTAGATATTATCGCTAAATTTATTTTGAAAAATAATTTAAGTGAAAAAATTAACCTTAACAATGTCTCTTTTCCTTTCATTAATTTTCAACATGGCTCAACACCCACCTCTTCTTCATACATTTCAAATTATTTTAATTTAAAATATAATATTAATTTTGTCTTAAATGAGGATAATAATACTGATAGTTCTAGTTTTTTTATAAATCCGATTCTTGCTGAAGATTGTGAATTAAGTTTGATTAATTTTGTATCTAATTCTAATTCTTATTATTTTTTAAATTCTCCTCAAGGTAAACTGAATACTTTTTATTTGTATGGTTATTTTCATGATTCGTTAGATAACAAGATTTCTAATTCTTTATTTTCATATTATTCTTTTCAGAATTTTGGCAGATCATTGATAGACCTAAAATTATTCCTTCCTAATAATTTTCATCCAGTCAACATATCTTGCTTCCCTAATAAAAATAATATAAATTACATTAATAATATTGATTTATCTTATATTCCTATCCTGTATTTTGATTTAAATAAAATTTATAATGATGTTTCTCTTAATGGTTGGGATAATCCCGAAGCTTGGGGTAGATGGTCAAATATTTCTCAGCCTCACATAAATTATAATTCACAAATTAAATTTAAAAAAATTAAAGTATTTTTTAATGGTTTATCTAATATTAACAATGACAATTCTTTTTTCAAATATTTTTATATTAATTCTAATAAATTTGATCTTAATAAAAATTTAATTTTAAAGAATTCTTATATTTCAAATTGTATTGATGTTTCTGATTTTGAAAATTTTGATATTTATTTTCAATCTTACAAACCTCGAATTGCTTCAAGTTCTGATTCGCGATTGTTATCTATTTCTTTATCTACTTGGGGTATTACTGAATGTCATCTATAGTTTTTTTAAATTTTTATTATGATAAGTTAAGTTTCGCTTAATGGAACCTACGCAATGAAGTGATGACGCAACTCGACTACATTAAAGGCTGGTACGGACGATTTGTGACTGCTGTTCGCTCTTTGCAGCTAAGTTGAAATCCATCCAATGAAAATCGCTGTTACGGGCGCAACGGGTTTCATTTGAACGCATGTTCTGAAGGCACTGGAACGTCAGCTTTTAGAGTTCATTGCTGTCGCATGAGACCCCAAGCGTCTACCTGAATCGGAACATACACATCATGCAGTCAGCCTGGATATTGCTAACCCTGGTCCTGACTGCTATGAAAAATTAGGCAGACCTGATGTACTTATTCATCTTGCATGAGATGGATTGCCCAATTACAAATCCTTGAATCCGCCACAACATAAAGCATGTATAGACCAGCATTACTTGGAAAAAAATGAACGCAATGACGAGCTCTAAAGTTGCCCTGATTACCGGCGTAACTGGTCAGGATGGTTCTTACCTAGCCGAATTTCTTTTGGAGATGGGCTATATAGTACACGGAATAAAGCGGCGCGCCAGTTCCATTAATACCCAGCGCGTAGACCAAATTTACCAGGACCCGCATGTTGATAACGTGCGCTTTAAGCTGCATTACGGCGATTTGAGCGATAGCAGCAACCTGATACGCATCATCCAGGAAACGCAGCCGGACGAAATTTATAACCTGGGCGCCCAAAGCCATGTGGCTGTCAGCTTTGAAAGCCCGGAGTACACCGCGGACGTGGACGCCATGGGTACACTGCGCACATTGGAAGC